>Ga0315901_10006680_pt1 | contig 13775 bp, 11 predicted proteins | sample LakEriMetagenome_10_FD_203761 | JGI IMG/M metagenome (GOLD analysis project Ga0315901, IMG submission 203761) | Freshwater fungal communities from buoy surface, Lake Erie, Ohio, United States - Buoy 2 MA116 | ecosystem: Environmental > Aquatic > Freshwater > Lake | place: USA: Lake Erie, Ohio... | reverse complement strand
CCTCAAACGGAATTCGAAGCAGAGTTTTATATGCAAAGCGACATCATGCAAAACACTTACAGTAAATGTAAAATAAGCCAAAATGCCCCCGGCTGCCCGGATACAGTAAGTATATGTGCCGCATATGTTTGCGAAGATAACTATATACATTTCTGGGGAGACTATACAACCACAGCGGCGTCATTTTCATTTTCAAGTATTCCGGGTATTTTAAAATTTTACGATGACAACTCTAATTATTTATCTTCAAATACATACTCATTTAATGTTGCTCAATCACCCGGAGGATTTTCTCTACAGCTACTGTATGAAGAGTCCGGCGTTTACCAATTTGTTATTGAACTTAAAGATGCCGACGGCAACTGCCTTCACTTAGTGAAGTACAACATCATTGTTTACGAAAATATCATTGCTAACCCTTTTATTCAAATTACCCCTAATCCGGTTTGTGTTGGAGATAATGTTACAATTAGCAGCGGATTAAACAATGCTACTCATCAGTTTTGCTGGACTTTCTCTGCACCATATCATCAATATAATAGCACCAACTGCCAATACAATAGTTTCGATAACGAAAGCATAACCTTTGAAGTTACCGGGCCAGATGACATTGAAGGTATGCTATTTATCAATTCATTTTGTAGCAATGAGCATAGCTTTCCATTTCTTATCAAAGTGAAGTCTTTAGAGATTGAAGATGTAATCATCACCGAAACCGATTGCAAAACATATTCATATACGCCTATAATTGAGTGTGGCGTAGCTCCCCTTACCTACAACTGGACATTTGTTGGCGGCATTCCGGCCACGAGCACCGATGCAGAGCCTACTATAGAATATACCGGTGTTGGCAATCATAACTATACTTTAGTGGTAACAGATGCATTAGGCTACACGGCATCCTACAGTGGCAATGTCAATATTCCGGCTTCACCGAGCAGTCCGCAAATAATAGGTGAATCCGGTATCAATCCCCTAAATGCTTGTTTGCAAAATGAGGTATATACCGTAAATAATGCTAACAACAATTTAAACTACCATTGGTCGAGTTCAATAAATAGCTCGGGTGCAGGTTCATCAACAACTCCATTAACATTCCCATTAAGCGGAGGCACTGTTTCATTTACGGTAACAGACGAGCATAATTGTACAGCAAGCAGTACTATAAACATATTACCCTGCTGCGGCGATTTTAATGACCCTGAAAAGGTTGTTATCGTACCTCAGCAATATGCAACAAGTTTGGCAGCTTTTAAAAATCAATATGATAATTCCGTTTTTGATTTGAATTCTCAAGCCGGAGTTTTTCAACCCAATAAAGTATTTGTTTTCAATTACGATATGGCCTTAAATGCCGGAACGTTTACTTTTGAGGGTGCAAATACTATAAACAACAACTTACGTTTTGGCGCCAATGTGAAATGGACAGCAAGCAGCCCGAGCCAAAATGTTACATTCGACAATTGCTGGCTAACCAATGCCTGCGAAGATTATATGTGGGGTGGATTAGCTGCAACACACGTAACTGATGAAATACATTTAATCAATAACAGCCGATTAGAATTTGCTTTGAAAGGAATATCAAGCAGCAATGGCGCAAAGATTGAAGCGCTAAATGCCATATTCGATAATAACGCCACATCAATAGATGTAAACGGTACCGGCTACAGCGGGTCCAATCCATTAAGCGTTAAGGGTTGCCAGTTTATATGCAGCAATTATTTGTTATTACCCTACACTACCGATGCCATTACGCAACAGCCCTATCGCTCTGTTATGGGTATTAATTTGCTGAATTGTTATGGGATTGGCGGTGCCACGAACGAAATAACCATAGGCAGTGATATTGACTTTGAACAAAACACATTTGAAAATATGTACTTTGGTATTAACATTAATAACTCGCGAGTTAATTTAGGTGGCTTTAATCAATTTGTTAACATTCGAAGAAATCCCCCCTTACCTCAATCGGGTCAATTTAACCCGGTGTTTTACAATAGTGCTGCTATTTTTGTTACCAACACTAACATTTCTCAATATCTATCACGTTTGAACTGGAGCGGTAATGGTTCAAACAATTCATTTATTCATATTAACCGCTGCGACCGCGGGGTAGTGTTAGCAAATGGCGCACTGTTTTCAAATTTATCGCAACTAAGAATACAAGATACCGATAGAGGCATACATATAGTGAACCCCATAAAACCTCAAATAGCTATAAGTGGAAATGAAATCGTGAATTGCCAGCAAGGTATATTCAGCACTGCTTCTAATGGCGGCAGTATAAGAATTACTGAAAACAGTATTACCCTTAGCCCTTACGGCAGTGGCCCCGGTGCAAGCGTGATACCCAACCGCGGTATAGCTTTGGTAAAACCACAAAATACTGCCATTACTCCATATTATGTTTATTGTAACCAAATATTCAATAATCGAAATTCTATAGGCATAGAAGCTAATGGACAAGGAGGTTTCTGCTCAATACAAGGCAATGCTGTTTTACATAATGAAGCAACCAATACTGCTGAGCAGGGAGTTTCTACAGGAATAGTAGCCTATAACAGCATAGGTTCCGGTATCTATGGTAATGTAGTACAGGCTGCTCCCTGGAGTATGAATAGCAGACGCATAGGTTACAGCATATACGCCAATGAAAAACTCAACTTACGATGCAACACCAGCAACCGCAATTTTATAGGTTTCAGATTTAACCAGAGCAATTTAGGCATACAGGTGCAGAGCAATACCTTTGGCACACACCATAATGCTATGCGCTTTCAAGCTATACAACATGATTATGTACTTGGAGGACCCATATATGGAACTGACAACCAGTTTTTAAACCAGACCTATATTAGCGTTGGTGGGGGAAATGGTGTAGGTTTAAGAAATACCTCTACACAATATAATGTTGCGTTATTCAATAGTTCAACACTAGCTACATACTATACTACAAATTCTTCTACCCCTTGGACAACAACTACTATTTCATACGAAAGTCAACTTCAAGCCTGGGGTTGTCAAAGTATCTCTTGCTTGCCTGATACAAATATTCATCCTATGTCTATTATACCCGATAGTTTAGAGTACCGAGTAAGCGACGAAGAATATTTAGAAAGCATAGTAAACACATCCATGCGCCGCGCTATGCAGAAGTATTTATATCGCAATATTGTGAACGACTCTTTGCTGTATTTACAAATACCACAGTTTGCCGAGTTTTTTGATGCACATCAGGAGTCGGAGTTTGCGCAATTTGTTAGGCTATATGAAACACTCAGCCACACCTTAGATTCGAGCGGATATGTAGCAGCTGACAGCAGCTACAGAGAGGTTATTGAAAACTTGCGCAATCAACTATTACAGATAGCCGCTGATAACCTGCCGGCTATTTATGAAAGAGATGCAGCCAATATTTACCTGCATTATTTTACCGGAGGTGAGGATACATTGATTAATGAAGCTGATTTAGAGAGGATTATTGATATTGCCGGTAAATGTTCGGTGGTTAGTGGCAACTCCGTTTATGATGCGCAAGCCTTGCTTCGTTTACTAAACCCTGAAATAGAATTTGATTGGATTGCCAACTGCGAAGACCCTGAGTTAAGGATAGAAGACGAATATGTTGATGACAACTCTTCTGCAATAGTTGCCGACCCAACAATTTATCCCAATCCGGCTAATGATATAATTACCATTGCAGGATTATACGGCAATGAGAAGATTATTATTTATAATATACAAGGCCATATTTTGAAAGAAATAATAGCTTCCATTGACTTACTACCCATTTCAACAAATGATTTTAGCAATGGTGTTTATACAGTAAGCATCACGGGGACAGGTTACAATGTTGTTAAGAAAATTATCATCATTCACTAATCAAATCAATGCTACGCATTAAAATAATATTAGGTATAAGCTGCGCTTTAATGGCATATATAAATTGTCAGGCACAGCTTATTCCTAATTTAGTAAAAAATCCTTCGTTTGAAGAATTCTATAAATGTCCTGATGTCTTTCTTTGGCGAGGCAATATTCATTATGCAAAATACTGGCATAATACAAGATTTGAGAACCCTCAATACTATAATTCATGTGCAATACCACCAGTTAATTGCCAAACCTGTGGTTATTTAGGGATACCATATGGCATATGCTATCAGTATGCTCACACTGGTTCAGGAATGTCGGGCATTTTATTATGGGCTTATTCTTTGCCGTTTAAAAACCTTGTAAACACTAGAAATTACATTACAGGTGAATTAAAGACGCGACTTACTATTGACAGTGTTTATTGTTTTGAAATGTATTGCAATCGTGTCTACAATAAAGATACTAAAAGTCAAACTCACTCAATTGGTGCATTATTCACTATTTCTCTATTTTTTGATACTTCCAACTATTATTCTAGTTATGACACAATAGGAAAAACACCTCAAGTCTCAAACACAACTACATTAATAGAAGATACATTAGGATGGACTAAAATTGCACAGGAATTTATTGCTACAGATACCTTCAGATACTTAACCATAGGAAATTTTGAACCTGATGCCACAACCTGGTTTACTGTATTTGACACCTCTGAATGGATAAACGGCTCATTCGTCTACATCGACGACGTAGCCGTTTACAAAGGCAAGTGCCGCGAGGAGGATAAGCCACAGAAAACATTTTTTAACCTGTACCCCAACCCGGGCAGCGGGGTGTTTAGTTTAAACTATGGTGTGGCGCAAGATGCGCACCTTGTGGTGTATGATATTCTGGGCCGCACCGTCCTTAACGAAACCCTTGCGGCAGATAAGGTGCTGCATCATTTTATTATGCAGCAGTATAGCAATGGTATGTACTTTTTAAAAGTGTTTGGTGCTAATGATGATGAATTGTATTCACAAAAGTTTTTGTTGCAGCGGTGAGAAATAATACTACATATCAAACAACGAGTTACACTCCCGATAATCTTCCGGCTATTTATGAAAGAGATGCAGCCAATATTTATTTACAATATTTTACACACAATGATGATACTTTGATAAGTACTGCTGATATCGACAGACTCATAGAAATTGCAAACAAATGCCCCATTGTTAGTGGCTATGCGGTATATGATGAATTGCTGAATATGACTGATACGCTTGGTAACTCACTCAACGACAGTTTATACCTAAATAAACTAAATAACATTCAAATACTTTTAGCTCAATTAAGCTGTAATTCTTTAGCATCAATAAATGAACGTATTGTTTATACGATATTTACCAATACCCTTGCAGAAGGCGTTGATACACTAAATGAGTCTTACAAATTAATATTAGAAGATATAGCCCTGCAATGTCCTGTTTCGGGAGGGAATGCCGTTTATGATGCTATTGCTTTATTGACCACTTTCTATCCTGAATTGCAGTTCAATGTTTTTGAAAATTGTTTGAATAATGGATTAAGGCTTGATGATGCAACATTTGAATCTATTGAATTAAATGAGCGTGTTCATCAGAATGATGTATCTGTTTTCCCTAATCCAACCAGCGGAATTTTATATGTCCAAAATCCTAGCACTGACAACACTCTATTAAAAATTACCGATGTAACCGGTCGTTTAATCATCTCAAAAATTATTGAACCCAATAGTATTAATACAGTGCCTGATCTTATACATTTACCTTCCGGTATTTATTTATATCAAATAGTTGGTTCAAATACACTAAACGGTAAAATTGTTAAATCTGATGCACAATGAAAACGTTCTTTCTTACGACCTTAATAATCTTTCATTTGATAGCTATAAGTGCATTTGCTCAAATCTATACAAAGGGTGAAAATCTGGTTGAGAATCCTTCATTCGAACTGACGGACTCTTGTTTAGGTTATTCAAATTCTGTTTTTTATCTAAAAAATTGGCGACATATTAATAATACTTTACCAATGTATTATAACGCTTGTGCTCCAAGACCTGACGAAACTCCATTAGGATTGTCATTAAATGTGCCATACACGAACACTATGGATTATATACAATATGCCCATACTGGCCATGCTTTTATTGAACTAGGTATTAGATTTCATGATAACACAATCAAATATGCAAGTTATATTGAAACAAAACTTAAACATACCTTAATTAGGGACAGTGTGTACTGCATAGAGTTATTTTCAAATCTTCCCGATTACTCGTTAGTTGATGAAACAGCATATACAACATTATTGTTTAAGTATTTTACAACATTATTTACAGAATCAACGATAGATTCTAATCAAAATCTTGATGACCATTACTATCCATATGAACCCAGCGTAAGACTATACGCTGACAATAAAGAATACATAGAAGATACTGTTAAATGGATTAAAATGTCGGGCAGCTATCTTGCATCGGGAAAAGAAAAAATACTAACCTTAGGTGCATTTAATATTCCATATTATGACTTGAAAGTTGCAGTAGTTAACCATCCAATACAACGTGTTGGCTCTATATTCATCGACGACGTAGCCGTTTACAAAGGCAAGTGCCGCGAGGAGGAGAAGCCTCAGAAAACATTTTTTAACCTGTACCCCAACCCGGGCAGTGGGGTGTTTAGCTTAAACTATGGTATGGCGCAAGATGCGCGGCTTGTGGTTTATGATATTCTGGGCCGCACCGTGCTCAACGAAACCCTTGCGGCAGATAAGGTGCTGCATCATTTTATTATGCAGCAGTATAGCAATGGTATGTACTTTTTAAAAGTGCTTGGAGCAAATAATGATGAAGAATTGTTTTCACAAAAGTTTTTGTTGCAGCGGTGAGAAATAATACTACATATCAAACAATGAGTTGCACTCCCAATAACCTACCGGTAATATATGAAAGGGATATAACTAACATCTACTTACAGTATTTTACAGAAGATGAAGATACCTTGGTAAGTACAACCGATATTGACAGGCTTATAGAAATAGCCGGTAAATGCCCCACAGTTAGTGGCTATGCGGTTTATGATGCGCAGGCTCTTTTGCGCACTATTAATCCTGAAATTGAATTTGATTGGGTGTTTAATTGTGAAAATGCAGGATTAAGAATTGATGATTATGAGGAGAAACTCTTACCACAATCAGAAGGTTTAAATGAAATCATCATTGCGCCAAATCCCGCAAAAGATATTATAAACCTTAGCGGAATCTCCGAATCTTGCCAATTACAAGTTTATAGTCTAAATGGTGTATTGTTGAAAAATATTATCGTTGCAAAGAATATAAGCCAATTAGATGTTTCAGATTTAGAAAATGGAATTTATTTTATGAAACTGCAAGGTCAATTGACGAATTCAGTATATAAGTTAGTTATAGCTAAATAGAATGAGTATGCTATTAACTAAGATATTTCTGATTAGTACAAGCATATATTTTATTCATTTATATGATTGTACAGCACAGTTACAAAAAAAGAATTTGGTTAAGAATCCTTCCTTTGAAGATTATCATACTTGCCCTAAATACATTATAGAATGGCGTGGTACAATTAAGTACTGTAAGAATTGGTATAATACACAAATTTCAACCCCGGATTATTTTAATACTTGCTATGGAGTAGGGGAAGCATGCTGTGCCTCACCAGGCATTCCATATGCCGCAGGTTATCAGTATCCAAGATCTGGAAATGCTATGAGCGGCATTGCTTTGTATGCATATTCAAGTTCTTGGCAGAATTTAACTAATTATCGTGAGTACATAACCGGAGAACTTTGGGAGGCATTAGAAACAGATTCTATTTACTGTTTTGAGATGTATTGTAATAGAAATATCAGATCTTTTACGTATATTTATTCCCATACCGTAGGAGTGTTATTTACTCATTTGTTAGACTATGATACTACTTCATTTAATTCATCTATCATTAATAAGGTTCCACAAGTCTCTAACACTACTTTTTTGATAGAAGACACTTTAGATTGGACTAAAATTGCTCAGGAATTTATTGCTACTGATACATTCAAGTACATTACAATAGGTAACTTTGAACCAGATGCTACGACTTGGGTCACTATAATAGATACCTCAGTTTGGTTTAATTCATCATACATATACATCGACGATGTAGCCGTTTATAAAGGCAAGTGCCGCGAGGAGGAGAAACCGCAGAAAACATTTTTTAACCTGTACCCTAATCCGGGCAGCGGGGTGTTTAGCTTAAACTATGGTGTAAGCCAAGATGCGCAGCTTGTGGTGTATGATATTCTCGGCCGCACCGTCCTTAACGAAACCCTTGCGGCAGATAAGGTGCTGCACCATTTTAGTATGCAGCAGTATAGCAATGGTATGTACTTTTTAAAAGTGCTTGGAGCAAATAATGATGAAGAATTGTTTTCACAAAAGTTTTTGTTACAGCGGTGAAGAATACCATTATTGTGTATTCATGCAAATAGTTGTACAATTCACAAAAGATCCATGAGTTATTATCATTCTTGCAAGACTGCATTTATATTGCAGTGGTGCAGCGATTATTAAAAATAGCTTCAGGACCTACGGCAGGCTTGCTGATTTATTTATTGATCAGAAACAAAGGATGTGATCACGAACTTGCATTTACAGCATTAACCGCTGCCTGGCTGGCCTTGTGGTGGGTTACAGAAGCTATTGATATTGGTGCGGCATCCCTATTGCCCCTTGTTTTATTTCCGCTTGGTGGTGTCATGGATATGAGTGAAGCCTCATACCCGTATTTTGATCAAACTATTTTTTTATTTGTAGGAGGATTTATGATGGCGTATGCTATGGAGAAATTTGGCTTACACATCCGAATGGCCTATTTCATCATACTACATACCGGCTCTAAGCCCTCTCGTGTTTTACTGGGCATTATGATTTCCACTTTTTTATTATCGATGTGGATTTCAAATACCGCTACTACGATGATGCTGATTTCGGCCGTATCGGCACTATTATACCACGAACATCTTTATCACAAACAAGGCTATAAAAAGATTGCCGTTGCCTTTTTATTGGGATTGGCTTATGCCGCCAGCATAGGCGGTATGGGCACCCTTATTGGAACACCACCCAACATGGCCTTTGCAGGATTTTATGCTAAAATGTATCCAAATGCTGAACCGATTAATTTTATGCAGTGGTCTGTCATTGCCTTTCCGTTTAGTTTGTTCTTGCTTGCTATCACATATATACTGTTACGATTTTATTATATACCCAAACGTTTCGACCACCGATTTGATCTCACTTTCATACGCGATGCCTATCAACAGCTTGGCCGGCTGAATGTAAATGAGAAGCGCGTATTGATTGTCTTTTTTTGTACAATTATCCTGTGGTTTACCAGAGGTAACCTCACTGTAGGGCGTTTTGTTTTTTATGGGTGGTGTAATCTATTTCCAAACGCACTGTTCATTAAGGATAGTACGGTGGCCATTCTTGCCGCTCTTTTATTATTTATGATACCATCGTCTGAAAAAGGAAAAAATATCCTTGAATGGAATGATGTGGTAAAACTACCCTTACGAATAATACTGTTGTTTGGAAGCGGATTTACCCTGGCAGAGGGATTTGAACGCAGTGGCCTTGCCGTTTACATGGCTCAGCAATTAACAGTAATGGAGGGAACCCATTTGCTCCTTATCCTGCTCTGCGTTGCCCTTATTGTCACATTCATTTCAGAATTCGCTTCCAACATAGCCAGCATTCAGCTGATGCTACCTGTGCTGGCCGCATTAAGTGTATCGTTACATGTTGAGCCAATCGTGCTCATGATTCCGGCAACACTTGCGGCTTCGTTCGGGTATATGTTACCGGTTGCCACGGCGGCAAATACCATTGTTTACAGTTCCGGTAAAATACCGGTGCGCAGTATGATTCGAACAGGATTAATACTCAACATCATAGCCATCGGCTTGCTTACCGTTTATATGTATATCCTAAGTCTGCTGTAATCAACCTACCCAGTCGTCCAAATCACGTCGATCTTTTTTGGTTGGCCTGCCACTCTTGTTAAATCGTTTGCCTCCATACGAATAAAATACAGACTTTAGCTTGATACGCTCCAGCTCTTCGGGTGGTGTACAATCTTTGAAATAAGGAGCTACTTCAGAAGCTTTCATTCGTTTATCCAGTACCTCCACCACTTCAATTATCCATTTTTTTTCACGGGTGTTTACACTGTATATTTCGCCCGGCTTAACCATATGTGATGCTTTCAGAGATTCGCCATTCAGTTTCACCTTACCTTCATCTATGGCATCCGATGCCTGAGACCTGGTCTTATAGAGCCGTATAGCCCATAAATACTTATCCAGTCTCACACGTTTACTACTCCCCTGCACCATTATGGAAATACACGTTTGGTTTCGTTCCACAAGGCATCCATCTGGGCAAGAGTCATGTCTTTTAGTTGTAAGCCTTTTTCAGATGCTTTATCCTCCATCAAGGTAAATCGGTTATAAAATTTATTATTGGTGTCGGCCAAGGCGGCCTCCGGATCAACATGAATAAATCGGGCATAGTTCACCAGTGCAAACAAGACATCACCAAATTCTTTTTTGCGCTCCAGATCTGTTCCCTGATTTATAGCTTCCTTGAGTTCACCAAGCTCCTCCTCTACCTTGTTCCAAACCTGTTCAGTATTGTCCCATTCAAATCCAACCTGTTTGGCCTTATCCTGCATTCGATAGGCTTTTACAAGTGCCGGCAAAGCGGCGGGTACACCACTTAGGAGCCCTTTTTTTTCTTTAGTTGATGTACGCTGTTTAATGGCCTCCCAGTTTTGCTTTACTTCCTCCTCGTTATTTACAGATACATTGCCATAGATATGCGGATGACGGACGATAAGTTTCTCACAGAGTTGATGGATAAGCGAACCGATATCGAAAGCGTGTTGTTCATCAGCAATCTTTGCATAGAAAATAATATGCAGAAGCAGATCGCCCAGTTCTTCCTTAATCGATCCCATATCGTATTGAGTGATGGCCTCAGCCAGTTCATACATTTCTTCGATGGTAAGTATGCGGAGCGATTCCATCGTTTGCTTCCTGTCCCAGGGACATTTCTCGCGCAGATCATCCATGATATCCAGCAGACGGCTGAATGCGGCTAATTGTTGTTCTCTTTTAGACATATCGTATCAATAACAAACCTATTAAAGCAAGGGCATACTTTGCAAACTATTTAAAGTGCAGTACAAACTTATTTTGGAAATAATCTTCTTGGAAGTAATCCCTTATTGATCGAATATGAACCCGTTTTCCCAAATCAGAAATTTCCTGATGCAGATCACCACCTTTAAGCAGAATCCATCCGTTATGTTCGGCTTCACTTTTTCGGTTATGCAGATTTTTGGTCCATTGATAAAGTTCCGGCAAAGGAGCAACCGCCCGGCAAGTGATATAATCATAGGTGCCGATGTGCTGTTCCACGCGTTCGTTAGAGGCTGTAACATTGAGTAAGCCAAGACCACTAATAATCTCCTGTACCACTTTTATCTTTTTGCCAATAGAATCAACCAGATGAAAAGAAAGTGCCGGATAAAATATGGCGAGCGGAATTCCGGGAAAACCACCACCGGTGCCAAAGTCGAGCACACGGCCTGATTGTAAAGGAAATGCCTTTGCGATGGCCAGGGCATGCAGAAAATGATGCAGATGAATGGCCTCTATGTCTTTTCGGGATATTACATTGATTCGTTGATTCCAGTATGCATACAATTCAGCGGCTTTGATGAACTGAAGGCGTTGCTCAGTGCTGAGTTCCGGAAAGTAATGCAGGAGCAAATCCACGGGGTGCGCTACTAATAGCGGGTGCGGGTTGGATTCAGAATCTGGTAGAGTAAATCCTTAGCACGGAACAATTGCGCTTTTACGGTACCCAAAGGCAAATTCATTTTGTCGGCAATCTCCTCATACGACAACTCATCAAAAAAACGAAGTTCAATGAGCATCTTGTACTTAGGATTGAGTTTATCTAATGTCTCACGCATCAGTTTGGCCCGTTGTTCCTTGATGAATCGCTCTTCGGGATCGAGTATGGGCGATTGCAAATCCATTTTATAGGAGTCACCGCTATCGTTCTCGGTTTCTTCATCTATGGACAAGGTCTCCAGTCTTTTTTTGCGAATGAAATCGATCGAGTTATTCAAGGCTATTTTATAGAGCCAGGTGCTGAATGCAAAATCAGGGCTGTATTTATCCAGATTATTGAATGCCTTGCCAAAGGCTTCTATGGTCAAATCATCTGCATCATCCGGATCGTGCACCATCTTTAAAACAAGAAAATAAATTGAATCCCGATACCGTTGCATCAGTTTGGCATATGCTGTTTGATCGTTCTGCTCCAGAGCCCGACTGACCAAATCATAGTCCTCTTTGGCTCTCGGAGAAAAGTTAGGATTACCTTCCTGCGAGAAATCGGGGGCCTGACCGGATGTTGTTTCTTCTTCCATCACTTCCATGGGTTTTGTTTTTTATTGAATATTCCGGGCAACATCATTACAAAGTAGACCAGATAAAGCACATCAAAGAACGGAAAGGTAAGAAACAAATCCAGTGTCTTTAATCGCTTCATGGCCTTGAAATGTACAATGCCGTTTAAGAATAAACGCATTCCAAAGATATATAGTACCCACAACATCCACACTTTAAAAACTATTAACACTATGAACAACACATAGAACAATATTTGTGACACTTGAAACAGGTTCAACAATAAAATGTGTTTGAGTTTATAGTGAACGGCTGTAGTCATATGTCTTCGCTTCTGATAGATCCACTCATCCCATTGTTCCTTGGGTCTGGACACGGTAAACGAATCGGGATGCAGAGACACCGTGGTATTGCTCCCTGTAGCAATGGCGTTAATCACCAGATCATCGTCGCCGGAAACTAACTGCGGATTTTTTACAAATATGTTCTGGCTTAAAAAACGTTCCCGCGTGTAGCCCAGATTTCTGCCCACACCCATGTATGGTAGTCGGGCGAGTGCAAACGATAAATATTGTAATGCAGTGAAGTACGTCTCAAAACGTATGCAGGCATTAAGAAAACCCTTACGTTTTTCGTACTGACTATATCCAAGTATTATTTGTTTTTTATCTGTAAATCGGGAAGCCATCCTGCTCAGCCACTGTTCATTCTCCGGATAACAATCCGCATCGGTAAGAATAATATGATGATATCGAGCCGCTTTAACACCAATGGTTAGCGCAAACTTCTTTCCCTTTAGCACCTTGGCATCCTGAGGTATAGTTCGGTAATCCAGTTGCTCATACACGCTGCCGTAATCAAAAAGTAACTCCATTGTGCCATCGCAGGAATTATCATTAACAACCAGCACCTCATATCCCGGGGGATAGTGCTGTTTACAGATCAGCGGCAGATTTCGCCGTAAGTTGTTCACCTCATCTTTTGCACAAATGAGTACCGTAACCGGTGGTGGTGTGGTTGCCGAATCTTTGACTTTAAAGAAAGCAACGCGAACAAAAAAGAATATATAATAGAAGACCTGAATAAAGGCAACAACCGTGAACGTGTAAAAAAGGTAATCCATCCGGACGCGAAACGTGTATTTTTAAGGCCTTAAAAGTATCCTACACCGAACGAGTGAACAGAGCAGATTTTCCACAATGTTTTTCAGTTTAGACGCAAAAGACACAAAAAGCAAGGCCAGAGCAGGAACTCTACAAACCGATCACGGAAGTATTGAAACGCCCATATTTATGCCCGTAGGCACGGCCGGCGCTGTTAAAGCCGTTCAACCCGGCGAGCTGGATCAAAAAATACACGCTGAAATTATTCTGGGTAATA
>Ga0315901_10006677_pt1 | contig 13780 bp, 15 predicted proteins | sample LakEriMetagenome_10_FD_203761 | JGI IMG/M metagenome (GOLD analysis project Ga0315901, IMG submission 203761) | Freshwater fungal communities from buoy surface, Lake Erie, Ohio, United States - Buoy 2 MA116 | ecosystem: Environmental > Aquatic > Freshwater > Lake | place: USA: Lake Erie, Ohio... | reverse complement strand
GGACAGGATCCTGGCTCATGGAAGGAAAAAAGATCAGCAAAAGAAGACTCCGGACGAGAAGCCATTTCATCGTCGCTAATCTAATGACAATAAATCAAGTGATTATAAATTCAGTGCAACTGAAAGTTCCTGTGCTGAATTTGAGACAATCAGCTTGTCAAAGTGATCTTTTGAAAGAAACCGATGTTCCACCATTGATTCCATCATACTGACAAGTGGATTAAAGAACCGATCTACATTCAGCATGGCCACGGGCTTTTCAATCAGGTGTAGTTGTTTCCAGGTAAGAATTTCGGCCAGTTCTTCAAGGGTTCCCCAGCCGCCGGGCATGGCAACAAACGCATCTGCAAGCATGGCCATCCTCATTTTCCGCTCATGCATGGATTTGACTGTGATGAGTTCAGAAATCCCGCGGTGTGCGATCTCCTTTTCAAATAAAAATTCAGGAATGATACCGGTAACTTTTCCTCCATGGGCCAGGACTGAATCAGCGATGGCGCCCATCAGACCAATGTCGGCACCGCCATAAATCAGGCTATGGCCCTTTTGTGCAATAAGGGCTCCGAATTCTTCAGCGGCAGATTTATAGACGGGCAGATCCCCGTCACCTGAACCGCAAAAAACACAGATGTTCACGCCCGTTCCGAAATCAGAACTTCAGATCATGTTCGTTGTCGCTGACTTTTTTGTTAGGCACAAGCCAGATTGAAACGATAGCGAGAACAAACAGGATAATGACAATACCAAAAACTTCCATAACAAGAATTTAGGCTCGAAAATACTCAAATTCAGTAACTCAAAAACTTAATTTCAGTCACTCTGATCAGAAACCTGCTCCTGACATGAAGACGGCATTTGAAAACACCATTTTGCCGTTTTCCCAGAAGGAACGGAACAGAGGATTATCGACCAGATAAATTACCCTCCCCTTACCCTTATCTTCAGCTCCAAACACCAGCGTATTTTCAAGTTCCCGGTTCATCTTCTTACCCGCAAATCCCATCAATGGGGTGACTTTTCCTCTGAGTGTTCCGGCATTGATTCCGGACTCCAGGTAGGGAAAATGAATCCCTGAGGTTCGCAGCGAATAGTAGGTATCACCAATTCCAAATGCCAGCGGATGGGTTTTATCCATGGTCACTTTATATATCGCACCGAAGATTGAAGATGAAAGATTTGCTCTTTCACGGTCTCCGTATGGCAGGAGTTGTTCTTTCAGTTTATCCTGATTCTTATCTTCAGATTTGGAGGAGTTTTTCAGTCCAAATCCTTTTCGCTCTGCAAAAGCATTATTCGCTGAACCGGAGAGCACAAGTCTTCCGCCGTCACTGACCCACCTGCTCAGAGTTGTCAGCAACTCGTCATCAAACAATCTGTAATTTCCTTCAGGAATTATGATTACATCATATTGCCAGTGATCATAAGTTTTAAAATAATCTGTTCCCAGCACAGTAACAGGGTAGCCAATGATTTGCTCAAAGTAATGCCAGATCTGTCCGTGGTTTTGTGAGTTGGTCTGATCTCCTCCAAGTAATGCAACCCGTGGCGCTTTGATAAAAACAAAATCAGAGGATCCTGCGTCAGGCCCCTGATCCATATATCCCGATTTCAATGCGTAAAGATTTCTTCCAAGGTCTGCGGCAATCTTTCGCAGAGCCTGATCAAAATCCGGAACCTGTTCATTGTTTCTTCTTGTAATGACAATTGTACCGGATTCAAACTTTTGTCCTTCCGATGAAAAAGGACGCATAGCTGTTCTTACTTTGAAACCCTTTTTCATGAGTGCCGCCAGAAACTGAACATCTTTTATTGACTCATACCGGCATACATAGGCATATGGAGTTCCCGCGGCAGGAGCAACCGGTGCTGAAGTCTGAAAAGGTTTTGCAGGATTTATGCGTTCTGTAAGTGCAACTGCCTTTAATCCGGAACCATAAATAAGATTCCAGGCAGTAACATCATAAGTCAGTGAATCGGTAAGTTTTGAAACAGGTTCAAATACGGTGGTGATAAACCGGCCTTTGGGCTGATAAATATTGAATACCAGGTCTTCCGGACCAATTGAAAAGGTTCCGCTTTGTCTTGTGGCATAATCAAGTCCTTTTGCCTGTCGTGCACTGCCTGAAACACCGTGTGCGATTCCATGCGCATCAAGCCAGCTGCTCAGTGTAGCAAGCTTGTCCTTGTTGTTGTCCGCGCGGATTACATAAGATTTATATGGAACAGCAGGGTTATTGATGTTTTCCCGATTGAACTTTGCAAACTCATCCAGCAGTCGGTCCATGTTTGCTGATGATACTTCAACAGTGGACATACCGGTGGTGAAGTGATGTTCAATACGATCCTTCAGCGTCATCGGGTCGCCCTCGCGTGTGGTAACGGTGATGCCTGCTCCGATCCCGCCCTTTTCATAGGTCATGCCGATAGCACCGCTGTAAGTAGGATAGGTGTCGCCGTAACTTGGATAGTAGAGGTCAAATCTTTCTTTGGTGAAATACAGCCAGCCCTGTGCATCGAAGTATTTCGCGTTGTTTCGCCCGATCACATCCTGAAATTCTCGTTGCCATGGGGTTACTACTTCATGGTATGGTTCTGCTGCAGGTGCGAAATAGTATGGATTGTTATATCCCTGTTCATGAAAATCAACATGGACATGGGGTAACCACTGATTGTAAAGTTTGATACGGGCTGAAGATTCTTTCTGGGTCAACCATGCCCAGTCTCTGTTCAGGTCGTACAGGTAATGATTAGGTCTGCCACCGGGCCAGGGCTCACGGTGCTCACGGGCCTGAGGATCCGGATTGGCAGGAGCATTTCCGTACTGATTAAAAAAATTGGCAAACCGGTCGCGACCATCAGGATTGATGCAGGGATCAATTATGACCACAGTATTTTTCAGCCACTCTGCAGATTTTTTATTGGCCGGATTCACAAGTTCATACAATGTTTTCATGGAGGTCTCTGTAGAATTGGCCTCATTTCCATGAACATTATAACTCAGCCAAACGATACCTGTGCGGGTTGAGGGAGTGCCCTGCATGGCGCCGGCGCGTTTCAGATTGTCTTCTCTGATTGTGGAAAGATTTTTAAAATTTTCCGGCGAGGTAATAATGGCAACGATGAGTGGTCTCCGCTCATAGGTTTCGCCATACTGAATGACCTGAACATTTGGCATGGACTCATCCACATGCCTGAAATATTCCACTACCCTGTGATGCCTGGTGAAGACTTCGCCAAGCTCATAGCCAAGAAACTCAGAAGGGCTTATAAGTTGTGACTTGGCAGCGATGCTGAAATTAAATACCAGCAGTGTAATAATTAAATATCTCATAGGTAATGGGCTGAAATGATCAGGCGTGAAGATAAAAAAAGGAGGGTGTCTGTGACACCCTCCTGAAGTCTTCTTTTATAAGCGGAAAGTTCCTATTTCGGAGCTACAGGGGTTACACCCATTTTTTTCAGCACCGAATTGGAGATGTCATACTTGTCGTCAGAGTATAACAGCACATCATCTCCGCCCATCAGCTGTGGATTGATGATAAATGAATAGCCCTGTTCTTTGGCGACATCTTCAATTGCTTTGCCAACTTTGGTATAAACGGGCTGCATCAGATCAACCTGCTTTTTCTGTATTGAAGTTTGTGCATCAGCCTGAAACTTCTGGATATTTTCTCCCAGAGCCTGAATCTCGCGCTGCTTGTCAGCTTTGATGATGTCAGAGGTTGTGGCAGGCATACTTTCATAAGACTTCATCTTCTGCTCATACTCCTGGTATTTAGCCTTCAGCTGATTCTCAAGCTGTGTGCCATGAGTTTTGATTTCATTTTCAATCTGCTTGTATTCCGGCATCTGACTGAAAATATAATTCCAGTCTGCATAACCGATTTTCTGCACGACAGGTGCGGTTTGAGCGAACAGCACTGCCGACGACAGTACGGTGATCAGGGTAAAAATTGTTTTCTTCATGTTAGGTTCAAATTTACTTTATTTTATCATTAGGGTCTCCAAGGCCAAGTTCTTCAAGTATGAAATCAGAATAATCATGACGGGGGTCGGTGTAGATCATTACGAGTTCACCGGCCTTGTCAAAGATGATTGCGAGGCGATTTGATTTTGCAACCCGCTCCGACGCATCCCATACTTTATCCTGAAGTGGTTTCATAAGTTCCTTCTTTTTCAAAAAGTATAAACCTTCAAATCCAAATACTTTTTTCTGGAACTCACGAAGTTCATTTTCCATTTTTTTGATCTCATCTGTTCTTTCCTTTCTCATCTCTTCCGTCAGCAGAACTTCTTCAGCGCGGTAGCGGGCGTACATACTCTGGATTTTTCCGTCCATGTCCTCTGCTTCTTTTTGCCAGCCGTTTGCAAACTGAGTGAGTTCATCCTGTGCTTTTTTGTATTCAGGCATCTTTCCGAGGATGTACTCCGAATCAATGTATCCGAACTTCTGACCTGACGCAAAATTCAGGCCGAAAATCAGAGCAAGGAAGATAAACAGTGTTTTTTGCATCAAATCAGCGGAGTTGTTGTCCGATGGTGAAGTGAAACTGCTGTCCGCTGCGTTGCTGGGCTCCCGGAAGTGTATCAAATCCATAACCCCAGTTCAGACCTATCAGACCAAAGGCAGGCATAAACAGACGAACACCGGCACCGGCGGACTTATATATCTGAAACGGATTGAATTCCTGAAAATTGCCCCAGTTGTTTCCGCCTTCTGCAAACAGGAAGCCGTAGATGGTAGCGCTTTGACCTGTTGTAACAGGGTAACGCAGTTCCATGCCGAGCTTGTTATAGACAATACCGCCTTGAATTGCATTGGAGGTATTACCGGTCTGAACACCCGCATAATATGGCGGCGTGACCCGGTTATTTTCATAACCTCTTAAACCGATGATATCCTGACCAAGTACGAAAGACTGGAATCCTCCTGCAAGTCCATCGCCACCAAGCAGGAAGCGTTCAAATGGTCCGGGTGTAAAGTTGCGTGAATAACTTCCAATGATTCCAAAGTGTGCTTTTGTTTCAAGGACAAGACTGCGACCTCCTTCAAGCTTTTTGGATCCGATCAGCTTCAGATAAAATTTGGTATCAATCATCCACTTATGAAGCTCCACAAACTTGAACTTGGTTGCAGGATCATCCAGATAGCTTGCATCACCAATTTGAGAGTATGGCGGCGTCATAGTCAGACTGAGACTCAGCGATGAACCTGTGGTAGGGTACATCGGGTTGTCAATGCTGTTTCTGGCCAGAGTAGTGTTGATGTTCAGATTGGTTGTCTTTCCTTCTGCAGGCAGACCGGGATAATTTTTGTATTCATACAACATCCAGGAAAGAGCCGTGTTCAGAGTGAAATAATTATCGGGCCAGGTCAGTCGCCGGCCAAGACCAACCGTGATACCTGATTGCTTGAGAATTCTTCCGTTGCTGAAATCAGGTGTGAAAGAGTAAAAGTTTGTGGCAAGTCTCGAAATTGATTTGTTGATGCTGAAGGTAAATGAGTTTGGACGCTTGCCACCGAGCCATGGTTCTGTGAACGACATGCTGTAACTCTGGAAGGACCGGCCGTTGGCCTGCGCATTAATGGCAAGTTTCTGACCATCGCCCACGGGTAAGGGCCTCCATCTGTCGAAGTGAGGAATGTTCCTTAAAGAGAAATTATTAAAGGCAAGACCGACGGTTCCGACAAAACCGTAAAAGCCTCCCCAGCCACCGGATAACTGAATCTGGTCGTTGGATTGCTCTTCAAGATTCCACTTGATATTAACTGTACCTGCTGAAATGTTCGGAATGATATCCTGACCTATTTTCTGAGGGTTGAAGAAGCCCATCGAAGACAACATCTGCTGGGTGCGGATGATGTCCGAGCGGCGGAATTTCTGACCGGGCACAGTGTTAAGTTCCCTGCGAATTACATGATCACTGGTCCGCTCATTTCCGGTAAATTCCACTCTGTCAATGGTTGCCTGATCGCCCTCGAAAACCCGCATTTCAATATCAATGGAATCACCAACAATGGCCACTTCGACCGGTTTAACATCAAAAAACAAATATCCGTCATCCATGTAAAGGCTGCTTACATCCGCGCCTTTAGGATTGAAGTTGGTACGCTTGTCAAGCAATTCCTTGTTGTAAACATCACCGGACTTAATATCCAGAATCTTATTGAGGGTAGTGGCTGTATGGAGGTAGTTACCCGTCCAGTCTATTTTGCGATGGTAATACTTACGGCCTTCAAATATTTTGATTTTTAAATCTATGGTCCGGTCGGAATGACGCACAACTGTGTCGGCGAGAATATCAGCGTCACGATAGCCCTTACTGTTGTAGTATTCGATGAGTGCCTTTTTATCCTCATCAAAATCAGCCTTGATGAACTTTGAAGCACTGAAGACATTGAGTTTCACATTTTCGCTGAGAAATTCTTTTGCCTGCCTCCAGGAAGTAGGAGTGGAGTGGGTCAGCGCCTGTGCGGCTTTCCGTGGTGTTGTCTGGAACAGTGTTCCGATCAGAACTCTGTGAATATTCAGACGGGCATATTCATTTGTTTTTTTGAGCTGCTTTTTAAGCTTGGTTTCATCCACATCATTATTCCCTTCAAAGTCAATGGAGTGAACCCGAACTTTACCATTGAGCGCAACATTAATGCGGAGTTTAACATTTCCTCTGTTGAGGGTATCTGTTTCCGGCTTAATGTTGACTTCGGTATTAAGAAAACCCTTCTTCACGAAAAATTTCCTGACAGACACTTCCGTATTGCGGATCATGGCATCATTCACAATCCGGCCGCGGATCAGCTTTATTTCTTCTTTGATTGCGGTTTGTCTGCTCTTGTTGATTCCGGTAAAATAAAACTCAGAAAGCCTGGGGCGCTCTGACAGGATAACCATCAGATAAACATTAGAGCCCTCAATACGGTCAACTCCGATGGAAACATCACCAACGAGTCCGTGCTTCCACAATTTTCTGACGCCGGCACTTATTCTGTCACCCGGGATTTTAACCTTATCTCCGATTTTAAGTCCGGTAAGCGAAATCATCGCATTTTTATCCAGAACATTAAGTCCGCTTACATCAATCCCTGCAATGGTATATTCCTGAGGATTCGCGTAGTTCAGTGTGTTTTCAGAAACTTCAGCAGGCCGTTGCTGTTCGCGTCCGCGCCGGAACTGGGCTTCAGCAACATTGGACAGAAAGGCAATCAGTAACAGCGTTAAAAAAATTCTCATGTCAGTTCAGGCGTGGGGTTCAAGCACTTTTCCAAATCTTCTCTCTCGTTTCTGAAAATCAATAATGGCTTCAAAAAGGTCGTTTTTCCTGAAATCAGGCCAGAATTTATCAGTTATATACAGTTCAGTATAAGCAAGCTGCCACAACAAAAAGTTGCTGATCCTCATTTCTCCGCCGGAGCGGATGAGCAGCTCGGGATCAGGTATTCCGGAGGTATTCAGGCGATCAGACAGGTTTTTTTCTGTGATGTCTTCCGGCCGGAGTTTGCCATCTGCAACCTCTCTGGCAATTTTTCGCACAGCATCCGTTATCTCCCATCTGCCGCTGTAACTAAGCGCCAGAATAACATTCAAACCACTGTTGCCAGCCGTTTCTTCGATTGACTCCTTAAGTTTCTTCTGACAGGAGCCCGGCAGACTGTTGACATCACCAATCACGGAAAGCCTCACATTGTTCTTTTGAAGCGTTTCCATTTCTTTTTGAAGCGCATCCACCAGTAATTCCATCAGACCGTCTACTTCTTCCTTTGGACGCGACCAGTTTTCAGTGCTGAAAGCGTATAAAGTAAGGTATTTAACCCCCAGGTCGCCGCATCCTTCACAGATATCGCGAACGGCCTGAATTGCATGGCGGTGGCCAAAAATCCGGGCAGCTCCTTTCTGGCGCGCCCAGCGTCCATTACCGTCCATGATGACGGCAATATGCCGGGGGAGCTTTTCAGGGTTTATCTGGTCGCGAATCGTAGCCACAAGGGCGCAAAAATAGGCCTTTTTTGTTATCTAATATAATGTAGTTACGACCCTTAGTATGGGCTTGTTGCACACGGGATGTCGTAAAAAGTGCGCGTCAGACTGAACCCAATGAAAAAGTAATTGTCTTTATCGAAAGGATTGCCTGAATCCAGAGGCCTTTTCTGAGGCCTTACCCTGTCCGAAACATTGTCCAGATAGTCAAAAAAGGTCTTTCGGATGCCAATTTCAAGGCCCAGATACCAATGTGGGTTGAGGATATATTTAAATCCGCCCCCGAAAGGAATTGACGCCTGGACATTGCTGTAGGCCTCAGGTTTTTCCTTATTTCCGGAAAAAACAAAAAGTCCGGCACCTGCGAAAAGATAAGGTGTATACCTGATCCTTCTCTTGGCGTCTTTCCAGTCTATAAAGTGGTATTCAAAAATGGGGGCAAGCTCCAGAAGACCAATATTAAAGGAGGCGCCCCTTTCTTTTGCTGCAAGGTCTATAGGATCCTTAAGGTCAGTGGCAGCAACCCTTCCGAAAGTCAGCCCGGTGCGAACACTTACCACATGACTGAAATTATGGCGATAATAAACAGTGGCAGCCGGCCGGGAATAACGGACATTGTAAGTTCTAACAAGGTCACCGGTGTAGTTAAAGGTTCCAATGCCTCCCCCCACTTCCGACCGCTGTCTGATCTGGGCATTTGCCGAAAGGAAATAAAATCCTGAAAGGATGAAAAAAGCCGTTAAAGTTCTGCGCATAGAACCGGAACGATGAAAAGGATGAAATGTTATGGCAGAAAAAAAACGCATAGACTGATGATTCTTAATTTCTGACATCCAGACCCCAGTTCAGTTTTTGTCTGAGTGTGCTGAAGTAATCATGATTGGGAACCTGCAGTAATTTTACCCTGAAGCCTGCGCGCTTGATTTTCAGTGTATAGGAATCATCAATGGTTTCACTTCTGGAGTCAAGTGTAATCTGAAATTTTTTGATTCTGCTTTCAACCTTAAATTCAAGTTCAACTTTATCGGACAAAACGATGGGCCGTGCAGTAAGATTATGCGGACTCACCGGTGTAATGATGATACTTTGCGATTTTGGATGAACGATGGGTCCGCCGCAGCTCAGTGAATATCCTGTTGATCCGGTTGGTGTGGAAACAATCAGACCATCTGCAAAATATGAATTAAGGAGCTCACCATTCACATACACTCCAATGCGGATCATGGAATTATCTTTTTTAGTGATGGTGAAATCATTCAGCGCAAACGGCATGGGGCCAAAAAGCTTTGGCGATGCGTTCAGTCGCAGAAGTGTTCGTGAACTGGTTTTTACTTTTCCTTTGAAAAGACTTTGAATCGCCTCTTCTGTTTCTTCACGACTGGTAGTTGATAAAAATCCAAGTCTGCCTGTGTTTATTCCCATAATCGGAATTTCTTTTCTTCCGATCAGCGTAATGGAATCAAGCAAGGTTCCGTCTCCACCCAGCGAGATGAAATATTGAATGCCTCTGAGTTGTCCGGGCTGACTGAAAACTTTGAGCTTTCTTGATTTGAAATAGCGCGCAAACTTTTCTGAAACGATCAGCTCGGCACCATTATCCTCAAGCAGCTGAATAACCTTTTCAATGAATCGCGATGACTTTTGCCGGAAGTCTCTTCCGTGAAGTGCAATTTTCATACGGCCTGTTTCAGATATTGAGATAGCGCATCAAAAGGTCAAATCTTTCTTTTTCAGGGTCAGTAAAGCGGGTTTCCTGATACCGGCCGATAATGCGGAATCCAAACCTTTCAAGGGTGGCAACAATTCTTCCCAGGTCAGATTGATTGATTTTGATTGTAAGTCGGATTTTACTGCCGTCCAGCGGATCCTGCACCAGTGTTGAGCTGATGATCTTTGCATTATTTTCTTCTACCAGCCTGGCGATCTCTGCAAGAGAATAATCAACCAGATCCATAGACAGCACAAGAATGCTTCCGGGCATCTGAATGGCGGCCGTCTGAGAAAAAGTAGCCATGATGTCACTGACGGTTATGGAGCCGGTGTACATCCTCAGGTTATTCAAAACAGCCACAACCTGCATTTTATATTCCCCTGCAACTTTGACGACTTCATAGAAATGTGCATCCGAAGGAACCTGGCAATTTTCATGGACGAGTGTAAATTGACTTACTTTTTTCTCAAGGTCAATTACATCAACAATCATTTCTTCGGTGAGGAAGCCCAGCAGTTTGCCATCGTCAACTACCGGAAGTTGCGGACATCTGAACTCTTCCATCCACGCAAGCGCTCGCCCGGCGGTGTCCTCAGGCTTAAGCGGAGGAATCAACTGATTGATAAGCTCTTCGGCAATCATGCCTTTACGGTTGTTTGAAGAAACTCCTCTACAATTTCATTGAATTTATCAGGATGCTCCATCATAGGCGCATGGCAACACTCGTCTATAAACCGTAACCGGGAATTTGAAATCAGACGATTAAAATCATGGGCCACCATCGCAGGTGTGATCGTATCATTCAATCCCCAGACCAGAAGGGTAGGGACTTTTATTTTATGTAATTCTCCTGCCAGATTATTTCGCTGTGCCGACTTTGCTATTGCAACGATGCGCATACACTTCGGAATACTTTTGGTTGTTTCGAAGACTTCATCCACAAGGTCATGAGAGGCAACAGCAGGATTATAAAATGTGTACTCCACGCGGTCTTTGATGTAGTCGTAACTTCCTCTGCGAGGATAAGATCCTCCCATGGCATTTTCAAAAAGTCCTGAACTGCCGGTAAGAATCAGGCTGGAGACTTTCTGACTGTTGTTAAGTGTGTACAAAAGTGCGACATGGCCTCCGAGTGAATTACCCATGATTATCATGTTGTCCAGTTTCATGGTATTGACAAACCTCTCAACATATGTTCTGAGACCTTCAAGTCCGGCTTCCTTAATTGGCATTGTATAGATTGGAAGCATTGGAATGACCACCCTGTAGTTCGGTGCAAACCGGGCTACGACTGCTTCCCAGTTACTGAGCGCACCGAAAAGGCCGTGCAACATCATCAGCACCTGGCCCTGGCCCTCATCCACATAACTGAAACCGCCTTCTTCCTTGACATTCAGGGGCATAAAACAGGATTTAAGTGGTAAATATTGTAAAAAAAGTCAAAATGCGGGGATCTTCAGAACCCCTTGAATAATTCCCCGACCGAGGGGAACATGGATCCGGCCTTTCCGGCTATGTAAGGAGCTGTTTTCTCTATCACCGGCAATACGACGGAATCTTTATGCCAGTCTTGCGGCAAATTGAAATGAAGTGATGCCATAATCCATATCACAATGCTTATCATGAAACCGTACCGGAGAATTCCCAGTATTGCACCCAGAATATTGTCGGCTTCACCCAGCACCGTCTGAGCGATGGTGGCACGAAGGATTGACCCGATGATTTTTACTGCGATAACAATCACCAGAAAAATAATCATGAAGGAAATGTAAGGCATCAATTTTGGATCGGCTTCTATTTTAGATCCCAGCCAGACAACACCGTCCCCCATGAAATGATAAGCACCGAATAAACCAAGTAAAAAAGCCGCAAGTGAAAACAATGCCATCAAAAATCCTTTGCGATAGCCACTCCATGCACCAAGCAGCAACAGCACAATCAGTATGACATCGGTTTTGCTCAAGAGGCAAGTAATTTTTTAACGAGCTCTGAAATCTGTTTTCCGTCGGCCTTCCCTGCCAGGGCTTTTGTGGCAAGCCCCATTACTTTCCCCATGTCCTGAGGACCTGAAGCTCCGGCTGTGGCAATAATTTTCCGGACTTCTTCAGTGAGCTCTTCAGCTGAAAGTTGTTTGGGAAGATATCTGTTGATTACCTCAAGCTGAAGCAATTCACGATCTGCAAGTTCCTTTCTGTTTTCTCTGAGAAAAATTTCAGCAGATTCTTTCCGCTGCTTTGCAGCCTTCATCAGAATCTTGTTTTCTGTTTCCGGTGAAAGATCTTCGGCCCCACCCTTTTCTGTAGCCGCCAGCAGAATCATTGATTTGATGCTGCGAAGTGCTTCCAGTTCCTCTTTTTTACGACCAAGAATGGCCTCTTTAATGTCGTTATCAATTTGTGATCTTAAACTCATAGCAATTGTTGGTTTGGCCGGTTCAAATCAATCTTAAAGGCATTGTATATTCGCACAAAGTTAGATAAGCCGGCCGAAGTTGAAAAATGACACGACTCAGCGTTAACATCAATAAAATCGCCACCATCAGAAATGCACGCGGCGGCAATAACCCGGATGTGATCCGGATGGCACTTGATGCAGAGCGTTTCGGAGCTCAGGGTATAACCGTTCACCCGCGACCGGACGAGCGCCATATCCGGTATTCTGATGTCACAGAACTGGCGGCGGTAGTCACCACCGAATTCAATATTGAAGGATATCCGGATGAAAGATTTTTGAATCTGGTTACACGGGTAAGACCGGCACAGGTAACACTGGTGCCTGATGCACCGGATGTAATTACTTCCAGTCAGGGCTGGGATACCAACAGAAACGCTGAATTCCTTACAGAAATCACCAAAAAGCTGAAAGACTGCGGCATCCGTGTTTCACTTTTTGTAGATCCGTCTGAGCAGATGGTGGATGGCGCAGCAGCTGTTGGAGCTGACCGGGTTGAGCTGTATACCGGTCCTTATGCGTATCAGTATCATGAGAATCCTGCGAGCGCCGTTGAAAAGTATGTCACTGCCGCAAATCGTGCGAAGCAGGCAGCCATGGGAATAAATGCAGGCCATGACCTGGATCTGAATAACCTGAGGTTTTTAAAAAATTCAATTCCATTTCTTGATGAAGTCAGCATAGGTCACGCTTTGGTGTGTGATGCGCTGTATTATGGAATGGAAAATACAATTCAGCTTTACCGAAGGCAGCTGCTATAGGTTTTTTGCCTCGTTCCAGTACACATCCATTTCTTCAAGAGTCATTTCGCCCATTTTTTTTCCGTCACGGGCTGAGGCTTCTTCAAGGTGTGTGAATCTCTTTATAAATTTTTTATTGGTGCGCTCAAGTGCTTCTTCCGGATCAATCTGAAGAAATCTGGCATAGTTAACCAGTGAAAACAAAAGATCGCCAAACTCGGCAAGCATTTTTTCACGATTGCCGGTTTTTTCCTCTTCACGAAACTCAGACATCTCCTCCTCAACTTTTTGCCACACCTGATCTTTGTTGTCCCAGTCAAATCCTACACCTCTGGCTTTGTCCTGAATCCGCACAGCCTTTACCATAGCAGGTAATGAGACGGGAACGCCGGCGAGAACAGATTTATTTCCGGTTTTGAGTTTGATCTTCTCCCAGTTTGCTTTAACTGTTGCCTCATCTTCAGCGATTACATCACCATAGATATGAGGATGCCGCTCAATGAGTTTGTCGCATATCCCGTTCAAAACACTTGCGATATCAAATGCCCCTTGCTCACTCGCGATGCGCGCATAGAATACCAGATGAAGCATCAGGTCACCAAGTTCTTTTTTTACTTCATTGAGATCGCCGTCCAGAATGGCATCAGACAATTCATATGTTTCTTCAATGGTCAGATGACGAAGACTTTCAATGGTTTGCTTTTTATCCCAGGGACAATTTTCCCGGAGCTCATTCATAACCGTGAGCAACCGGTCAAAAGCCTTAAGTTTTTCCCCGCGACCGGGATCAGGTTTTGAAAGGGACTTTTCAGGTGTTTCCATCTTGATTTCCGGAATTGTCCGGTGCAGGGTTTCGTTGTATTTTTACCGGGTAAAATTCCTATTCCCGGGGAATAATCAAT
>Ga0315901_10006674_pt1 | contig 13782 bp, 11 predicted proteins | sample LakEriMetagenome_10_FD_203761 | JGI IMG/M metagenome (GOLD analysis project Ga0315901, IMG submission 203761) | Freshwater fungal communities from buoy surface, Lake Erie, Ohio, United States - Buoy 2 MA116 | ecosystem: Environmental > Aquatic > Freshwater > Lake | place: USA: Lake Erie, Ohio... | reverse complement strand
ATATTCCCTGAATTGAAAGGGGATGGTAAGCTTTTTGATATTTACAAGAACTTTGAGGAATATGTTAAATGGTGTAGATCAAACCAAACCACCTTATTGAAGAGAAGGGAAGCTGCACAAAAAGCACAAAAGTTCAAATTCGAAAAGTAGGAAACTTTATGAGTACAAACTCATAAAATATGTGATTGAATATATAGATTAGAAAACAAATTAAAATATGTCAGGATTTGTAAATAGAGATGATGTTTATGCTCAAAGGCAATCTTCCGGAGCAAGAAATATCGTATCAAAGGCATTAAAATCGTTATCGTCTTTTGGGATGATGTACGATGATTTGGTTTTGAGAAACTCAAAAGCTATTGGAGTTAATGAGGATATGTATGGTTGGAAAATGGATCCACGAAATACAGCAGGAGGAGAATATGATGACTATGCTCTGTTTGCAAACCTATCAATGACCGATATTAATTTGAGAAAATCAATATCCATTTTTGATAAATCATATCCAAAAAAGAGGGAGGATCTTAGAAAATTCGCTGTACAAGACGAAATTGAAGAAATTCTTGATACAATCTGTGATGAAGCTATAGTATATGATGATAAAAATTATTTTTGTGCTGCTTTAGCTTTTGATGACGAAACACTAGAACCCGGTACAATTGAAGCTATAAAAATCGCTTTAGAAACTAACTTTAAGAGAATTTATCAATACTTTGGTTTCAACAACGATATAGCTGCTTGGTCATATTTCAGAAAATGGTTAGTTGATGGATTCCTAGCTTTTGAAATTATTTACAACAAAGAACAAACAAGAATAATAGGTTTCAAAGAAATCGATCCTATAAATTTAACTCCTGGACTTGATAAAGAGGGTAAGAAAGTTTGGACCCAATTCAAAGGTCAAGTTCAAAAAGAAAGAAAACTCTACGATTCTCAAATCATATACATTTCATATGCAAACGTTAACACGGCAAATCGTGTTTCTTATGTAGAACGTTTGGTACGTTCATTTAACTTATTGAGAATTATGGAACATTCTCGAGTTATATGGGCAACAGTTAACTCCTCATTCAAAACAAAATTCGTTATTCCTGTTGGTGGTAAATCAAAAACAAGGGCTCGTCAGTCTTTAGGAGTTTTGATGCAAAACTATCGTGAACAAATTGATTTTGATACAGAATCAGGAGAATTAAAAGTGAATGGTAAACCTATGATGCCATTCAACAAAGAGTATTGGTTACCTTCTGGTGAAGCTGGAGAACCGACAATTGAAACAATCGGTAATGACGGACCAGATCTTTCTGACACAGAAGCTTTGAAATACTTTAGAGAAAAGTTAATTAAAGTATCTAAAATTCCACTATCTAGATTTGATATGGAATCACCTCCAAGTTGGGAGATGAATGCCGAAGGTATGACTAGAGATGAAATTAAATTTGGTCGTTTTATTACTCGTATTAGATCTGTATTTCAAGAAATCCTCGTTAAACCACTTTGGATACAAATGTGTTTGGATTTCCCTGAATTAAAAGATGATGATTCTTTCAAAGCACAAATAGGTATTAAATTCCACAAATATAACATTTTTGAAGAAATGAAAGAAATCGAAATTCTTCAAAAACGATTGGATTTCGTAACAGCTATGAAAGATGGTCTTGTTGAAATGGATGCTAATATGAATGAAGTTAAGTACTTTGCTTCTGAATTCTTGATTCAACGATTCTTAGGAATGTCTTCTGAAGACCTAAGAACTAATAAGAAAATGAAAACTCAGGAAGACGAAGAAAAACTTGCTGCTGCTAAGAAAGCTGCTGAGATAGCAATGTAATGACAAAAATACAAATAAGATTGTAGATATATAGTAAAAATAAAAGTCTGAATTATGAGCAATAAGACTCTTCTAATTGTAGAGAGATCGGAAAACAAACTTAACCTTATTAATGAAGGTGAAGACAAATATGTTTTAGAGGGGACATTTACCGAGATTGGCGTAAAAAACAATAATAATCGTATTTATGACGAGAAAGAGGTTATGCCACACATCAATGAGTTAAAGAAACTTGTTGAACAAAACAAACTTCTTGGTGAATTAGATCATCCTAAATCTTTCGATATTTCTCTAAAAAATGCATCCCATGTAATTGAATCTATCGAATATGACAAGAACAAAAAATGTGTTACTGGTCGTATTAGATTATTAAATACTGATGCAGGAAAAAATGCAAGAGCTCTTGTTGATGCAGGAATTCCTTTACATATTTCAAGTAGAGCTGCCGGTGTTGTTGAAAGCAATGGTCACGTAAAAATTAAAAAGATGTTTACTTATGACTTAGTTGCAAATCCTGGATTCTCAAATGCTGAATTAAAAAGAGTAAATGAGAGTTATGGTTTTGATAATGATGATAATTTAGGACTTTTTGAAGTTCCCGATTTTTGGTCTTTTAACGGTTTTGCTGTTAAAGAAGACGAAGAAAAGGAAACAAACTTAGATAACTTACAACTCGAAAATAAAAAAGAAAACCAAATGGATTCAACAAAGTACATTTCCATTGAGGACTTTAATCAGTACACTAAGATCGTAAAAAATGAATTTGAAAATCTTAAAAAGGTTGTTGAAGCTGCCTCAACTAAGGAAGATAAATCCGTCAATGAAGGTCTAATTAAATATGCCGAAGCAATTGCTAAGAAAGTTAATGGACTTCAAGAACATGTTAATCGTATAACAGAAAATGTCGATGGACTAATTTCTCATAATGATTATATCATTGAAAACTTAGAGAAAGTTAAAGACTATGCCGAAATGGTAGGTGAAAAAACTAATGTTGGAATTAACTACTCTGAAAAATTAGCTGAATCAGTAGATCATTTAATTGAATATACTAAAATGGTTGCTGAAAAAGCAAACGAAGGAATCAACTATACAAATTATGTTGCTGAGAAAACTTCTCAAGTAATTGATTTCTCTAACTACCTTGCTGAAGAAACTTCTAATCGTTGGAATTACCAATCTCATATTAATGAGCAATTAGACAAAGTTATTTCTCATAACGATTATATCGTTGAAGGGGTTGATTCTGTAATTAAATACACTGAATACTTGAAAGAAAACACTGAAAACCTTTCTAACTACTTGAATTATGTAGTTGAACAAATCAATGAAGGTGCTTCGGTAGAAGATATTAAAAAATCAACTGATTTCATCATTGAAAAGGCAAAAGAAGTTAAAGCTATTTCTGAATCAATCGTAGTAAATGAAAACGAAGAAGATGAATTTAAGAAAGATATTACATCTCAATTGAATGCTATTCTTGAATCTGCTAAAACAGAAAAGGAAACAGAAACTGATAAAAAATATCACTTCTTCCAATTCCTTGGTGAATCAAAACGTAGAGAATTTGATGCTCTTAATGACGAAATGAAAGATAAAATTGTTAATGCTTTCCAAACAAATCGTTATTATGGTACAGCTGATGCTAATAAAATTTGGGAATCTTGTTTTGTAAGTGCTCCTAAAAAATTAGATTGGTTGATGAATATGCCAAATAGATTTTTGAGTTCTTGGAATTCATTAACTGAATCTCAAAAGACTGCAATTAAAGCTCAAGCATCTACAAGAGTTTTAGAATCTCAATATCAAATCGATAATTTCTGGGAAACTAGAGATTTAAGAGGAGTTAAAATTGATACTCTAAACGAAAACTTAAATGCTCCAATTAATGAATCTTCTGAATATAAATCTAATGATGCTTATTTAGAATCAGTTAAAGCTGGATTCCGTCAAAGATTTAAGAGATAACATTGATATATAGTAAGATATTTCCGATTATTGCTAAGATGCCAAAAGCAAAGGAAAATTAAAATAAAAACTCAAAAAAACACAAAACAAAATGTATTTGTTAAACGAACAAGAAATTTTTGCAAAGTGGGCTCCAATTTTGGAATCAGAAGTGGGTATTACTGAACGTAATAGAGTTGAATGGATGGCTAAATACTGTCATTACCATGAACTTTACGAAAGTAATTCATACTCTGTTTTAGGTGCTGTTAATGGTATGGGTGCTACTCGTTTCCCTGGTGATCCGGGTACTCAAGATGCTTTCTACGGCGCTGACAAAGGTTCTGGTGATAAAGCTCACACATTGTTGCCTCTTGCTATGCAAGTTGCAGCTCAAACAGTAGGTTTAGACCTAGTACCAGTAGTACCAATGCCTGGTCCAATGGGTGTTCTAACTTACTTAGACTTTGTATATGCTGGTGGTAAAACCGGTGGTACTTCTACAGGAAATAACATTCCTTTGATGGTACGTGCTACATGGTCTGATTATACAAATGTTCCTGCATTTGTAGCTGGTGGTACATCAGCTGTTGTTAATGGAATCTCTTTTGGATTCATCGGACAATCTCGTATCGATGGTATGCCAATTTTCCATGTTAGACAATCAACTTCTGCTGGTATGACTGGTGGTACTATTCTATCTAACTTGAACACTATTTTAGGTGCTGCAGGTATTGGTGGAGTAACAGGTGCTGCTGCTACTAATATCGAATTAGTTAAAGCTCTTGAAGATCACATTACTGGATTCTCTGGTAAAGCTCTTTTAGAGAATGATTATACAGGATTTGATATTAATGATCCATACTCAAGAGCTGATGGTGAAGGTACGATGGATAACATCATGAACTTAAGTCTATTCAACAAATCTGTTGAAGCTAAGACTTTCCAAGTTGCAGCTGCTGTAACTCGTGAACAAGTTCAAGATCTTAAGCAATTCGGTGTTGATGCTGTATCACAAGTTGAATCAGTACTTATCAACGAATTGACTCAATCTATCAACAAAAACATCCTTGACAGATTGTTCTTCTTAGGAGAAAGAAACCATGAGTTCGTATTACGTACTCAAGGACAAAACTTCTTCTTGAATTTAGGAGCTTCTGCTATCACTGTAGGTGCTTCATGTTCAAATGCTACTAACTTCGGTGCTTATATTCAGTCAACTGCATTAAGAACTCAAGTTGTACAAGCTACTGAGGTTGCTAACTCTGCTTCTGAAAACTTACACACACGTCAACGTAAGATTATGTCTAAGATTCTTGCAATCGCTAACTTAATCGCTATTCGTGGTCGTCGTGGACCTGCTACATTCGTAGTAACTAACGGTCAAGTTTGTTCAGCATTGCAAGATGTTGCTGGATTTATTCCTGCACCAATGGCTAATACAATTAACCAAATGAGTGGATCACTTTACCCAATCGGTACTCTTGCTGGTCTTGCTATCTACAACGATCCTAACAGAGCTTGGAACGATACTCGTTTCTGCGTTGGACGTAAAGGTGATGGTAACTCTCCTGGTCTTGTATTCATGCCTTACTTAATGGCTGAATCTGTTCAGACTATCGCTGAAGGAACTATGGCTCCTAAAGTTGCTGTTAAATCTCGTTACGCTTTGGTTGAAGCTGGTTTCCACCCAGAAACTATGTATTTGACTTCAGGTGTTAACTTGCAACAAGAATTAGGTTCTTTAGTATAATCCTGATACTGATAACAAAATTAAGGAGTTCTCTTATGAGGACTCCTTTTTTTATTGATTCGAAATTGAGATATATAGAAAAAATAGCATATAATAGATATGAGACTAATACCGTTTAATGAATATAACGAACTTAGAAGTGAACTGAATGAGTATGTTCAGTTATGTAATACCTACAAATATGTTCCTACAAAAAGTGATTTTGATGAAATCATAAAATTTATCTTGTTGTTTCAATCAACTGCTAGCTCAAGTGCTTTATGTGAATCATTTGAAAGGGAACCAAATAAAATTATCAATCATCTTTATGAATCATATTCAGAAGAATTTGAAATGATTAGTGAGGTTGTTACTCTTGCAGGTAATTCAAAGTATGATAATGCTGAAGATTTTGCAACAGCAACAGGTACTGTTAAAAAGGGAGTTGAAGCTGGATTGGAATTTGGAGGGAAAGCTGTTGCTGGAGCTGCCGCTTTAGCAGGAATGGGAATTTTAGGTATCGGATCTTTAATTTCTTATTTGTTTAAGAGAGGAAAAGTGAAAAGTGCTGCTGCAGCTGAATATGAACCAAATGAGAAAAAATTAGACATTGCCAAACAAATCAATCAATTAAAAATGCAAAAATGGGAACTTGAAGGTGGTGAAGGAGATCCTCCAGCATCTCATATTCCTGGATATATTGATGCAGCTGGAGAAGGTGGCGGAGATGATGGTGGTGGAGATGATGGTGGTGGAGAAGATAAACCATCAAAGAATGATAAAAAACCAGAAACAAAAACTGACGGTCCTGAAGGTGCTCCTAGTGAAAATACTGTTGATCCTGAAAAGGTTAAAGCAGCAGAAAAGAAATTAGAAGATGCTAAATTCAAATTAACGGAATTACAAAGTTCTGAACCAAAAGATGATGCAGATAAGGAAAAATTAGCACAAGAAATTAAAGATGCTGAAGCAGCAGTAACTGCTGCCCAAACTGAATTAGATGCGGCAAAGAAAGGAGAACCTAAAAAACCTGAATCAACAGGTGCTAGTCCAGGAACCGGTGCTAGTCCAGGAACCGGTGCTAGTCCAGGAACCGGTGCTAGTCCAGGAACCGGTGCTAGTCCAGGAACTGGAGAAACTAAAACCGATGAGGATCCAGCAGTAAAAACTGCAGAAGCTGATTTGAAAAAAGCACAAGATGCTAAAGCTGCTCTAAACCCAGAAGCTACTGATGCTGAAAAGCAAGCTGCTGAAAAGGCTATAACTGATGCACAAGCAAAAGTTACTACAGCTAAGGAAGAAGCTAAAAAGAAAAAAGAGGCAGGACCTACTCCACCAGCAAAATAGGAAAAAATAAAATCACAATATAAAGATGAGCGATCTAAATAATTTTATCATCGAGGAATATGAAAGACAAAGAGATTACAACTTAATGTTGGAATTTATTGATAGTGTTTCAGAAGATTTTGAAATCGAAATAGATGAAGAAACTGAAATCGATGATTTGTTAGAAGCTTTAGAAGAATTCAATGATGAACTTCTAATAAATGAATTTTACAATGAGCTTTTAGAAAGACAAACTCCTGCACAAAAAAGGGCAGCTAAAAAGAGAGCACAAAAAGCAGCTAAGAAAAAACCTAAAGCAGCAAAAAAGGAAGCTCCTAAGAAAGCTGAACCAAAAAAGGAAGCACCTAAGAAAGCTGAACCAAAAAAGGAAGCACCAGAGAAAGGTGCTGAAAAGCCAGAAAAGGGTGCTGAAAAGCCAGAGAAAGGTTCTGAAAAAGAAGGAGGCAAAGAGGAAAAAGGACCTTCTGACGAGAAGAAAATTGAAAAAATAAAAGCTCAAAAGAAGAAACTCGGTGAAGATATTAAGAAACTTCAAGATAAAAAGAAATCGGTTGATGGTAAAAAAGATCCAATAGGAGCAAGAGAAATTGTTGCAGAAATTAAGACAAAACAAGCTGAAAAGATCGGTCTTACTGCTCAACAAAAGAAAATGGAAGGCGATGAAAAGGCAGGAGCATATAAAAAGATTGCCTCTGCTGGTAAAGCTGCTGCTGAAGACTATCAAAAATGGAAGGAAATTCAGGATCAAATAACAAAAATGAAACAGAAGAAAAATGAATCTGTTATATTTGAGGAAGAAGCTCCAAAAGATCCAAAAGATCCAAAGGCGATTCCTGTACCTGTTCCATCGAAAGATCCAGAAATTCTTAAATTACAACAGCAAGCTGTAGAAATTAAAGTATCACAACTTAATAACGAATTAACTCAACAACAAGCAAAAACTGAAATTGCTCAAGGAGATGGCAAATCTTTCTTACAAAAAGCAATGGAAAAAACTAAAGCGGCTATAAAAGCTTTCAGTGATTGGGCCGGTGGAGGTGGAGAAGAAAATGTTGTTGATGAAGAGAAAGTAAAAGCTGCTGAGAAAAAAGTTGAAGATGCAAAAGCCAAAGTAAAATCAGCAGAAGATGCTAAAGGAAAACTTGCACCTGAGGCAACAGAGGAAGATAAATCAAAAGCCGAAGAAGAAATTAAAAAGGCTAATGATGAATTAAAATCAGCTGAAGATGAATTAGCTAAAGCAAAAGAAGGAGAACCTGCACCAAAAGATCCTGAAGAAGGAGGAGAAGAGGAGAAACCGGAAGTTGATCAAGCTGCTATAGATGCTGCCAAAGCAAAAGTTGATGCAGCTAAACAAAAATTAGATTCAGCTAATAAAGCTAAAGGAGAATTAAAACCTGAAGCTACAGAGGAAGAAAAAGCCGCTGCAGATAAGGCTATAGCTGATGCACAAACGGAATTAGATGCAGCTAATGCTGAATTAGCAAAAGCTGAAGGTAAAGAACCTCCAAAAGATTCAGGTACAACTGATGCTGGTGCAACTGCCGGAGAAGAAAAGCCAGAGGTGGATGAAGAGAAAGTTAAAGCTGCCGAAAAGAAATTGGAAGAAGCTAAAGCTAAATTAGATGAAGCAAAAAAGGCTAAAGAAGAATTACCTGAAGATGCTACGGATGAACAAAAAGCTGCTGCAGATAAGGCTATAGCTGATGCAGAAGCTGCTGTTACTGGAGCTGAAGGAGAATTATCTGCTGCTAAAGGAGAAGGACCTAAAGGACCTGAAGATGCAAAAGGAGATGAAGGAGCAACTGCCGGGACTGGTGGAACTGGATCTACCGGAGAAGATGGTGGAACTGGTGGAACCGGAGCTACTGGAGAAGATGGTGGAAAAGAGGAGATGTCTGAAGAGGAAAAGCAAGCAAAAATTGAACAAATAGAAAAGCAGATAGAAAGATTAATGGATCAAGAGAAAGAGCTTAATGATACATTAGCTGATCAAGTTTCTCAATTAAGAACAAAAACCGATCAAGCTGCTGGTGGAAACACTATGGCAGAAAAATTAGCTGCTAAGATTCGTACAGAAAATAAGATTAAATTCAATAATGAAGTTTTAGCTTTAGCTGCCTCCAAGGAAGAAAAAGCCAAAATAATGGAAAGAATAAAAGAGCTAGAAAAAACTTCTACTCAACAAGAAGAAACATTAACAGCAGCACAAGAAAAAGCAGAAGGTGATAAAGATGCATCTGAAAAACAAAAGAAGGAATTGGAAAAAGCTAAGGAAGCTGCAGCCAATGAAGATCCAGAGGGAGCTGAAGGGGAAGGAAAATCTGCTGATGGAGGAAAACCTGCCGATGGAGGAAAACCTGCCGATGGAGGTCAAGCACCTACATCCGGAACTACTGATTCCGGGAAATCTGCTGACAGTGGACAAGCACAAACTTCAGGAGTAACTCAGTCAGCTGATCCAGAGGAACTTAAAAAGAAACAAAAAGAAGAAAAGATTGAAGTACTTGATCAAAAAATAGATCAAGTAAAAGATGCTATAACAAAAACTGATGATAAGGATAAAAAAGAACAACAAAAGAAAACAGTTGATCAATTGAAACAAGCAAAAGATCAATTGAAAGGAGAATCCATGGAATATGATATGGATGATGAACTTTTTGAAACTAGATTATGGATCATTAATGCTGCTCTTGTTTCTTTAGAAAGAAAGATTAATACAGATCTTTATGATTAAAATTGTAAGACAAAATAGAGGAAAAGCAAGAACTCGTTTTGGAATACTTCTTTCATCACTGAAACCTAAACATCAAAGAATTTTATTAAAAAATGAAGTGATAAAAAAGAATTCTAATGATGATGAATTCCTAAACTGTTTGTTTCAGATTGAAGACGCAAAGATAAATATATCATATAATATGAGACCATTCATCAATCTAGAGACACAAGAGGTATCCACGTATGCAACAGTGAAAGACTCTTATAGAATTCTAGATTGGAATTGTGCCTTCTGTAAAGAGGATATTAAAAGTAGAGTTGATAAATTTGATTCAGAAAACTTTTGTTGTAAGAAGTGTTATACATACTACATAAAAGACAATTCAAAAGTTAGTCAATTGATTATTGATTCAATGTTAAAATTTGGAGATCATTACAAAAAGTTAATGCGAGAAACACAACAAAAATTCATAAAATACATTAAGAAAAATGAAAAGAGAAATTCTCTACTTTAATGAATTCGTTGCTTTGAATGAAGCAAAAAGTTCAAAACCAAAAACCAAGATTGTTTTACTTTCTAATCTTAGTCAGGAATCTTATACAATTCCAGCTGTTTTAGAAGAATGTAAAAAGAGAGGTATTGAATGTCGAGCTATCGACGTAAGTACTGCTTCGATCATTCCTGACAAAAAGATGAAATATGATTTCATGATTTTTGATGCAAAGAATAAAAAACCAATGGGAATTTCTGTTGATGATACAGCAATTCTTACTCGTAGAGGTGTTGTTTCATCTACTCATACAAGAGACATCGTATCAACTTTAGAAGATAATGGATTCTTCGTTGTTAATACATTGGATTCTATTATGGCTTGTGAAAACAAATATGTTACTTCTAAATTGTTAATGGATGCAGGTATTCCTGTTCCAAAAATGGCAATTATTGAAAATGAAGAAAAAATCGATCAAGGAGTCAAAGAAGTTGGAGGTAAATTTCCAGTTGTAATTAAACTTCTTTCAGGTTCTCATGGTATTGGAGTTTCTATAGTTGATTCTTATGGATCCCTTAAATCTGTACTTCAAACTATTTGGAAGTTAGACAAATCAATTGAAATTCTTATTCAAGAAAAAATTGATTCAGAATATGATTTAAGAATTCACGTTCTGACTAAGAAATTTAATGCTCCTGTACCTGAAGATACTGATGCGGTTCTTCTTGGTTATATGAGACGTAATCGAGTTAAAAAAGATTTCCGTACAAATTATTCACTTGGAGGAACAGTTGAAAAAACAAAAGTAACAAAAGAACAAGAGGAAATTGCAATTAATGCAGCAAGAGCAATAGGTTGTAATTGGTGTGGTGTTGATCTTATTGTTGATAAAAAGACAGGTAAAAATTATGTTCTTGAAGTTAACTCATCTCCAGGAACTCAGGGATTGAAAAAAGCTACAGGTATTGACGTTGTTTCTGATATCGTAGATTTTATTACTGATAAAGCTAATTGGATTCGATCTAAAAAAGTTGTAGGATTTCGAGAAGTCCTTCATGTTGAAGGTGTTGGAGATATAGTTGCTAAATTTGATACAGGTAATGGATCACTTTCTTGTTCAATGACTTATGATAAAGCGGAATTAAGCGATGATGAAAAAGTTGTTAAATGGGAACTTGGAGGTAAGAAATTTACATCAAAAGTGATTGGATTTGCTAATGCTGAGGTTGGAGATAAGGTTTCTCGTAGACCTATAATTGAATTAGGAATTCAATTCGCCGGAAAAACCTATAAAGATGTTCACGTTTCCCTAGTTGATCGTAAAGATAAATCAACGAAATTCTTAGTAAATCGTAAATTTATGGAAAGAATAGGTTGTGCTGTTTCACCTAACAAAACATTTATTGTTACCACTTTTGATGATGAATATGCTGCTGGTGAAGCAAAAGGTAAAGCACATGCAGGAATAAAATTCAAGAAAGAAGATTAATAAAAAATAAGTTATGCCAATGGAGGAAGATTATGACGGATTCGGTTGGTATGCCGAATAAAAAATTAAAGGTCAGTTTTTAACTGACCTTTTTTAGTTTGGAAATTAAGAGGATTGAAAGTATAGCACCTAAAGTCATAGGTATATAAACAGGCCATTTAGGCCATTGAGTAGGAAGTTCATGTAACATCCATAAGATATTCATCATAATCCATGCAGATGTTGTAGAATTTTCTAAACGATCTTCTGGATTTTTTATTAGGATCCAAATCATAAATCCTATAGTTGGAAAAATCATAAAGATTGCAGGAATAGTCAATTGAAGACACCAAAAAGCATCTTTCATTAACCAACTTACAATATGAAGTTTGTTATATATGTCTTTGGAAGTCATTCTATATAAATTTTTTCTGTCAATTTGAATCCATTGAATCCTTCACAAGGTTGTCCATAAGCTCCATATTCTCTAAAAGCTAACCAATCTCCTATATTCAATTCTTGTAGATAGAGATTTCTGACTATACAATCTAAACTGTCGCAAGTATTTCCCCAAATGATAGTTGGAAAACAATCTTCCATATAAGGTTTCAAAATTTCTGGTTCGGGAACTCTTAAATCGTACATAACCGAAACGAATGAATTGTAAACTCCGTCATTTACGATATAATGAAATTTACCACCTTTGAAAGATTTTCCTATAACTCTGCAAAAAATATCTACAGAGGATTCGCATATAAATCTTCCAGGTTCTGCTATAACTTCGGTTTCATCACCAAAATGTTTTTCTAAACTTTCATTTATGATTTTTGCACAAGATTCAAATGTTTTATCAGAAAATCCTCCACCAATATCTAAGAAATTAAAGCGATAACCCATAGACTTTGCTATTTCAAAAATATGGGAACAAATAATGATAGACTTCTCAAAAACAGAAGGGTCATAACACATTGACCCTACATGAAAACTTAAACCTATTACATCCAACTTGAGAGATTTAGCATACTTAAGAATTTCTTCTGCTTCATCTTTATCTGCACCGAATTTCTCAGAAAATGAGATAACAGAAGATTTTCCATTGTCCACTTTCATACGAAGAACGAGTTTGGATTTTCTTTCTGGATCCATTTCAGCTATTTTATCTAGCTCATAAATTGAATCGAAAGTCATTCGATATACACCATTTTCTATGGCATATTGAATAAAATCCGGTTGTTTGTAAGGATTGGCATAGATTATTCTATCCGTAGTTACACCTAAATTGAGGATTTTTTCTAACTCAGATTTGCTCGCACAATCATAACCTATATGGTGTTTTAGAGTTGTTTCAACTATCCTTTGGTCCGGATTGGATTTAATTGCATAGAAGGGCTTAACTTTTGGTAGATGGGTTTTCCATCTGTTTATTCGATTGGATATTTCGTTCAAATATATGTATTGAACTGGTTCCTCTCGGCCTGGAGGTTCATCGAATCTTTTCATCCATTCAAAGTGTTGTTTTTTGTTATGTGTTATTTATCTGTTTTTTCTCAAAAAATGAACATCAAATTGTTAATAACTTTTAACACTTTTTAACAGTCTGGATTTTTTTCTTTGAAGAATTATGATTATATTTACTATATAATTAATTAAACAATACCAATATGAACAATCTCAAAAAAATCGGCTACTTATTAGCAACCATCACTGGATGTTTTCTTACTTACTTTATGATGCAAGGAACCCTTCAAAATTACATTTATTTCGCTGATGCCCTTAACGAAATCGGTTTCACCATTTGTTTAATGATGCTTACATTCATTTCTGCAACCTACTTAATCTCTGAAAAATAATATGAAAAACCCAACAACAAACCCAACCTTAGAACTAATAGATATGTTAGTTTCTAAACATAAACTAGATTGGAACAAAACTGTCCAATATGTAGATGACAATTGTAGAAAATCCCTTTCTATGAAACTCTTCTTGTCAGGATTTATTTTCGATCTATCAATCAATCGTAAGAACATCAAACAAAAACTTTCATAATATGAAAAGGGAATACTCAAATGGGTATTGGGACAAAATCCAATATCACCAAACTCGATTACAAACAGCAATCGAAAATAAGGATAAAATTGGAATGCTTAAAGCACTCAATTCATTAACATACTTCCTTGATAAACAAGGTGAATTAGACTCTAAAACCAATTAGTCATATAATTATTATGAATCCAAAAAAATTACTATGGAC
>Ga0315901_10006670_pt1 | contig 13784 bp, 16 predicted proteins | sample LakEriMetagenome_10_FD_203761 | JGI IMG/M metagenome (GOLD analysis project Ga0315901, IMG submission 203761) | Freshwater fungal communities from buoy surface, Lake Erie, Ohio, United States - Buoy 2 MA116 | ecosystem: Environmental > Aquatic > Freshwater > Lake | place: USA: Lake Erie, Ohio... | reverse complement strand
AGGCACTCTCTGGCGACAAGAAGATCGTCGTCTGCACGATCCAGACCTTTCCGTGGGCGCTCTCGGCCGTCCGGGAACTCTCCGCCACCAAGGGCAAGAAGTTCGCAGTCATCGCCGACGAGGCCCACAGTTCGCAGGCCGGGGAAGCCGCCGCGAAACTCAAGGCCGTCCTGTCAGCCGAGGAACTGGCGGAAGTCGGTGACGGCGGTGAAGTCAGCATGGATGACGTGCTGGCCTCGCAGATGTCCGCCCGCGCGAACGACGCCGGGATCACGTTCGTGGCGTTCACTGCGACGCCGAAGACGAAGACCATGGAGTTGTTCGGCACTCGGCCTGACCCGTCCCGCCCCTCCAGCAAAGACAACGTCCCGGCGCCGTTTCATGTGTATTCCATGCGGCAGGCAATCGAGGAGGGCTTCATCCTCGACGTCCTGAAAAACTACACGACCTACAAACTGGCCTTCAAACTGGCCCACGGCGGCAAGGAGTTGGACGACAAAGAGGTCGAACGCTCAGCCGCCATGAAGAAGATCATGGGCTGGGTCCGGCTACATCCCTACAACATCGCCCAGAAGGTCGAGATCGTCGTCGAGCATTTCCGGGAGCATGTGGCGCCGCTCCTCAACGGAAAAGCCAAGGCCATGGTCGTGGTCTCCAGCCGCCAAGAGGCCGTCCGCTGGAAACTCGCCATCGACAAGTACATCACCAGCAAGGCGTATCCCATGCGGACGCTGGTGGCTTTCTCGGGCGAAGTGAAAGACAGTGAATCTGGCCCGGACCCGTTCACTGAAAACAGCCCCGCCCTCAATCCCACGCTTAAGGGCCGGGACATGCGGGAGGCGTTCAAGACCGACGAGTTCCAGATTCTCCTCGTCGCGAACAAGTTCCAGACCGGCTTCGACCAGCCGCTCCTGTGCGCCATGTACGTCGACAAGCGGCTGGCGGGCATTCAGGCCGTGCAGACACTCTCCCGGCTCAACCGGTGCTATCCCGGAAAAGACACGACCTACGTGCTGGACTTCGTGAACGAGACCCCCGAAGTCCTCGAAGCATTCAAGACCTACTACGACACGGCGGAACTGGCCGACGTCACCGATCCCAACATCGTCTTCAACCTACGGGCCAAACTCGACGGCTTGGGGCACTATGACGACTTCGAGGTAGACCGGGTCGTGGCTGTGGAACTCAAGCCCGCTGCCAAGCAGGGCGAACTGGTGGCGGCCCTCGAACCCGTCGTGGAACGGCTGCACCGGAGGTACAAGGCCGCGCAAGAGGCCCTCAAGGCCGCCCGCGAGACGAAAAACCAGACCGCCGAGGAAACCGCCAAGGGCGAACTGGAGGCCCTGCTGCTCTTCCAGCGGGACATGGGCACGTTCGTTCGGCTCTACACGTACCTGTCGCAGATTTTCGACTACGGCAACACCGACATCGAGAAGCGGGCGATCTTCTTCAAGCACCTGCTGCGGCTACTGGACTTCGGCCGGGAGCGGGAGGGCATTGATCTCTCGAAGGTCGTCCTGACGCACCACACGCTCAAGAGTCAGGGCAAACAGGCGATGCCGCTGCGCGATGGCGACAAGCCGAAACTGGAGCCACTTGCGGAGGTTGGCGGCGGCGCCCTGCACGACAAACAGAAGGCCCTGCTGACGGAGATCATCCAGAAGGTGAATGATCTGTTCGACGGTGACCTGACCGACGGCGACCGGCTCGTCTACGTGAACGACGTAATCAAGGGGAAGATGCTGGAATCAGACCTGCTCCGGCAGCAGGCGGCCAACAACACGAAGGAACAGTTCGCCAACTCGCCTGACCTGAACAAGGCTCTCTTGGACGCGATCATGGACGCCCTCGAAGCCCACACGACGATGAGTACGCAGGCGCTGGAGTCGGAGACCGTACGGGAGGGGTTGAAGTCCATCTTGCTTGGCCCGGCGCAACTCTATGAGGCTCTGAGGCAGTAGGGAGATAGCCATGGGAAAAGCGGAAGCCAGCGTCGAAGAGTTGGTGAACCGGATCGAGGCAGGCCAACTGCGACTGCCTGAGATGCAACGCCGGTACGTGTGGAAGAAAACCCGCGTGCGGGACCTTCTGGACTCCCTGTATCGCGGCTATCCGTCGGGCGCGATCTTGCTTTGGGAATCCAATGAGCAGGTTCCGTTGCAGGATTTCGCGGTGTCGCAGCAGGCGAACCCGTACCAGAACACGCAACTCCTCCTCGATGGCCAGCAACGGCTTACGAGTCTGTCGGCGATTATCCGCGGCGCTCCTGTCACGGTGCGAGGCAACAAAAAGCCTATTGAACTGCTTTTCAACCTCGAACACCCGGACCATCTTGCCGTCGTCACTGAAGTCAACGAGGAGGCCGATGACGACGAGGAGAACCCGGATGAGGAGGACGCCGACGCAAATGAAGACGAACTCCAGAAGCGGTTCAACAAGATGGTTTTCGTGGTGTCAACGAAGAAACTCGCACAGTTGCCGCAGTGGGTCAAAGTCACAGATGTCTTCAAGAGCGACAGCGACATTGCGTTCTTGAAGCGGGCTGGCGTCACCGCGTTCGACGATCCCCGCGGTGAAAAGTACAGCAAGCGTCTAGCCCGGCTCAGGGGCATCAAGAAGTACATGTATCGGATAGATGTGCTGGAAAACACACTATCCTACGACGAAGTGACGGAAATCTTTGTCCGGGTGAACTCGCTCGGGGCCAAACTCCGCAGTTCAGACTTGGCGCTTGCTCAGATCACCGCGAAGTGGCCCGGGGCGCTCAAGACGTTTCAGGCGGCCCAAGAGTCATGCGAGCAAGATGGGTTTCACGTCGACCTCGGCCTGCACCTGCGAAACATGGTTGCTTTTGCAACGAATCAGTCGCGGTTTCTGACCATCGGCAACCTTCCCATCGAGACCCTGAAAGCCGCATGGAAGCACTGCGTTCCCGGCATCGACTACGCCATCAACTTCCTGAAAAGCAACGTCGACATCGACAGCCCGGCACTACTGTCGTCGCCGTATCTCCTCATCACGCTGGCGTTCTTAGGTCACGCTCGGAAATACAACATCGGCCCGGCAGAAGAAGCCGCCTTGCGGAAGTGGGCGCTCTTGGCGAACGCGAAGGGCCGATACACACGAGGGTCCAGCGAAACTCTGCTCGATCAGGACTTGGCAATCATTCGGGACGGTGGCGGGGTCAAAGACCTACTCGACCGACTCCGGATGCAGGTGGGGAAACTAGATATCGCCCCTGAGGAGTTAGAGGGACGAAACCAGCGTAGTGCGCTTTTCAAGACAATGTTTTTGGCGTTCCGGGACGCAGGTGCCAAGGACTGGCGAAGCAATTTGGCCATTGCGCTCGATCACAAGGGCGCAACCCACAAGTTGCAGTTCCACCACATCTTTCCCAAGGCCGTACTCAAAAAGCACTACACGTCGCGAGAGGCTGACGACATCGCGAATCTGTCCTTCATTAGCGGCAAGACGAACCGGCAGATTCTCGCGAAGGCACCAAAGGTCTATCTTCCCGAGTACATCGAGAAGGCTGGCCACAAGGCATTTCAGGCCCAGTGCATCCCGACGGACCCAGCCCTGCTGGACGTGGGCGACTACAAGAAGTTTCTTGCTGAACGGCGGAGGCTGATCAGCGAGCGACTCAACGAGTTCCTAGGGGCGGTTGAAAAGGCATAGGGCCATTGGCGGCGTAAACGCGGTTCTGGGAGCAACGAATGGCAACGTATCTGCTGACGTGGAACCCTAGCGAGTCCTCGGTCGCCGAATTGGTTACGGCATGGCGACGGCAATGCGACGGGAAAGGTGTGCAGCCAGAGGACTGGAGTTGCGGGAGCAACAAGAGCATCCCTGTTGGCGCCCGTGTGTTCCTGCATCGACAGGCAGTCGAGCCACGCGGAATCGTTGCGGCCGGTTGGGTGACGCGCCAGAGTTACCAAGGCAAGCACTGGGACCAAGTACGAGCCAAGAAGGGTGTGAAGGCCAACTACGTCGACTGGCGGCTCGACGCTGTCTGTGAGGGCTTCGGTGACGACGAAGAGGATGGCCCCGTAACAATTGCACCGCTGCCGGTCCACGCAATCACGGCAGCACCGATAGCAACCGAGGTTCACTGGGACAACATCCCCGGCTCCGGCATTCGCATTCCGGAAGCAGCCGCCAAGGAAATCGAACGGCTCTGGGCCAAGCACACGAGCATCCAAGTCGCCGATGAAGCACAGGGCGAAACGCTCGTGGCACTGGAAGGTGATCTCACGCAACGGCTCGTCTGGAGTCGTTCTCGTGAATCCGCGCTGCGGAATGCGAAACTGCGGGATGCCGCAAGGAAATCACCCGACGGGCGCCTGCGGTGTGAAGTGCCGGGCTGCGGCTTCTGCTTCGAGAAGGTCTACGGCACTGTCGGAGCCGACTTCGCACACGTTCACCATCTCAACGCGTTGGCGGAACGGGATCAGGCCGAGGAGACGACGCTCGCAGACCTCGCCGTGGTCTGCGCCAACTGCCACGCGATGATTCACAGACACGGGCAGTGCAGGCCGCTACAGGGGCTGATTCGCGGGTAGCAGGCGGCTCAACGGGTTTCTGGGGACAGGCGACAAGCGATAGCGGTGCGGGCCATGGCCAAAAAAGCAGACCGCAAGAAGCAGAAGAAGCGGCTTCGTGAGAAAAAACGGGATGCGCGGTGGCGCCAACATCTCGCGTCACAGCGCCCTTCGCTGTACCCAGACATCGTGATCAACGCCGATTGCGAAGACCCTGCCTTTCGCGAGGTCGTCGCTAAGGTCGTGTCTGAGTATTCCTACGTTAACGACGCACATTGCCCACCGGAAATCCGGGAACACTACGTTGCAATTGCGACAATCGGGTGGAAGCACTGGTATGCGGCGCTCGAAGCAAAGATGTACCGAGAGCAAGGCGAAAGCGTGCCCGCGAAGCGAGCCTTGCAGCAGTTAACGCTGCCCATCCTTCTGCACTTCGGAACATGGCTGTTCCAGCACCTTCCACCACGATACACCGCGTCATTCACTCCAGAGCATTTCTTCAGAATCGACCACGCCGGCAATGTCCTGCTGGTGTCTTTCACGCTGATGGAGTGCGTGGAAGACAACGGTCAGCGGCTGTACATCCCCCAGTGGGAACCAACCGTACGGATGCAGGGCGTGGACTGGAAAGTGGGGCTGTATCCCCATGCCTTGAACCGCCTGTGCTCGCGACTAGTGCCACAAAGCGCCCTGACGTACTCCAACTGCGTCGATGTGTTTCACCGGTTTAACCAAGGCATGCTACAGTTCGTTCCTACTTCGCTTGCTGACGGCTCAGTAGCCGCAAGAGTCGACTTCAGCCCGCCTCTCGCAACCGTGTTTTATGATTCTTATGCAGCATGGGTCCGCAAGGTGCTTTCACTGCCGGACTCGCATGAGTTTGCCAAAGACGGTTTCTGGTCAATCGTGCTTGGCTATCTGCCGCTTCATGTTCGGGGCAAATACGCCCGCGCCAAGACTTTTCTTCTGCCCGGCTTTTGCAAAACGCCTGAATACGAAGCAGGATGCAGGCACGCTAAGTCGATCGCGCAGCACGCCCTCGTCGCAACCATGATGGACGAAGACAACCGCATGTACGATCTGACAGGAGATGTCGTCGAAGCAGTGCGATGGTTCCAAAGCATCGGCGTGCCGCAAGTCTTCCGGAAGAATGGCACGGGAGCCCCGCCAGCGGACACCTAAATCCCGGCCAAAACCCGGGCATATTCTCTAGCGGGTTCGCGTTCGTCATCAGCCGCTCGCTCTCGCTCTCTTCCGGCCGCTGATCTCTCCGGCGGCTGATTTCCCTCTCTCCTGCGCTCACCGTCTGCGCCCAAGGAGCCTACCCACATGCAAATCCACGTCACGCTGTTTCCCATTTCCAGTCCTGCCCAACTCCCCCTTGGCCCTGACCCTCCCGAGCACGTCTACCACTACACGACCGGCCTGAAACTCCGCTCGATCATCAACTCAGGCGCCATCAAGCCCACGACCGCCAAGATCGAGCCCCATGAGAAGCCCGTCGCGTGGTTCAGCACCCAAGACCAGTGGGAACCGACCGCCACGAAAGTCCCAGTACCGGGCATGGCTGGCCAGATCGAGACGGCGCAGGCCCAAGGCGGTCTGGTCAGGATCACGGTGCCGGGAACCTGTGCCCCTTTCATCTTCCCGCAACTGCCCCTGATCGCTGGCACCAAACCCACTGTGTGTATCGGCTTGCTGCTGGCCGGCCTCGAACTCGGCAGTGATCCAGACTCGTGGAGGTTTACCCCTACGCCCGTCCCGACTGCCCTGTTTCGTGAGGTCGAGTTCTACGACTTCGCGACCGACAGGTGGCTGGCCATTGATCTGGCTGAACTCGCCTGCCGCAACTGACTGAGGTTTCCCTTCCCCAACACCATCACCCCAAGGAGACGCATCGTGAGCGTCCTTCACACCATCTTCACCCTCGGCTTCTCGGGCCTGTTCTGGCTCATGAAGTCCCTGTTCTTCGGCGGCTGGTTTCTCGCGAAGTGGCTGCTCTGGGCAATGAGTCCAGTGTGGGCCGTCATCGCTGCCCTCGGTGCCATCAGCGGCTTCCTGTTCGGCACGTGAATGTGAAGCCCAGCCCTGCCCACCAACACCCTCTACAGGAGACCCGGCCCTTGAGCCACATCGTCGAGATCAAGACGGAGGTACGCGACGAGGCAGCCGTGAAAGCCGCCTGCGTCCGACTCCAGATTCCCGCACCCGAACACAAGACCGTCAGGCTGTTCTCGACCACTGCGACGGGCCTGTGCGTGCAACTCCCGGGTTGGTCGTACCCGGTCGTGTGCAACCTCCAGACCGGCCAAGTGCAGTACGACAACTACAACGGCCACTGGGGCGAACAGAAGCACCTGAACTCGTTCCTGCAGGCATATGCCGTCGAGAAAGCCAAGATCGAGGCCCGCAAGAAGGGGCACATGGTCAGCGAAACCCAACTGCAGGACGGCTCGATCAAGGTCACTGTGCGCGTGGGAGGTGCCGCCTGATGAGCACGTCCAACACTACCACCAAGACCATCGAGATCACCGTCAGCCCGGAGGGCGCGACCAGCATCAAGACCACCGGCTTCACTGGGAGTTCGTGCCGGGACGCTACGCGCGATCTGGAGCGTGCCCTCGGTCTTTCCGGCCGTGAGAGCCTGCTGCCAGAGTTTTACAACCAGACGAGCACCGGGCAGCAGGTTCAGCAGGGCCAGTAGCGCCGGGCAGCATCAACGCCGGAGCACGTGGGTGGATAGGAAACGGATTCAGTTACGGCCCTCCACCTGCCTGCTACCGGCTGCTGCGCTATCCCACCACCACAACCACCAACACCAATGGGATTCAGATGCTTATGACCACACCCCCAGCCCCAGAAGACCCAGCAGAAGACCCAGTCAGCGAGAACGTCCGGCTGCTCCTCGCCCACTTTCACCAGACCGAGCAGGCCCGACTTGATACGGCCAAGAACAGGCTCCGCACCCAGATCATCCCCCGGCTCGCTCAATTCCGGGTCGCCAACATCGAGGCGGCCTACTCGGGCTACGGCGATTCAGGGGCCATCGACGGCATCCAGTACCGGGACGAAGCGGGCCTACGGGTAGACCGAACGACCCTGCCCGCGGAGATCATCGAGCAACTGGAAAACTGCGTCTACGAGTTCCTGCCCTCTGGCTTCGAGATCAACGACGGCGGCCAAGGCACTGTCCTGATCGACACCCGGACGGCCAAGGTCACGATCCAGCACCAAGAGAACTACACCGAGACGCGAGATTCCAACCGGGAGTTCGACCTGTAATGGCGCACCCCTATCACCATGCCGTCAGTTCAGCCCGGAAGTACGGCGGCGAGCCCCATGAATACCTCCGGCTGCACGAATGGCTCGACGGCAGCAAGCAGCACATGGCGGACTTCAGGCACCGGGCCCTACGCCATCATTCCGAGGGCGTGTTCATGCTGGAGGTCATATTCGGCTCCACGATCACGCTCTCCACCGGCAGGGTTCTTCCCGTCAGGTTCGTCGGCGAGCAGCATGTCCTTGAAGACCTTGGCCGGATTCCCACGGTCCAAGACTGGCTGGGGAAGATTCAGCCGGAGCCGTGGATGCTGGGCAAGGGCCGCGAGCAGGTCAGCGAGTAGCGGCGCCGGAAAGCAGTACAGATTTCAGCCCAGCCGCGAGAGCACTGGCGAGAAGAGTTTCGCCAACCTACTCGTGTTTGGCAGCAGTTCGACAGACACGATTCCAGCAATTCGCAGCCGAAGCGGAACGTGGAGTCGTTTGAGCGTCCGCAGCACCGGAAATAAGGGCTCTACCGTCCGCCGTGCTCCCCAAGCGGATCGGACTGAGGACATGCTCACGAGCAGCCCAGATTCGCCTGCCTCGATCACGACCGGGCGACCATCCAGCGTTCCCGTGAGTCGCCCGGCCAAAATCAGTTTGGGGACGTACCCGTGTCTCTCGTCCGGATTTTCATGGTCCCGTGCAGCACCCACTCGGCGTGCTCGGCTGAAGAGCCCGTGCCGCTGGGAATCTTGATGTGCATGTTGTCGAACTCGTACGTGATCTCGGCCCGGCGACCAGTGAGGTTGTCGTAGAGGCCGATCAACAGGTCCGGCCACGTGTTCGTCTGCTTGTCTGACACCGTGAAGTCTCCAAGTGGGTATTCAACTGCCCAACTATAGGCCACAGCCTCACCGCTGGCTGTGACTTCTACCAACGCCCGCCCCGAATCGGGCCAACGAAAGCGGACCCGAGAGCGCCGCCGTTTTCGACCGCCGCAGGGCTAGTTCCGTGCCGAGTTCCCCGGACACCCAGTCTCCAGCGTTGAGATTCCGTCGCTCGATCTACCCCCTAAGCCACAAAGGTACACATGGCCAAAACCAGAACCCCACAACCCGCATCACCGACTTCCACGCCCACGCTCACCAGCCGCCTCCACGAACTAGTTTCAGCCTGCTTCACGGGCATCTGGATACAGACCCACGAACCCCACGAAGCCGCCCGGGAGATCACCGACCTTTGCAGGCGTGAGAACTGGCGGCTGGGCATCTGGAACTGCGACTCCGGGGTCCAGTTTCCTGTCGAGCAGATCGCGATCCCGGGCGTCGCTGAGACCCAAGACCCGCTCGCTGTGATCCGGGCGCTACCGCAAGTGTCACAAGGCTCCGGCACCACGATTCTGCTGTTCGAGAACCTGCACCGATTCTTGGGCAGCGTGGAACTCATCCAAGCCATCGCGAGGCAGGCTATCACGGGCAAGCACAACCGGGCCTTCATCGTCGTGCTGGCCCCGGTGACGCAGATACCCCCGGAACTCGACAAACTGTTCGTGTGCCTTGATCACGACCTCCCAGACCATGCCCAACTGGAGGAAATCGCCCGCGGAGTTGCCACTCAAGATGGCGAACTTCCCAATCCTGACGAACTCCCCCGGGTGATCGACGCCGCAAAGGGCCTGACGCGCAGCGAAGCCGAGAACGCCTACTCGCTGTCGCTGGTAAGGCACGGCACGCTCAAGGCCGAAACTCTCTGGGAGATCAAAGCCGGGCAACTGAAGAAGAGCGGTCTGGTCTCGATCCACCGCGGCTCTGAATCGTTCGACCAACTCGGCGGCTTGGAGAACCTCAAGGCGTTCTGTTTGCGGGCCATGAGGCGACAGACCGAGGGCACCGTCAGCAACAGGCCCCGCGGCGTCCTGCTCCTGTCTCCTCCCGGCTGCGGCAAGTCCCAGTTCGCTAAGGCACTGGGCAACGAAACTGGCAGGCCTACGGTCGTCCTCGATGTCGGCGCCCTGCTCGGCTCACTCGTCGGCCAGAGTGAGTCCAACGTCCGGGCGGCCCTCAAGTTGGCTGACGCGATGGCTCCGTGTGTTCTCTTTGCAGATGAAGTTGAAAAAGCACTCGCGGGTTCCAGTTCATCCGGCCAAACAGACTCCGGCGTGACGGCCCGCGTGTTCGGCTCGCTGCTCACTTGGCTGAACGACCACGACTCGGACGTCTTCTTTGTCGGCACCTGCAACGACGCCTCGAAGTTGCCACCGGAGTTCGCGAGGGCTGAGAGATTCGACGGCGTGTTCTTCGTTGATCTTCCCGGCCGTGACCAGAAGGACGCGATCTGGGGAATCTACACGCGGCACTACGGACTGGACGCGAAGCAGGCCCGGCCGGACGACACCAACTGGACTGGGGCCGAGATCAAGTCGTGCTGCAGGCTGGCAAGTCTTCTGGACGTGCCGCTCGTTCAGGCCGCGCAGAACGTCGTACCCGTGGCTGTCACTGCTGGGGACAAGATCGAAGGGTTACGCCTTTGGGCCTCCGGTCGATGCCTGTCGGCTGACCGGGTGGGCGTGTATTCGCGGTCAGAAGTGGTGAGTGGCGGCCGGGTGAGGAGAGTCGTGCGGGAGCCGGGGGTGAATTGAGGACAGACGCCTACGGCCGCTGCATCAATAAGCCCCAGTGCCACTTGGCGATCCCCGGCTCCTCGCGCACGAAGCGGAAACCGGCATCCTCAGCCCAACGTCGACACTGTTCTGGCGTCGGCCGTATGTCCATCGAAGGGCCTCTCGGCGTGGTGGGATCGACGTTCCAGTGGATGATTCCCAATTGGCCGCCGGGTGACAGGACGCGAAAAGCCTCACGGAGCAGCGCCACTGGGTCGTCAATGTGGAGCAGATTGAAGGCCATAGCGTAGTCACATGATTCCTTCGGTAGGCCGGTTCCGTCGGCCACGAAATCGCGATGTATCGGCCGCGTATTTGCCGCGCCTGCCTTCTCGGACGCGGTCATCGTTGCCGCGATCATCTCCGGCTCGATGTCCAGCGCGTACACGGTGCCGCTGGATCGCTTTGCGGCTTCAACGGTGAACAGCCCATAGCCGCAGCCGAACTCGACCACGTTGCCGGGGTGGGAGCAATCCAGACGGCCGAGGATGTGCGCGGGGTCGAAGAACCCTTTCCACATCTCGACTTCCGGCATCCCGCTTTCTCGGCCCTTCGGCATCTGGTTGCACCTTTCTTACACCATCATCTTGGAGAACTCATGTCCACAGCAACCACTACATCCCACGACACCGGCCAACACACAACCAGCCGCGCCACTACTCAGCCCACCAACACCCCGACAACCCAACTCGAACGCAACGCCGCCCAGAGACTCCGCACCACCATGGCCGCCGTCAGGCTCGCCTTCACGTGGCTGGGAGTGAGAAAGACCCTCGCCCCAGAGCAACGCACAACAGCAGCCCGAGCGTTCCATGCTGATCGGGAACTCTTGTCGGCCAGCAAACTCATCCTCGACACCAAGAACCCTGCCTACCGCGCCGTGGCTGCCGTTCGCTCTGAAGCATCTGGCTACTGGCGCACGGTCACGCTGCCATTCCCTGAGGCTGGCATACGGCTCCTCCCACAGAACTCCCTCGGCCTGTTCGCGACCACCATGCAGACGTACCGCGAGCGACTCCAAGAATCTGCCCGGGAACTCGCTGCGCAGTACGACACGATGAAGTCAGAAGCAGAGCGGAGACTGGGCACGCTCTTCAACGCCAGCGACTATCCCTCCACGCTCGACGGCCTGTTCGATCTCGAAGTCTCGTATCCGACCATCGAGCCGCCTGCGTACCTCATGGCGCTGCACCCGGATGTCTACCAGCAGGAGCAAGCCCGGGTCCGTGAGCGATTCGAAAATGCGGTCGAGTTGGCCGAGCAGGCTTTCGCCACGGAACTTCAGCGGCTCACGGCCCACCTCGCAGAACGCCTCACGGGCCTGCATGACGGCCAGCCCAAGGTCTTTCGTGATTCAGCCGTGGAAAATCTCAGGCAGTTCTTCGAGCGGTTCCAGCGGTTGAACATCAGGAGCAGCCCAGAACTGGATGCCCTCGTCGAACAGGCCCAGCAGACGATCAATGGGGTCGAGCCGCAGACGCTTCGCGATTCCAACAGGCTCCGGCAGATGGTCGCCCGGGACTTCGAACAGATTCAGGCTGCCGTTGGTGACCTGCTCGTCGATAGGCCCCGCAGAAACATTCTCAGGCGCGGGGGTGTTGGAGGTGCCGCATGACCACTGAAATGGAGTTGGTGATCGGCGTGGATGGAGTAGCCCGGTGTATCTACGCCGAGGCACTGGACCTGCGGGAGATCGGGAAGTTGCAGATCACCCGGGCGAGCCACGTCGAGCCAGATAGGGACGGCTACTGGTGGGCTGACATGGGGCCTGTTGATGGGCCTGTATTGGGGCCTTATGGCAGTCGGTCGGAGGCATTGGAGGCGGAGCGGGCGTGGTTGGCACGACAAGCGATCTGACGGCTGCCACCAGTAGTTCACAGCCAAGAGATAGTGCCTTCTGCGGGACGCTATCGTGAGTCCATTACATCAGATGTTTCGCGGGTGTTTTCACATCCGGTTATACAGCCAGTCCGGTAGTAGCCGGAGCACGGCCGCGATGAGTCGCCACCTTTTCGTGATATACGCGTGAGCCCGACGCGACTCGATTGCTTCAACGATCTGGCTGGCAGCGACATCAATCGACGCCACCCAGAACAACTCTTCACCTTTCGCCATATCAGTCGCGACGAATCCCGGCTGAATTTCCGTCACGTAAACGGGCAAACGCTGCATCGCACACTTGTGTCGCAGGGCCCGCAGATAACTCGACACAAAAGCCTTGGAAGCCCCATAAGAGGGTGCTTCCCCATGGCCGCGGATAGCGGCGATGGACGATATACCGACCAAATGACCCCGCCCACGCTGGACGAAATGCTCCAGAGCGAGTGTCGCCATCGCTGCAAAACCAGTGACATTCACGGCGATTGTGTCGGCCTCGGGGGCCCATTGCAGGTCAGGATTCTCGTTCCCCGTCCCAGCGGAGATGACGAACACATCGGCCCCACCGACTTTGGTAATCAGATCGCCCGCAGCCGCTCGGGATTCGGCGACATCGTGCAGATCGAGCCGAATCGTCGCCGTGATTCCCGGATGCTGCGCCGCGACTTGTTGGAGAGATTCGATACGGCGCGCCGCGATGCCGACGGTATACCCGCGGCGTGCCAACTCCACGGCGACAGCGGCGCCTATGCCGGAAGATGCGCCGATGACGACTGCGGAACGTGCCACGTTGTTGTGTCGTGCCCTGCGAACAATCCGAGTTGTGGTTCTGAACCCGGGATAATCCCATTATTCGAGCCGCCTGAAGTGTCGCCATGGCGGCGGCGTGCTTCAAGAGTATTGCCGGGCCCCATACGGCCGTCTCGTCTCTGTTGAATAGATCGGCGGCCGCCCGAGTTCACCTCCACAGCGGCCGTCTCGTCTTCCCCGTCCGCCCATCTCGCTGCCGGGCGTGTTTCCTTGTCCGTGTTCCATCCCTTTTCCTAGGAGGAAAGTCTGTATGTCTGACATCGACCTGATCGACGCCGTGGCCCAGAAGACCGGTGAAGACGCGCAAGAGATTCGTCGTCGTGGCTTCATGCTCGCCGGCCCCGAAGAGTCCGGCTCTGACATCGATCCCGAGTGCATGCTCGACCTGATCGACCTCCCGGAAACGGGCATGGTCGACTGGGACGCGCTCGGCTTCGGCTGCCGGGAGCCGTTCTTCACGAGCACGCTGAAGGCCCGGCGGAAGCCCATGGCCAGCACGAAGAAGCAGGCGGCCCAAGCGGCGTGACCTGCTGACTCGACGGCCAGAAGTCTCCAGCGACCCCAGCAAGCGGCGGGCGTGGAGTGTGGTGGGGGTGCCCAAGCCTCCCTGCACCCACGCCCGTCGCTTTTTG
>Ga0315901_10006666_pt1 | contig 13786 bp, 9 predicted proteins | sample LakEriMetagenome_10_FD_203761 | JGI IMG/M metagenome (GOLD analysis project Ga0315901, IMG submission 203761) | Freshwater fungal communities from buoy surface, Lake Erie, Ohio, United States - Buoy 2 MA116 | ecosystem: Environmental > Aquatic > Freshwater > Lake | place: USA: Lake Erie, Ohio... | reverse complement strand
TCCTGACACGGAATTTCTCATCATCCACCGCGTGGCCGCGGTGGCTACCCTGACGCGATCGATCTTCTTCAGCCAAGGCCATTTCTTCCAGTGCCAGTTCTTCGGTAGCCAGCATCGCCAGATGATGGAGCGTTCCTGACGCGGAACTTCTCATCATCCACCGCGTGGCCGCGGTGGCTACCCTGACGCGATCGATCTTCTTCAGCCAAGGCCATTTCTTCCAGTGCCAGTTCTTCGGTAGCCAGCATTGCCAGATGGTGGCGCGTTCCTGATACGGAACTTCTCATCATCCACCGCGTGGCCGCGGTGGCTACCCTGACGCAGTGGAGCGATTGTAGGAGTACCCAACGATCGAAAGAACTTCGCTTGGAAACCCGAGACCTTTTTGGCCGCGTCTCTACTTACCCGAAGCCGGAGGCTTGCTCAGAAAAGGGATCGGCTTCAGATCAATCGCCTTGACCGATTGGAGGTAGTCGAGCGTTTCTTTGGACTTATCCCCACCCACCTGGGCGTGGAAATGGAGATTGAAACCGTGCGGTCCTTTCGCATCGATCAGACTTGGCTGCAATGTCAGGAAACTTCGGATCACATCGGTCAATCCTTGCATCGCCGCACAAAACAGGTCAATCCTCGCACCTCGACTGAGGAGGAACTCTACAATCTCATGCCTGCCCATGTGGGAAGCACCACCAAGAGCTGTCTCCCAGTCTCCAGCCCCCCAGTCGATCGCCGCATGAATCAAACCTGGCTCGCGATCTAAAAGCTTTTGCGTCATCTGGAGGTCGGAGTGCGCGAAAATGATGAAGTCTTGCGCTAACTGGCGATTGATTTGTGCCTGCTTCCAGGATGGCTTGAACTTCGGCGGTTCGTAGTCTCGCTCGAATGGGCTTTCTGTTGGTCCAGAAACAGGAGGCTTTGGGGGTTCCGCAGTGGCAGTATCCTGCCCGAACAGTCGACTGGTTGGGCAGGAACTGATGCCACAAGAGACCAGCGCAGCCCCCATCCAGCCGGTAGAAGAGGAAAAGAAGCGACGCCGTTGAACCATCTCGGGCCGCTCAATTTCTGCCCCTCCGACCGACGGCTCTTCGCGAAGGCATCGTGGCGGCGTTGTATCCAAATCGGATGGGCTTTGTGGATTCATTATCGGCATAACCTGCTTAAGTAAGTGTTGCAAACGATCCATCCAAAGCCGTCCACCCGTGACGGCCCCCTACCACCAAAGTCACGCTCGACGCACCGGAAGTCCATAGCGATCCAAAGTCGATGCCAGTTTCTCGCGCTGCGATGGTTCCAAAGGAGTCATCGGTAGTCGTAGCTCTCCGGTATCGCGACCCAGCATCGCCATCGCTTCCTTGATCGGAATCGGATTGGTAGCAAGGGAGAGCATGTCACGGCAAAGCGAGAACAAACGATGATGCCACTCTGCGGCCAAGCGATAGTCGCCGCTACCAGCAGCATGCAGCATCTTCAGCAGATCCGAGGGGACCAAGTTCCCCGCCACGGAGATCACCCCCTCGGCTCCGATCGACATCATGGGAAGAGTAAGCGAATCATCGCCTGAGAGAACAGTCAATGAGGTGGTGTTGAGTATTTGCGAGCACTGGTCCAAGGATCCAGTCGCTTCCTTGACCATAGTGATGTTGGGGATTTCCGCCAGCCTAGCAATGGTCTCCGGTTCGATGTTCTTTGCAGAACGCCCAGGGATGTTGTAGACACAGTGAGGAATGCCTACCTCTTCAGCAATCCGCTTGAAATGTTGGTAGAAACCTTCCTGCATCGGCTTGTTGTAGTAAGGGGCCACCTGCAGCGACGCATCTGCACCTTCTTTGGCTGCACGCTTTGTCAAACGCAACGCTTCCGCCGTTGAATTGCTGCCAGTGCCAGCCATCACCTTGCAACGGCCCGCCACCCACTGGATCACTTCCCCAATCACCCGCTCATGCTCTTCATGACTGAGCGTAGGTGACTCGCCGGTCGTTCCGCAGGGAACCAAAAAATGGGTGCCGGCGGCGACCTGAAACTCCACCTGCTCTTTCAGGGTTTTCCAATCCACTTCGCCATCGCGAAAAGGAGTCACAATCGCTACGCCCAATCCTGCGAAGTCCGAACCTTTGCGCTGTGCCATAACTTCATCCATCACGAAAACGACTAATCCCAGAAACCCCGAATTCCAAATGATAACGAACTCTATCTAGCTCGCCACGCCTCTCCCGACTCGATGTTTCGAAACCGGATGAGATTTTGCAGGAGTGACAGTCGGCTTGCCAAGCCGACTGTTACCGAGACTTTGGACCGTTTGCTTCAGCCTGCCTCTGGATCAACCAGCCAAAAGGCGACTTCCTCTGTCGATTACGGTCGGGAGGGGGCAGCTCCCAGATCAAAACCAATGCAGCACGGGCGGCAACTGGTCGATAAGCCTCTTCATTTCGCGAATGGCGTCGTGAAGCCCCACGAAGACGGCACGGGCCACAATTGCATGACCGATATTCAGCTCCCTCATCCCCTCGATTGCAGCCACTGGTTGAACATTGACGTAATTCAATCCATGTCCTGCGTGCAGCCTTAATCCGCCTTCCTGAATCAATCGACTAGCCGTCACCAGCCTCTCCCACTGCTGCCGTTGCGCATCCGCTTTGGACAGGGCATACGTTCCAGTATGCAATTCCACCGCCTCCACCCCCAGACCGATCGCGGCTTCAATCTGCCTTGGTTCCGGATCCAGAAAGAGGCTGACACGAACCCCTTTCTCTTTCAAACGATCAATCGCACGCCCAACCCGCTTGCGATCGCCGAAGAGATCCAGCCCACCTTCTGTCGTTACTTCCTCTCGTTTTTCGGGGACCAGCGTCGCCTGATCCGGTTGGACTTCGACGGCGATCCCGACGATCTCCTCGCTACAGGACAATTCAAAATTGTATTTGGCCGCAATCACATCCTTTAGCAGTCGGACGTCTCGATCCTGGATATGCCGGCGATCTTCCCGAAGATGGACCGTAATGACCTCAGCCCCAGCCATTTCCGCGATCTTGGCCGCTGCGATCGGATCGGGTTCGTAGGTGCGACGCGCCTGCCGCAGGGTCGCGACATGGTCGATGTTGACTCCCAACTCTACCTTCGAACGGTTCACTCGATGTTCTCCCTGATTCCGATGGCCATCCTCACCAGCATTGCCGCGTCGCTCCAATCGATCACCGGCAACAACGCACCGATTATCGACAAAAATCGGAATTGTCCAAGGCGACCGAGCGAAACCATTGGAGTTCGGCGGCAATCCCCTCCGATAAATCGGCCGGCCGTAACCTTGGCGGTAGTACACCCCAGGCGTATGTTTCCACCTCCCAGATTCCAGTGAACCAATCCCAGGCAGCGGCAGCCTGTTGATTCTGCAGTCGCCGAACGATCTCTACGCAACGTCCAATCTGGTCGCGAGTGGTATCCAAAATCCCCATACCTGCCAAATGAATCGGCACGTGGAAATGGACGCTCCAGGTTCCCTCCATCTGCTCCACATCGTCGATCGATGCCAATGCTGCAGGAAGATCTTCGTACCATTTCCTTGCGCCGGACGCAGTTTCGGCTACTGTCTGGTGCAGATATCGATCTTCGGCGAAGGAAGACAACTGCTGGAGTACCTCTTCCTTCTGATCGGCTTGGTAACGGGACCAGTGGATAGCCAGCGCAGAGGAAACTTGCACCTTTCCTAAGCGTATCCCCATGTCAAAACATGCTTGGATCTCCGCTTCCTGATCCTCCCGCATGACCGCCGCATGGCAGATGTCGTGGCACCACCCAATGTGGCGGCGCACCACCTGCTGATCATCTCCGGCAAAAAGATACGATTCAAAAAAATCTCTCAGCTGGGCGGTTGCCCCGATCGCGCACCCCGGCTCCGGCTCCAGGCACACCACCACCTCGCGGCCAGTCTGACTGCGAAACTCCGCCAACTCGGCAGCCAGCCGCTTCAATTGGTCTGCCGCCTTTCCCCACTGTGCTTCGTTCGGCTCCGGATTCCCCCAGGAGATCGGTAGCGTCGAAATACTGCCAGTCGCCCCCTCGGGAATCAAACGTCCCAAAAGATGCACGAGGTCGATGGTGTATCGGTATCGTTCTTCGTCCCACCATGTAGGTTCGTACACGCGATGCTTGACGACCGGTTGATGAAAATTTCCATGCGGAAAACCATTCATCGTCCGTACGTCGATCGATCGTTCGCGCAACCATCGATCAAATGCCAATGCATGTTCGGGTTGCCTAGCCATGGATGCGGCCGTCGACGGCAACCAAAGCCCTACCCCAATCGTCTGCCATCCAGCCAGCATTTGATGAGCCGCGACGGCGTAGCGATCCAAGCTTTCCTTGGCGGTTTCCAGATCGGTCCCAGCATGCACGTTCGTGCAGTACCCAATCCACCAATCTCGCCGCGAACCGGTGACCACTTCCTTTTCTCCCTTTTTGCTCATGGCCCCATCGCTCCTGTGTCAAACAGAACCTCCTGGATCCAGAATACCTACCCCAGACCCCCGCTCCGCCGGTATCCAGTCCGATTCCAAATCTCGACGCCTAGCAACTAGAAACTCTCTCTCGATCGTCCCCAGCAAGTCATTCGCTAATCCAACCCACTAGGCTTTGCCCCATCAAGACAATAACAGCGTCCATCCTGAGCCCCAAAAAAGCGGCTTGAGACGCTACCGAGAGGCTCCACTCACGTAGGCTAGTTCGATCAGCATACCATTCCGGCGGACAAAGATTTTTCGCAACAACCATCGAGGAATCCCTGAATTACAATGAAGAGCCTGATCGGCCGTCACCTTGGTGACGGTCTCATGCCATCCGGACAGCTAACCATCACTGCAGGGATCCCTCCGATGCCAGCTTTATCCCTACCCAAATCCCTCCTTTGGTCCGCCATCTTCCTAACCTCCCTCGTCAACTCCAGTTGGTGCCATGCCCAACCACTGCCCAACCGCAAGTATGGCCAGGAGGACAAATTCCGCCAGTTGGAAGAAATCCTCCCGACCCCCAATGGATATCGCACCGCGGCGGGTGAACCTGGTCCAGAGTACTGGCAGCAACAAGCCGACTACGACATCGATGTGACTCTCGATGAACAAAAGCATCGGATCATCGGCCGTGAGTCGATAACCTACCGCAACAACTCGCCTCACACGCTGAAGTATCTCTGGTTGCAACTGGACGCGAATATCTTCCATCCGGAATCCGATTCGCAACGAACCCGGCCCATGATGCTGGGAGATCGCATGTCGATGCGAGGCCTCAAGGCACTGCTGGCCAGAGAGTCGTTTCAAGGCGGCGTCAACATCTCGGAAGTATCCGATGCCAAGGGAAATCCACTGTCGCACACGGTCGTCAAGACGATGATGCGTATCGACCTGCCAGAACCGCTAGGCCCCGGTGGTGAAATGGTCTTCCGTGTTGCCTGGGACTATGCAATCAACAATTCGGACATCTCCAACGGACGTACCGGATACGAATGGTTCGAAAAGGACTCCAACGCGATCTATGAAATTGCGCAATGGTTCCCGCGCCTGGTCGCCTACACCGACGCCACCGGATGGCAGCACAAACAATACCTTGGCCAGGGAGAATTCACCTTGGAACTGGGGGACTACCTAGTTCGAATCACCGTACCGGCCGACCATCTCGTTGCAGCCACCGGAGTCCTCCAGAATCCAGAGGAGGTGCTGACACCGTTGCAGCGACAGCGACTGGCCGAGGCCAAATCGGCCGCCAAGCCAGTCTTCGTCGTCACCCCGGAAGAAGCACTGGAGAACGAGAAGGAAAAGTCATCGGAAACGAAAACCTGGGTGTTTCATGCCAAAAAGGTTCGTGACTTCGCCTTTGCCTCCAGTCGGAAATACATCTGGGACGCTCAGGGCCATTCCGTAGAAGGCAACGAGGTGATGGCGATGAGCCTTTACCCGAATGAAGCCGAACCGTTATGGAGCAAGTACAGCACCCATGCAATTATCCATACGCTGAACGTCTACAGCAGGTATACGTTCCCCTATCCCTATCCGGTTGCCTACAGCATCAACGGCCCCGTGGGTGGGATGGAGTACCCGATGATCTGCTTCAATGGACCACGTCCGCAGAAAGATGGAACCTATAGCGCTGGCACCAAATACGCGCTCATCACCGTCATCATCCACGAAGTCGGGCACAATTACTTCCCCATGATCGTCAACACCGACGAACGTCAGTGGACCTGGATGGATGAAGGGATCAATACCTTCCTGCAGTATCTCTCCGAGCAAGAGTGGGAAGACCACTATCCATCTCAGCGAGGGGAACCCGAAGACATCACTTCTTACATGCTCAGCACCAATCAAGTTCCGATCATGACCAACAGTGAGTCGGTGCTTCAGTTTGGTAACAATGCCTACGGCAAACCGGCAACGGCGCTCAACATCCTCCGCGAAACTATCCTGGGTAGAGAACTGTTTGACTTTGCCTTCAAGGAGTACGCAAGGCGATGGAAATTCAAGCGTCCTAATCCAGCGGATTTTTTCCGCACCATGGAAGACGCCTCCGGTGTGGACCTGGACTGGTTCTGGGCTGGGTGGTTCTACACCACAGATCATGTCGATATCGCCCTGGAAGGGGTCGATATGTTCCTTCCCGATATGCGAAGCCCTGACGAGAAGTTCCAGCAGGATAAGGAGAAGAAAGAAGCCACTCCCAAGACGCTCTCCGAGGAACGCAACGAAGGCTTGAGCAAGCGGGCCAATGAGTTCCCCGAGCTGAAGGATTTTTACAATACGTATGATCCCAATGCGGTCACGGACGAACAGCGTGACGCGCATGAAAAATTCCTGAAGGAACTCTCGGAAGAGGAAAGGGCAATCCTCGACCAAAACCATCATTTTTATCGCCTTCGGTTCCGCAACGTCGGCGGACTTGTCATGCCGATCATCTTCAGAGCCGTCTTTGAAGATGGATCGGAAAAGACCTTCCACTACCCCGCGGAGATTTGGCGCACCGATGCCCAGCAGGCATCGGTCTTTTTCCGGACCACCCAGCCTGTGATCCGGTTCGAATTGGATCCGCGTCGGGAAACCGCCGATGCGAATCGCGACAACAACCACTTCCCACCGGAGATTGAGCCGAGTCGATTCCGAGTCTTCCAATCGAGAAATGGCGAAGGCAGAATTCCCGAGGGCGAAAACCCGATGCAGAAGGCTCGACGAATCGAAGAAGCCAAAGCCAAGGAGGCACGCGAGAAAGAGGAAAAGGAGAAAGCAACGGAGGCAGAGGCTCCCAAGCAATCGGGAACCGCAGAACCGTCGGCTACTCCTGAAAATCCCTCTACTGAGAAAAAAGAAAGAAAGAAGAAGAAGAAAAAGAAAACCCCAGAAAAAATTCCGGGGTGATGCCTATCCGTCTCTGGAAAAGGGCTTTTTGGAGGCCAAGAGCGGGTGAAGGGAATCGAACCCTCGCTATTAGCTTGGGAAGCTAAAGTTCTACCATTGAACTACACCCGCAATCTCCTTTTATCTTAGCGCATGGGCGACGTCGATTCAACCGCATCTGGCTCTTGCCGCGCCAGATCCGCCCAGCGACTGACCTTGCTGCCGACACGCCGGTTTGTTATCCCCGCCGAGTTCGTGCAGGGAGCCAGTGCGCAGGTGAAACGATTCCAGCGCCTTCGGCTCGTCGGCGATCGGAAAAGCCACGGCCAAAAGGTGCTGGGAAAATGCGAATCCCGTCCAAGCGAAAGTTGACCACCCCCTCCGATGTCGGTCTGATGCGTGCACGATGGCTGCTGATTGCACCCTTTTTTGCTGCGATCGCAACTTCCTCTTGGGGACAGGGTGTGACCTTGCGACCAAGAACCGACGCGTCCAGCGTCGCTGCGGCTCCGATCGCTCCCCTTCCAGTTTCGGGTGCGATGCAGTCGACTCCCTCACCCGGTCCAGACGCGTTGGATGCGATGGCTGGCGGAACCCAACCCCCCATCAACCGGGTTGCACCAACATCGCATTCGATGGCCGATCGCCAAGCGAGTTCTCCGCCAAGTATCCCCAGCGCACTCAAAAAATCGCAGCCCGCACCGGTCCTTGGGTCGCTCGGGCCCATGCGTATCATCCCTGCATCGCCTCCCGCGCCGGCATCGGCCTATCCCACCGATCTTGGCTGGTCTCCTTCTCGGCCCCGCTATGGCATGGATGATCCGGAAGCAGTGCGACGCCCCCGATTGATCCAAGATCTGTCATCCCGAAATGCGCTGGATCCCTCTTACGATTCGGAAAGCACCATCGCACCCACCTTGGCCCCCGAAAGTTCAGTCCCAATGCCCGATCAAGGCTATTCGGTTCGCCAAGCCAATTACCAAGGGCAGGGTGCTCCCTACGACAACCCTTTTGCCGACTCCTCGAATCTCCCCGTCCTACCCGGGAACCCTGTCCTTCCGAGTGGCGCGGCCCAGGGGCCAGTTCTCCCCGGTGGAAGTGGTGCTCCCGCGTCACCGGTCTTACCATCCAATCCCTATGGCCCCTCCGGCCCTGTGCTTCCAGGAAACGCTGGACCCGTTCTCCCGTCGACAGTCTCTCCATCGCTCAATGCCGGACAATCGGCGGTCTCCCCGGTGATGCCACCCTCCGGTGGCCCTTTCGGTGGCCCTTTCGCTCGCCCCGAAGATCGACGCATCACGATTGGAGAGCCGTTTGTGACGGAACCTCCGCACTCGTTTGACGCCTACTGGATGGTCCACCCGGCGAACTACCAGACCGGCACCGCGCAAGCGACTACCACCCTGACTAGCCCCACCGGTGCTCCTTACACCGGAACACAAATGCCCTATCGCGTCGTACCCCCTACGATCATGCCCAACCAAGCACCCCAGCTTTATGCCTGGAACGCAGGCGGCTACCAACCACTGGTTTCCCTCGGCCAGGATCGCTACAACGTGCAATTGGGACGAGGCATTGTGGGGCAGCCCACAGTCTATGTTCCCGGGCAATCCTTCCGAAATTTTCTTCGTTACTTGAGCCCCTGACGCAGGATGACAGAGAGTTGCCCTGCTTGCTGATGGATCAAGTTCCAGTCCACTGCGATCGGATAGCCCGCTGGTATTCCTAACCCGCGTGAAGGATTGCCCTGATGGGAGAGCGACGCCAAGTGGTTGCCTGGGTGCTTGCCGGGACGGTGTTCCTGAGCGCCTTTCTGCTATTTCAAGTTCAGCCCATCATCAGCAAGTCGATTCTGCCCTGGTTCGGTGGCAGCCCCAGCGTCTGGACGACCTGCATGATTTTCTTCCAGTCTTTGCTGGTTGCAGGGTATGCCTATGCGCATGGTCTAAATCGCAGCTCCAGTCGCGGTCGAAACTTTCTGATCCATGCGACGCTTCTGGTAGCTGCTTGCTTTCTCCTTCCGGTCGTACCTGGGGTAACCTGGAAGCCTGCCGATGGGCAGCAACCGGTGGTTCGCATTCTCTTGCTGCTGGCTGCCACGGTCGGCCTTCCCTATCTGATGTTGGCATCGTCCGGTCCGCTGCTGCAAACTTGGTTCTCACAGCTATTTCCGAATCGGTCTCCCTACCGACTCTACGCCCTATCGAACGCCGGATCCTTGCTGGCTCTGCTCACCTATCCTTGGTTCGTGGAAACAAATCTATCGCTCGAGCAACAGGGCTGGTGGTGGGGAATCCTCTTCCTCTGTTATGCCGCCGCCGGGATCGGCCTGAACTGGATCGTAGCAAGCCGCGCGCCGGTAGATAGGGCATGGGATCCATCGAGACCTCAGGAACGCTCGGCACCGATCGACTGGTTTCACTGGGTCGCCCTTCCCGCGCTGGCCACCGTCGCCTTGCTTTCCGTGACCAATCACCTTTGTCGCGACGTCGCAGTGGTGCCTTTCCTCTGGATCGCTCCTCTGGTCATCTACCTTCTTAGCTTCATCGCCACTTTTGAATGGGAGCGATTCTATTCGCGACGCACCTGGGGTAGGTGGTTGGTGCTTGCGACGCTTTTGGTCGTAGCAACCTTTTTTAATCAGGATTTGCAGTCGTTCGCAAAAAATATCGGACTCGAATGGCCAATCTCCAGGTGGCTGCGAAAACCCATCGTCGAGATCCCGATCTGTTTGTTCTGGCTGTTCTGCATCTGCGTGGTCTGCCATGGCGAAGCAGTCACCCGCAAACCTCCTTCCCATCAAGCAACCCGCTTTTACCTGAGCCTCTCGGCAGGCGGTGCGATCGGCGGAATCTTTGTTGGCATCCTCTGTCCGATCATCATGAATCACTACTGGGAGTTTCATGGCAGCCTTTTTTTGGGAGCCCTTCTGGCAGCAACAATACTCAGCGCTGAACTGACTCGATTTGCACCTCGCAACAGTCGATTTCATAAGGTTCTCTCCATAGCGCTGCCATTGGGCACCATCATCGCAGGCTTGACACTCCTTCCGACAGCCTGGAGCGATCCGGTGCTGGCCCGCAAGCGAGGCTTCTACGGCGTGATCTCAGTCCGTGAGCTCGATCGCGATCGGCCCCTTCTGCATGGCCGAGGCCTCTACAACGGGAAGATCCTGCACGGATTTCAGTTCCTGGATCCCTCCCGGAAGAACGCAGCGACAACCTACTACGGTCCCTCCTCGGCACCCGATGCGGTGATCGAGTATTTGAAGGGGATGAAAAAGTCGCTGCGAGTCGGTGTCATTGGGCTTGGTGTCGGTACGATCGCTACCTATCTCGCCGCCGAAGACCGTCTCTGCTACTACGAAATCGATCCTCTGGTCATCGAGATTCAAGACAGTTTCTTTACCTACTACAAAGACTGTCCAGCCGATAAACAGATCGTCATCGGCGACGCACGAATTCAAATGGAACGCCAGGAGCCACAGGAGTTCGACGCGATCTTTGTCGATGCCTTCAGCGGCGATGCGATCCCGGTCCACCTACTAACGATCGAAGCGATGGCGGTTTACGAAAAGCACTTGGCCATTGGCGGTGTTGTCGCTTTCCATATCAGCAATCGCTATTTGAATCTCCATCCGGTAATCGATGGCTTGGCAAAGTCGAAAGGTCTTCACAGCATTCGGTTACACACCACGAAGGCCGATGGATTCCATACCACCGCATCCGACTGGATCGTGTTGACCAAAGACCCAATTCTGGAAGAGCAGCCTCCTTTTGATCTCCTGCGCATCCCTCTGGACCCCTCCTCTCCATTGCTATGGACCGATCAGTCCAGCAGCCTTTGGGATGTGCTTCGCTAGCGTCCCGCAGAGGAATGCTAGGTGGCCGGACGATCGCACGGTAGGGATCACCAAACCATGGCCCGTGCAGGAGTTTTGTGAGCCGTCGGGACCTCGGGATTGTCCTCGAAGAGTTTGTCATTGGCGGTGCCTGCCACTTTCACTCGACTGCTGACATTCGAATCACGCACCTGCTTCGACTTCTAGCGATTCGCTCTTTAGCCGCCATCCCTAACCATCGGATCGCGGCAGAACCAGCTGAAAAATGAGCCTCGGATGGAGTGGCAGCAGATAGGACTGAGTTCACTCCTTCTGCGCCAGTTGCAGCTCGCAGCAGATTTTCAGTTGCCTACGTTTCGCCTGTTACAGCGATTCAAGAAAAGCTACTAGATCGGCGACATCCTTAGGATCCAACCGCTCCAACCCACTGTGGCGTGAATCGCCAACCACATCGGCCAGCGTCCGATGAATGCCGGAATGAAAAAACACAGGAGCCCGTTGGCTGACACCCTTCAACGAGGGAGGGCTGAACCAGCGATTCCCTCGTTCATCCGCCAAATCGATCCGTTCAGGCTGGCCCGAAGTGTAAAGAGCTCCTTGGTGGCAGCGAACGCAGTCCCATTGCTCAAACAGCTTCTTCCCTCTGGCTACCTCTGGTTTCTCGGCAACTCGACGCGCCACACGAACTCCAGGAGGCGCCGGAAGGCTCTCACAAAAAGCGACCAACTTGTCCAAAACCTCCGGCGCTGCAGGATAATCACGATGCATCGTGGAAGCGATCGATCGTTCGATCTGATCCCGCAACTTGGCATCCCTTCCGGTCCATCCAAACGGTTCGGTGCCTTGCAGTCCAAGCAGCGACAGTACCCGCTTGGGCGCCCCATAATGACCATCTCCCAAAGTATCTACCAGCAACCCATTGCCATGACCTTCTACATGGCAACTCGCACAGCTCATCCAACCATCATGCGATAAGGCTGCATCATGGAAATGAAGTTCCCCCTCCTCCGCTTCGGAAAAAACCCGCTGGGGAGACAGCAGCAAATCGTCCAGAACGGCGCTTTGCTGAAGATCGATCTGAGTCAACGAATCGCTAAAAGCATTCAGCACCCACAAGGAACGGCCGTCGGGCGAAAACCGGCAATCCAACGGATAGTCGCCCACCGAAAGATAACGGAAGGTGTACGCATCCTCACTTCCGATCGCCACCTGGTCCATGCCTCCAATGGTCACTGCGATCCGCCCTTCCGCGTCGGTCTGAAAGCTGGTCAGCTCTCCCGACCCTCGCGTCGGAACACCCACGGGATGCACCCGGCTTCCGCTGTAGATATTGTCTCCTTGCTGCGATAGCAACCGATCGATTTCCATCCAGCGCAGATCGTTCGCCATGAGAACGCCCCAATGGATATCGTTTTGAATCGTCTGCGAAGTCGGGTTGAGACTTCCATGCAGCAGCAACAATCGTCCATCGCTGGTCGGCTGCATTTGGGCGATTGCCTGCCCAAGAAAGTCGTGGCTTCCAGCCCAAAGGCGCATCGATGTATCCAATATCCCCAAAGTGCCACCAAAGGCATCGGCTACCAGCAGCCTGCTAGAGTCCTCCAGGAGGCACAGCTTTCCCGGACAAAACTCGCAGTCGGTGATCCCCTCCAGTTCCGCGGCTAGCTGTTCTCCGACCGAAGAAACCGCATAGCAGGCAATCTGCCGCGACCAGCCACACGCTACCCAAAGCCGATTCGCCCCTTTCTGCCATACCACCGACCTCGGGTCCATCGGAGTGTCGATCGTCGCCAAGGATATCCACTGCTGGTCCCTCCGCGACCAGCATCTCACCTGAGAATCTTTCCGATGCCATGTCACCAAGAGATTGCAAGACCGATCGTAAAGCAGACCATCAACCCCCTCTCCGATGACCATGCCATCGACCACCCGCCGCTGCTCGACATCCACTGTCAAAAGCTCGCCCGTCTTCCGGCATCCCAACACCAGCAAGCGATCATCCAGCCACTCCATGCACACAGGCTGTCGATAGGCTGGCTGAGTCCAGAGATGCGTTCCGCTCCGCTGCTTCGCTTCTCCCTGGCGGTACGTTCGATACTCTTCCTCAGCTGTCAAAACGGGAACGATGGTAGACAACAGAAGAAGAAAAAAGAACCAAGGTCGAGAACCCATCATGTCAGCCAACTCGTTGCTAAAGGCTTTTCGCTGCCGCAGAAGTGCGATCGTATTGCTTCATCATCTTCCAGCCTTCAAATCCTGTTCAAAAATCTCCAACTCTCGTTCCAACTCCATCCCCTGCGTCCCGAGATCATCCTTCCATACCTCCAAAGCATTTCTCAGCTGCTGGACTTGTCCCATCATTGCAGCATTCATCATTCTCTTCTGTGCACCAAGTATGGGCCAGAAGATCGGAATGATGCTGAAGCATCCGGTTGCCATGCCAAAGCTAGCCATCGCTTCACGAGTTGTCTTAGCACGGGACAATTCGTTCTTGAGAAAAAGAAGTTTTGCCTTCTGAATCTCCTCAGGTGCCATCCCCGACAGGCCCGCAAGGAAAACTTGGATCTTTTCCGGT
>Ga0315901_10006665_pt1 | contig 13786 bp, 25 predicted proteins | sample LakEriMetagenome_10_FD_203761 | JGI IMG/M metagenome (GOLD analysis project Ga0315901, IMG submission 203761) | Freshwater fungal communities from buoy surface, Lake Erie, Ohio, United States - Buoy 2 MA116 | ecosystem: Environmental > Aquatic > Freshwater > Lake | place: USA: Lake Erie, Ohio... | reverse complement strand
AGCTGATCCATACGTGTCCATTGGAGGGCACTTCTTCTTAAGCATTCCCTTGTTCTTTCCGATAGATACGATCGCTTCCTGCAACCCTATCTCTAGCTTATCTCTTAGTTCCATAGTTAGTTATATTGATTCATAAACTCCACACCCATTACTGAACGTACCTACCTTGCGAACATTCGCACCTACTACCTCTTCGATCTTGGTCCAGTTCTTATTCACCCAAGACTCAGCCAATCCCGAATAGTCTTCGTCGTACACACGTACAGACACAGATACCAATCCGCAGTATTCACTGATACCAAACTCGACAAGTCTATTGCGAAGAAAGATACGAGTCTCGCGTCCGTCCCATTCGTCACGAACTACGTTCAATGAATGGAATGCACCTGATAGCTCCCATTCAATGTTCGAAAATAGATCGTCGAACGCCATTTCGTCAATTACAACTTCCCCGTCTTCATCTTCATACGTATCTTCGTATGTAACATACGCTACCCGTAGCGCATTGCTTAAATAATCTACTGAACGTCCCATAGTTAGTTATATTTTTCAATGTATACTCTCATAAGTCTCCCTAGACCGATGTTAAATAGTTTCTGCTGTACTGGTGTCATAGCTCAATTGATTCAGCAAAAGATATGATTACATCTGCCATGTTATGTATCTCCTGCATGTGGTGAATAATATTTTGTCTTTCGGCCTCGTCTTTTATGTCTTTCAAGTAAGTCATATCGAACTCTACTGAATCCTTAATAAGCTGTAACCATACAGCTATATTCTCATTAGCAAATTGATTTTTCATCTTGTTTGGTTTTTAACTGTAAAACTCTCGTCCGTTCTTTACGTTCTGCCCTAGGAAGAACTCTACTTCATACTTGTATCTGTCCATATCGTTATGCCTAACTACATGGATAGGCATCTTATCTATCTTATGAGGTGCAACATAGTTTCTGTAGTACCACCCTCCCTCTTCATCACCACCATAGCAGTCGTCAACATCATATCTGGCGATCACTGGACGTATCTGAACAAGACCTAGTGCGTGAATCAATGTACGGGCAATTTGTCTGCCATCACCACTATCAGAGTTAGTGTAGTCTATGGTCCATATGTACTCGTCACGTAGCACCTTAATGTCACCAAGCTCCTCCTTACTGAAACGACGAAGGTCACTGTACTTCTCGAAGAATAGCTCTTGCTCAAATTCACCATCCATTGTTGATGAAGTAACGTGAAGTCCGTTAAGAATCATAGGAATGCGATCTGAGTCCATCGCCTCAAAGATCAAGTGTCTGATTGATTGTATTGTTTTCATCTCTTTTGGTTTTATTTGGTTAATACTGCAAGCGGAAGAGCATACCAACAATGGCATACCCTCGCATAGTGAGGTGATCTGAGTCACTGGTCTCGATGCCTATCAGTCGTGCTATCTCACTATTTGTTGTTGCTTATTCACTTGCAGTTTCGTCTATTAAAGACTCATCAGTTAACCTACAAAAAGTACCTCTCATCGAACTCATATCGTTCGCCATCGAACGATGGTGTGTACTTCAGTACTCCCTTCCCACCGATCTTGTATGCGATACATTCTTGAGTCATGTCCTCAGTCATCGACTCGACAATAGCGTCAACCAAGATCGGGTGATGGATAGTTAGCGCCGTCACAACTAACGTCGGTTCACAATCACCATTGTACTCACCGTCTACTACGTCAGCCCTGTCTACCTCTACCTTTAGGAAGTTCAACAGCGCTACGATATCTACCGCGTCGTATGGATTGTTATTCAGACCGATGTTCAGTCTTACTACTCTCTTGACCTGCCCTGCTACAGAGCTGTGGCCTGTGCTGTTTGTTATCTTTGCTGTGTTCATGGCTAAATTATTTTTGTTCGTTATAAAATTCGATGAATTGTACGATCGTGTCGTATGTAATCTCAAGCTTCTTAGATACATCACCGCACACAATACCAAACAACTCCTTGTCCTCACATAGGGGGTGAATGCTTGTCTTGAGTCTCTGAATCTTTACACTGAATCCCATGCCCTCGATCTTCTCAACTACTGGCATCAACCAATCCCATGAGGTGTCATACTTCGGGTACCAGTGAGGTACTTTGTGCCCCATAAACGCATCGATCATCCTGTTTTTTTTCTCTGTTGTTTTCATGATTTCTTTAGATTAATTGTGAATAACATAAACATGAACAGGCAAGCGCCTGCCTCATCTAGTTCGTAATGCATTGCGCCCATGAATAGTAGCGCAAGCAATGACGTCCATACGAACGATGGACTTGTGATCAGTGTTTTCATATCTCCTCAATTATTTCGTTTTGAACATGGAACTCACAACTATCAGCAAAACCGCTACCTGTAAGCTTCGTTAATTTTTCCTTAGCTATCTCTCTTGCACGCTCAACACTGAACGCAGAGATAACGTAGTTATCCAACCAACTATCGTTGTAATGGATAGATATAACGTACTTATTCATCCTACTTCCAGTTAGTGATTCTACGTCTGCTTTCCTTCACCTTAACCCCGTTAAGGTAGTACCCGATAACTTCCAAGTTACCTTCGATACGTTCGATCTTTGTGCTCATGGTTTGTGGTTTTTAATTGTTAATACTCCCCTCTGCACTCAGTTGTAATAGTTTATTATTTGTTGGTCTGTTGTACCATTCTCTATTACAACTGCCTCACCTTGGGAATGAGGATTGGTGCATTAAAGTACCAACGGGAGGTTCGCAGTCATCGGTCTCTCTGCCTATGCGACGTGTTCCCGTTGGTGTTTAACCAACATACTTTACCCGTGTTGGTTTTCGGTAGGGGCTGTTAAAGCCCCTTTATTGGTTCATCAAATAGATGTTTCTTGTCTAGTGCGTATGCTTTCATTCTTTTGAAATGATATAATGCACTCCTACCATCTTTTTTTGACTTATTGATTGCAATCAATACAGAACTACCAATAAAAGAATTGTAGTTTATTACTGTGTTTATTCTCATAACTCATGGTATTAATGTGTTCCCGTTTCGCTGTTTTCAGCTCATCAGCAGAGGCACTCACCTCTGTACGGCGGGGAGCTGTATGTCGCTCCCCATTCTCGCCTCGGTTATCCCACCACCGAAAGGAAGTATTGTGTACAGCACGCATGCCGTTGTATGTATCTATTCCGTCCCACTGGTTTTATCCAGTGGGGTCAAGCACATCGTCCCGCCTTTGGCTATGCGTTTTCAATGTGTGTTGTGCTTTGGAGTTCTTGACTTTGAGTATTGCGCCTAGATTCCTAGGATTTTATCTCTGCTTCTCTCACCTGTGTGCTCAGTACCGATATTACTACCCTCGGCGGGGGAGTGGCCTGTCTTCTGTAGCTATGTCACATAGTGCAGGAGGATCGCCTATTCCTCAGTCTTGTTGGTGTCGCACTCAGACCATCGTGCGGTTCGTAGATTCTGCCCTACTTGGCACATGTCTCGTTTGACATGCTTCAGTCTGTGCGGGAGCGGGGACTGTTACCCAGTATCTTGTGGGGAGGCTTCCCCGTTGTTTCATGGAGCAAACATATATAGAGGTTTTTGAACTACCAAATTTTTTTTCAGTAATATTGATAATTACGTAAAAATACGTAGACTGAACTAAGTAGAAATACGTAGAAAATTGCAGATTTTCCACATTTAGGCCTGTTTTTAGTGATTACGAAATACTATGCACGCATAGTAAATTACAGCATGACAGCATTCACCACCGACAAAATAGCCTTCAAGCCCAGTGTTCATGCGGGATTCAGACCTGTTTACGTGAGGGTTGACATTCGTTCTGGGAAAGCGGGCGGGCTATGGGGTTATTCATATGCTCATGATCTGAGGCAGGAACACCAAACGCACAGCACAGATCGACGTTCATTCTTGCATTCCTACCGATCGACAGGACGCAAGGTCCGGTCAATGCATTGGTATTCAAGGCTTTACGCCTGTTGTCCTATAACTGTTATTATGTTAAACAGAATTAATGAATGCTGATTATCAGTCAGTTACACACGCCTATATAAAGTAATACATGAAGACCAATCAGCAGACAGGCAGGCAGGTGATCAGAGCGCACACAGTACACACATAGGTAGGCAGGCAGGCCCACAGGGAAAAAGCTAAAACTTTCGGCAGTTTTCCCGAAAACAGCACCCCCCATGCCAAAACAGATCGACTTTTCGCGGGGGGTCATGCGCGTGAAATACATATATTAACCGCAACCTCCGTGTATCTGACATTTTTCCGTAACTTTGCATTATAACTAAAAAAATTTAAGAAATGGCTGAAGACATAAAAAAAGGAAAAAAGAGCGGTCCGAAAGATTTTGAGCAAAAAAGAAAAACTGTAAGCCCTAAGAAGGGGGCTGCAAAAGTTAGTTTAGATACTGACAAAAAGAAACCTGTGAAAAACGAGTATACGATGACCAAGAATAACAAGGTAAAGACTATATCTGAGGGTAAGTTCGAAAGAGTTAGCAATAGACTTGTAAAAAGGGGAGGATCATCAATGGGTTCTAGTTTAACAGTTTCTCAGACTGCATACAGCAAGAGTGGCAATAAGAGTGTCAATAGAACAGATGTTAATAATTCAAAAAAGGCACAAGCAGCTGCAAAGAGTGCATCAACAAATTTAAAGGGATCAAATCCTTTTCAAAAAAATTAACTATATTTGTACCGTTAACAATTAAAAACACATAACGTTATGAGTAAAGATGGAAAAAAGCCTAAAGCTGGGCTAGGACACTCTACAATGAGGAAAGCCACTAGAGATGAGAAGAAGGCATTTAGATCTCAAGGAGGTAGAAAATTAGCTAAAGGTGGTCAGTTAGTTGAAATGTATTCTGCTGAAAAGGGTGGTAGATTAGCCACATCAAGCAACAGTGGATCTACTCCATCAAGAACGAATACAAAATCAAGATCTGGAAAGAAGTCAACTGTTGGTACGTTTGGATATGGATCCAGCGTAGGTCAGAAAGAGGCTGTTAAGGCTACTATTGCAAAAGAGGAGAATGCGGCATTCTACGGAGACACAAAGTTCGGACAAAGACAGGTAAACAGAGCCCAAAGAGCTAATCCTTCAGCTAGTGCGTCTGGAGGTTATGTTAAAGGCAAGATAAGAGGTAAAAAGAAATCTTAACGCTTATAAAATATACCACTAAAGCTCGGCTAATAGGTCGGGCTTTTTTTATTCGTCGAATATTTTGCATTATTCGTCGAAAAAATTTGGTAGAACGAAAATTGTTATATATATTCGAATCATGAAAACAATGATAACAATAGTGGCAATGATGATCGGGATGACATCAACCGCGCAGGTAAAGACAAGAAACGAGAATGATTTGTACAAGCAAGATGGAATAGCATATGAGTATAGACAAGTAATATACCTACAATATGTTCATTCTGTAGAACAGTACTCTGAATTTAAGAAGGGTCCAACTCCAGTAACGGGGAAAGAGATTGAGACTGTATATAATTACATGGTAAAGTTTACTGGTGAAGATGTTGATAGTGTTGATAGCATCCAGGAGAGGATAGAGAATGGTGAGGTTGTGTATCTTGTGTATAAGATTAACGGATTTATGATAAGTCTACTTGCAGATGAGTACGATATAATTCTAACTATAAAATAACAGACAAGGGATCCAATCGGGTCCCTTTTTTTTGTTCAAATGAAATAATGTTGAATTCGAGAAAATAATGCTGAATACCATTGCCATAGAACATAAGACTAGAACCACCTCTATCCCTTTGTTTATATAGTATTTCTTTCTTTTTTAGACTAGAAAATAATGTTGAATTCGAGAAAATAATGTTGAATTCGCAAAAATAATGCTGAATACCAGAATGCACAGAGCCCAATAACTACGCGCCATAAAACCGTGTAGACTAAAAAATAATGTTGATGACTACCCAGTTAGAATTAGAAAAAAAAATTTCTCTCGACCAAGAAAAAAAAATCTCAAAATAACTGAAGTTATCGTCATATCGTCATAAAACGGCTGTATCCCTTGGTATTAAAGGGATACATGAATTATAGCATTCAACATTGTATTTTGGCATTCAACATTATTTTTACGTCAATTACCAATATTTCCTTATTTTATCAACAATACAGAGGTTTTGGAATTCAACATAAATTTTTAGTTATCTTTGTTATGTCACAAATTAATTAAAATATGAAAGAAAGATTTAAAGCAGTGGACGGATTTCCCGACATAGAGGTCGGGGATCACGGGACGGTCCGAAAGTCGGACGGTTTCATCTATGCTCGTTGTAGGTCGATCTCACTAAGGTTGAAGGGTGTAAAGAGGGTGTACTCGGTAAACCGTTTGATGTGGGAGGCTTTTATGGGTCCTATCGAGAAGGGTGAGATCATCGTGTTTAAGGACGTAGAGAGTAAGGACCTTCGGATGGACAACCTAGATAAGATCAAGAGGCCGCAGTTCAACAGATCGTTTAACGGGATGCACGGAAGGGTAGGGATCTCTGCCAGGGGGGATGGATACTACGTGGTGAAGAGGGAAGGAAAGTATATCGGTATAGCGCCGAGTAGCGAGGACGCCATAGAGATGTGGGAGAAGAACGAGAGTAAGAAGGAACGAAGGATAAGGGAGTACAATGACAAGTATAAGAAACAGTAGGGGGTACTGGATTGTAGGGACCGAGAGGTACAAGGGTGAAGAGGTGACGCTCGTGATGCATGAAGTATACCTGGGAAGAGATGGGGAGGTGCACGCCACGCACGTAACCGTTCTGCCATGGGCTACGGACCCTTACGACGAGGATATGCTTTACTGCGACGGGAAGAGGTGGTACGTGTCGCTGCCATACGAGTCCATTGTAGCCAGTGGATACCAGAAATTAATAACAACAAGTAAAAATAAAATGTTTGTAAAATGATAGTAAAAGAATTGTACTACGGAGATGATGCCAGAAAGAGACTTAGGACTGGTATAGAAAAGATTAGCAAGGCTGTGGCTTCGACGATGGGGCCTAGCGGAAGACCGATCGTTATAGAGTCGGAGAACCACGTAGGTGGGTTAACGGTTAGTAAGGACGGGGTTACCGTTGCCAACTCCATAAACCTAATAGATCCAACAGAGAACCTTGCCGTACAGATGGTTCGTCAGGCTGCGCAGAACACCGCTACACAGGCTGGGGATGGAACAACAACGTCTGTTGTACTTACGAATGCCATTATATCTGGTGCAGAGAAGCACCTAAATGATGACAACAACGTGACGGATGTGTGTAGACACATCAACGACATCGCCAAAACGATCGATAAGAGACTCTCTAAGATGTCGAGAAAGTTGAGCGGAAGGACGCTGTATGACGTTGCTAGGATATCTGCCAACAATGACGGGGAGTTAGGGAAGCTTATCGCCGATACATACTCTAGGGCGAGCTATGTTACCGCAGAGAACTCTTTAGACTGGAACACCTATTCAGAGGTTGCTGAGGGGATAAAGGTGTCCAGGGGGATGAGTAATAGGCTGTTTATAAACGACCACAGAAAGCAGCAGTGTGTTCTTACGGATGCATACGTGATGATGACGGACTACGAGATAACATCTCTGAACCAGATAGAGCAGGTGCTTAGGTTTGTAATAGAGAACAACAAGTCGCTTCTTATTATTGGACAGCTTAACGTGCAGACGATGGGTACCATACTTAGGAATGTCGTTGACGGAAAGCTGAAGGTGTGTAACATCATACCTCCAGACATGGGTGTAAGAAAGGACGAGCTGATGGAGGACTTGTCGATAGCTTTGGGAGGAAAGTTTATCTCTGGAAGACACGGTGATAACCTGCAGACCATCGGAGAGAACGACCTTGGTCACGCTGCTAGAATAGAGGTTTCCATGGATGGAACGGTAATCACTCCAGGGAAGAGAAGTACTCAGTCTGATGTGGACGCTCACATATCGTCTCTGAAGGTACTACGTGACGAGAATAAGAACAATGCTCAGAGGGAGTTTATATCGGAGAGGATCGCGAATATATCTGGTAGCATTGGCATCATATACGTTGGTGCGAACTCAGACATCGAGCAGAAGGAGAAGAAGGACCGAGTAGACGACGCTGTATTGGCTGTCCGTGCAGCTCTGGAAGAAGGGGTTCTACCAGGAGCAGGGCAGTCTCTAGTGGATGTGTTCAAGTATGTTCCACAGCCAGATGTTGTAGGAAAAGGAAAGGACTACGAAACAGCGTACAAGATAATGGAGGAGTCACTATGTGTTCCGTTCAGACAGATACTCCTAAATGGAGGAAAGAACCCAGAGGATGTGATCTCTACGATCCTGGAAGATGGAGAGGGAAGAGACGGTTTCGGATTCGACTCGAAGAACGAGCGCTACGGGATGCTTCTGAAGATGGGTGTAATAGACCCTACAAAGGTGACGAGATCTGCGCTAAAGAACAGTGTAAGTGTAGCAACAACAATAGTAATGGCAGATGCCGCAATAACAAACGTGAGGGCTTAGAATATGAAGGCAGTAGGAAAATACATCCTTATAAAGGAGGGTGAAATAAAAGAAAGAGAGAACGGCTTGGGTCTTATTATGACAGCCGTTGACGAGGAGAAGGAAAGGTATAAGGTCGGCAAGGTAGTCTTGTACGGAGAGCTAGTGGGTAACATAAACGTCGATGACGAGCTGTACTACGACTCCGCTCAAGGCCACAACGTAACGATCAACGACGAGTTGTATCGTCTAATTCAAGAGAGAGACGTTGCTTTGGTTGTTTGATCGATGCGTTGAACTCAATGATGTCTCTTTGGAACTGACGGTCGGTGTAGCTGGCAGTCTTCTTGAAGATGACATTACGGCGAGTTGACGTAGGGATAGGTTCCTTTCCCTCTAACTTTTTGTAGAAGCCTGTTACTAAGTAACGGGCTTTCTGCGTTAGGTCATATAGGTTTACTTCTCCGCGAGAACGCTCACGAAATATACGGATCCAGCCTTCAGAAGTTAGACGTGTGAGACGAGTCTTTTCCCAGCTGAATGACATTGTTCGCTCTAAGATTTCGGAACGTGTGAATAGCCCGTATGAGTATAGGAAGAACAACAGCTCAAGATCTTGTAGGTTTAACTTGTGGTTTCGAAGTGCCCAGTACTTAACGACTCGGAAGTTCTGTAGGTAGTTTCTAGGTGGAGTCTTGTCGTAGATTAGCGGCTTCTTTTTGCTATAACGCGTGACTTTTATGACGTTTCTACGTCTAGTATCGATGTCTACTGGCATTTTATTGGATTTTAGTAGCACAAAGATAGGGTAAAAATTGACAATATTTGTGACAAAATAAGGGTAAGTTAGGAATACCTACGATTGTTCTATGCATATCTTGCATACATGTACAACAATTGTATAATTATTTTATTGCGATGTGACAAAAAAGTACCCATTACTTAGGTTTACGGATTGAAATTCCGAAATTACATAGGAGAAATTCCGAAATTTTACGGTAATAACCTTACTTTATTATAATTTATTACGGGTTTAACCTTAAAAGATTTGGTTTATCTCAACTGAGCATAAAAAAAGGAGGCTTTTACACCTCCCCCTTAAACCTAACACTCATCAAGACATTACGAAAGTATATAATTTATTTTAAACATACAAGCCTTTTTTCACTAATTTTGCATTATGGCAATAAAAATCCGTCCGTTGGTGCAAATTTTAGGGAGAATCTTAAAACTTCCTGTAGGTGAATACCTTGATCCAACAACTCTTGGTAGCGGAAATCCAAGTTCGGCGAACTTTTTGAGGGGAGACGGGAGCTGGCAGACACCACCTGGAGGAGGCGGTAGTGGAATACCAAAGGGTACAACATCTGGAACAGATACATACACAACGACCATATCTGGAGTTACATCTTACGCAGATGGAGATGCATACTTGATAAGATTCTCAATTGGAAACACAACTGGATGTACGTTAAATATAAATTCACTAGGTGCAAAGACGTTGTACAGAAATAACAACGGAGCACTAATAGGTGGGGATATAGTTGATGGTGCAGAGATGTTCTGTATATACAACTCTACGCTGAATGGATTTCAAGTAATAGGTACAGCCCCTAACACGCTACTTGCATACGTTACGAATGCGGATAGTGTTACGATAACAAAAGGTCAGCCAGTATATGCTTTTGGTGGTACTGGAGACAGACTGACTGTAAAACTAGCTAACAACTCTTCTGATGCAACATCTGCTCAGACCGTTGGACTTGTGTTGTCCACATCTATTGCGACTAATCAGAAGGGTCTTATAATGATAAACGGTCTATTGGATGGACTTAGTATACTTCCAACATCTACATGGAATGATGGGGACGCTGTCTACCTTGGACCAACTGCAGGATCTATAACAAAGGTAAAACCATACGCGCCAAAACACTTGGTTTATCTTGGGTTTGTTACAACTGCAAGTAGTGGAGCTGCAGGTAGAATGTATGTTAGGGTTCAGAATGGATATGAGCTTAACGAAATACACGATGTTGATCTGATAACAACACCTCCAGTTTCTGGTAATGTTCTTAGATATAACGGAACTCTATGGGTGGCTGGTTCTGGTGTAACAGATGGAGACAAGGGAGATATCACTGTTTCTGGTAGCGGCGCCACATGGACTATTGATAATCTAGCTGTTACAGATGCAAAGATTAACGATGTTGCATGGTCAAAGGTAACAGGTGAACCTACTACGCTTAGCGGTTACGGTATATCTGACACTAAGGCTAACTTTGATGTGGCTTGTAGTGATGGAAACTTTCTTTATGTCGGGGACGTAACGCAGTATACAGATGAACTAGCACAAGATGCTGTTGGGGCAATGGTCGATACATCTTTAGTATATGATGACTTGGCTCCAAAGTTACAAAGGGCAGCATTAACGGGAGCAATTACTGCTGGTGCTGGGAGTAATTCAACGGCTTTGGGATCCTTTACAAAAGCGCAATTAGATACTGCGGTGAGTGATGGGGTTCCGCTTTTTGTTGGTGATGTTATTGGTTTGACCGATGGGGATAAGGGTGATATCACGGTTTCAAGTTCGGGTACGGTATGGAATATCGATGCTTCAACGGTTGGAACAACGGAATTAAGCGCAACGGGTACACCTTCATCGACAACCTTCCTGCGAGGGGATAACACTTGGTCAACACCAACGGCTTCCGATCCTGCAGGATGGACTACTATCGTAAAGAGCGCAAACCAAGATGTGACGAATAATGCAACGCCTCAAGATGACACAGAGTTACAATTTTCAGTGGTTGCTGGAGGACACTATATGGTTGAAATGAATATATGTTATTCAGGTAACAATGCTACAGGTGATTATTTATGGAGGTTTGCAGTTTCTGCGGGTACAATGAAAGCAAGAGGTATAGCAATCATATTTTCAACAGCGGTGGCTCCCACACTACAATCAGTTACTGCTGGTTCACCAGGTGCAGCTACAACTGGAAGTATTCAATGTGGAGTAGCAGGTACTGACCTAGACGAACTACATACAACAACTGCAACTTTTAATTTTTATGCCTCAGCAAATGCAACGTTTAAATTTCAGTTTGCAAACAATGCAGCAGGAGCAGGTAGAATATCACGCACTTGGAAGGGTTCAATTTTAAAGTATAAAAGAATAAACTAAAATGGGAATACTACTACAACCAAACACGGAACTAATAAAGATACACGGAACGGATATTGAATTAACTTCCGTTTATACACGAATAGAATTTGTCGCACATCCTGATGGATCAACTATCTCGGTTAACTACAAGACGTATTTAGACCACGCTCACTTCTTAACTAATGACTGCGTACATACTTCGATTCATTCAATGGAGTTTAGCTTTACTATCTTAACTACTGAAGAGCAGTCTTTGATAGTAGCTTTGAACTACACTAAAGATAGATTTGTAGAGATGGGTTATTCAGCTAGTATTGTTCTGTAATTTTAATTATCTTTGCACTATGAAAAATTACGAGACAGGAATCCAGAAGTTGATTCGTGAAAAGAAGACATCTAAGGATGTTAAAGAGCAGAAGGAAATGGCTATGGAAGCTAAGGCTGTAGCTATGGCTATGGATAAGAAAAAGAAATGATCCAGGTCATAAAGAAGCAAAGTGGTTTGGGCGATACGGTCGAATTCATTGCTGAAAGGACTGGCATCGCATGGGCTGTGAAGAAGGCAATTGAGATGGGTATTATCGAAGAGGACTGCGGTTGCGAGAAGAGAAAGGCTTGGTTAAATGAAAAGGTAAGTTATGGCACTGGGAAAGACGGCGAAGTATTACAGGGAGAATAAGGAGGCTCGAAAGAAGCACCAAGAGACATCTAAGAAGGCTGCATCAAAACCAGAGGCAAAGAGAAAAAGAGCTGAAGCTAACAAGGCTCGAAAGGAATTGGGATTAAAGAAGGGATCTATAATGGATGCTTCACACAAGCCTAACGGAAAAATAGTAGCAGAACACAGGAAGTTAAACAGGGGCCGAGGAGGTTCTAAAAAATGTTGATAAGATGAGTGCATCACCACTAGAAGTAATGTCAGGAAGAGCTGGCTCAAAGGTATTAAATACGACAACAGCGTTTACAGATGACGTCCTTATGGTCGTGGTATTAGAGGACACTATTTTTAACGCGCTTGATGACGAGGCTGGGAATGATAAGGCTGACTATATACAAGATACATTAACTCCAGTAAAGGCAGGGGCTATATTCACACCGATAGACCCAAACAAACCTTTTGTAAATGTAGATTTAGTAAGCGGTAGTGTTAACGTTGTATTAAAGTAACAATGTTTACTTACGGAAGGAATGTTGGAGCCGCAGGATTCGTTGCTAGTCTTAGTACTGCATCGTTGATAAAATCTGGCCAAACAGTATCGTATAGAACTGACGACGATGGCGATTTGGAGGCAGGTCGGGAATTATCCTTTTTAGCTTTGTCAGGCAACAATCCTTACGGAAATACAAAGCGATTTTTGGATGAACTCGGAACGGAAATATTCACAAATAACATAGTAATTGATTGGTCAACTTACAATGGCTCAACGGTTCTAGGATATAAGAGAACATCGAGCGCAACGGCAGTAAGTTGGAATGATGCAATCGATGGAGCAGCTGCATTGAGTATTGGTTCGTTTACAAGGGGATGGAGGCTTCCAAACGTAAGGGAAATGATTAACCTTTGTAACTACGGTTCGGCAAGTGGAAAAGTATTGAATTACGCACCCATAAATATAACCGACTGGGTGAACCTTTGGACTTCAACTACAAACGTAGAAACAACAACGAACGCAATGGCATTAATGGATTCTCGCAGTGGAGCAATAGGACAAACATCTAAAGCAGTCGCAACTTGTAATTACATCGCAGTTCGAACATTCACCGTAACAGGAACAACACTTACATAAAATGGCAACATACAAATTCCCCCAATTCAACGTAACAATCACCGATCCCTCTGTGGATGTGACAAACGTAATTGACAACATCGGAGCAAAGACTTGTTCAGCTTCCGTAGTATTAACAACCCCATCCGCAGAGTTCGGAGTTCAATTCGATGGCTTTACCTATGTAGACTCTTGGGAGGACTCAGACATTGTAGACTGGGTAAACGAGGTTGAACTACCTAAATACTTGGTGTAAATGGCAGGATTTGGATTTATAGTGGGTAAAAGAATGTGAAGAGATCACATACAAACCTATTGAAATAAACTTATTATAAAATGAAAAAAATTCTACTATTACTAATATT
>Ga0315901_10006661_pt1 | contig 13790 bp, 9 predicted proteins | sample LakEriMetagenome_10_FD_203761 | JGI IMG/M metagenome (GOLD analysis project Ga0315901, IMG submission 203761) | Freshwater fungal communities from buoy surface, Lake Erie, Ohio, United States - Buoy 2 MA116 | ecosystem: Environmental > Aquatic > Freshwater > Lake | place: USA: Lake Erie, Ohio... | reverse complement strand
GGAACACCAGCCCTTTCGCACGAATGGGGCAACGTTATTCCGTTTGCGCTAACCGAAGTTCAGGCCGACACGCTTGAGCGCGATGGACTGAATTGGAAAGTATATCTCGATCCCGGCCCCCCACCCTATTTGGACACTACGATGCAAACGGGCTTGGATGATAGCTTTTTCAAATGGGGATACGTAATGAATATCATCTGGCACTCATTTCACAACAATGATGATGGAGTGATGGTAGACGCTTCGCCCAACAATATCGGTGGATTGGATATCACCAGTGACGCACAACTTCCGGTGAGTTTTCAAGACTATCAATCATTCTACAACTTGTATGAAGGCGGGGTGAACGATCCGGGACATACCATTAATCCATATACCGGTCTTCCGTATGAAGAGCAACTTGTGCCGCGAAAAGACTTCACGCGTGTATTGTCTCAATACTGGGCAGACGGTCCAAACTCCGAAACACCGCCCGGTCACTGGTTCAAGTTATTCAACGAAGTAGAAGACAAAATGGACCTCTTGGGCATTGAGAAACAATGGATGGGTGAGGAAGCTGTATCCAGTCTCGAATGGGATGTTAAAGGTTACTTTGCGTTAGGCGGTGGTATTCATGATGCTGCTATTGCTTGCTGGGGAACAAAAGGATATTACGACTACACGCGTCCCATCATGGCTATTCGCTGGATGGGGTCAAAAGGTCAGAGCACAGACCCAAATCTACCCCACTACCATCCTGCCGGATTACCTCTCATTCCCGGATACATCGAATTGGTTGAAGCAGGCGACACTCTAGCAGGCGCAAACAATGAACACGTAAACAAGATCAAGGTTTACTCGTGGAAAGGCCCATTCGCGGCTACCGGTCAAGATGGTGCAGGATGGTTGTTGGCAGAGAACTGGTGGACCTATCAGACAGCAGGATTCGTGACGCCTCCATTTGCAGGCTACTATTCAGGTCACTCAACCTATTCTCGCACTGGTGCTGAAATCATGACCCTCATTACAGGAGATGAGTATTTTCCAGGAGGAATGGCGGAGTACACTGCCACACAAGATGAGTATCTGATTGCCGATGATGGTCCATCCACTACCGTTAAACTCCAGTGGGCTACCTATCGCGATGCATCCGACCAGTGCAGTGTGTCGCGGATTTACGGCGGACTGCATCCTCCGCAAGATGATATTCCAGGACGCAAAGTGGGTTTGATTGTAGGGCCGCAAGCCGTAAACAAAGCCAATCAATTCATTCATGCAAATCCGGCTCAGGTCGCCATCACACTTAGCGCTCCGGTAGTTTCCGATCAACTCAGCGGAAGTGCTTGGTTCATTGATGTTGCATTCGACAAAGTGATGGACACATTGGTTACACCGCAACTCATTTTCCTCAACAGCGAAGCAACCAACACATTAGCCTGGAACGGCGGCTATTGGACAAATGATCAAACGTATCGTGGCACCTATTCGGTAGTCGATTTAAATGTAACCGTTGGAAGTATCACCCTCAGTGTGCAGCAAGCCAAAGACATCGATGGCACTACAAATGTTCCTACCGTAAGCGCGCCGTTCAGTATCGATACGCAAAATCCGGCAGGAGTAGCTACTATCTCGGGAGCTGAAAACGTGCTGAATGAATTCGATGCACTTAGTTCAGCGCAAGTAGATGTTTTCATTGATTTCAACGAAGAGATGAATACTGCCGTAGCGCCCCAAATAACCTTGTTGGGCATCGACAACAATGCAGGTCTTCAATTGAGCGCCGCAAGTTCATGGACCAGCAATACCGTGTACCGCGCATTGTATACACTCACCGATACAGACGTTGAAATAACGGATGCTGACATTGAAATAGCAGGAGCTCAAGATGCCGCAGGCAATGAGCAATTGATTACCATGCTCAACGATGTTATTAGTATCGATACGCGCGCACCTCAGGCAACAGTCGTTTTAAACCCATCCGTAATTACTGATGAAAACATGGGTGAAACACTCACCGTCACTGTGACATGCGATTCACCCATAGACACAACCGACGTGCCCATTATTGCTTTCAACGGAATCAACGCATCAAACAATTTTCAAGAAACGGGCGGTGCATGGTTGAATGATAGCACCTACCAGTTTATCTACACCATTTTAGATGGCGATATTGCTGCTTCAGCAACCCTCGTGATTGCAGGGTCGAACGACGAAAACGGCAACCTGCTCAATACAACGAGCAACAATGACCAGGTGCTGATTGACACCGAAAATCCTACACTCACAAGTTTTACACCTTCGGTTCCTGTGATTTCTGATCAGGATGTAGCCACAGGTTTTTACACGGACTTCACGTTCAATGAGCCTATGGATGCGTCCGGTATACCGACCATTGTATTCACTACCAATGATCCGTTTGCGAATACGCTCGTCGTAAATGAGGCAGCCAGCAGCTGGATAAATGAAACTACCTATCGTGCAGCGTACAGCGTTACTGATAGCGGAGAGGAACTCAGCGCTATTGACCTCGAAGTTTCGGGAGTAATGGATGCCAACGGCAATGCACAGAATGTGACAGGCAGTGTCACCAACGCTTTCACCATCGATACACGAAACCCGCTGGTAGTATCCATGACCCCGAGCACCACAACCTTGCAAACAACCGATGTTGGATCAGCAACCTTTGAAGTTGCCATAGCCTTTGACGAGGCCATGGATGAAAGTTCGGAGCCGGCCGTTCTGTTTGTTTCAACTCCTGTGATGAACGTGGTTACCAGCCCTGCTTCGGCGTGGAGTTCTGCCACGGAGTATAACCTTGTTTACGACGTACCCAATCAAACGCAGCAAATCACAACCGTCGACATGATGCTGGATGGTAACGCACGCGATATGGCGGGTAATGCCGCTGTTGCATTCAATGCATCGAATGCTTTCAGCGTAAACATCGTGAATTCGATTGAAACGACCGAGTCATTGCAGACAGTTTCGATATACCCGAATCCAACCAGCGGTAACGAATCAATAACGCTGCAACTTCCGGCGAATCAAACGATCGCTAGTATTGCCATCTACTCGAGCGTTGGCCAATTGATTCAAGAGCTTACGTACACTCCGAATGATGGAGGGCAACAACTCAATGTTTCCCAACTTTCTAATGGAGTTTACTACCTGCGCCTTCGTTCATCAGAAACAGAACTCACACTTCCCTTTAACGTAATTCACTAACCACCTTATTCTTACAATGCTCAAGACTCATTTCCAGCGTTCAACGCTGCTTATGCTGATGGTTATCGTATTCCATCAGTTCAGTAACGCGCAACCGGTAGCACGTATTTGGGATGACACTCAGCTCGCCTGCATTCGTTTATCGCTTGCACGTCCTACTGTACATGCATTGCACCTGAAGCGCATGGGAATAGCCATGTACGATGCATGGGCAGCGTACGATGATGTCGCAGCGCCATATATGTTGGGAAATACGCACGGCAGCTTCACCTGTCCTTTTGATGGAATACCCGCGGTTGCTGATGCAAATGTGGAAGCCTTCCGCGACGAAGCCATCAGCTATGCGGCCTATTGGTACTTGAAGAATCATTATCCGCAACAGGCAGTTGGTCTGAATCCTGGAATCATCAATGACTTGCTGGATAGCACCATGGTTCAATTGGGGTATTCCATTAACTATTACTCTACCAACTACAGCAATGGTTCACCCGCCGACTTGGGTTGCTACATAGCGAGCATGCTGGACGAATGGAGTAATGTGGACGGCTCGAACGAGCAGAATAATTACGCCAATCAGATTTACGATACGGTAAACATGGAGCTCAATCCGAACCTCTCGGGCAATCCGGGTGCAATCTTCCCCAATCAATGGCAGAGTATTGATTTGGCCGTTTGTACGGACCAAGCAGGTAACCCGATTCCCTGCGCCGGTAATGCCTCTATTCCCGCCCTTTCGCCGGAATGGGGTTGGGTAGATCCGTTTAGCTTGACTGAATGTCAATTGAGCTATCATGAACGCGACGGCGTGCAATGGCCGGTTTACCTCGACCAAGGAGCACCACCCTATTTGGAGAGTACGGACTACCTACCGGAAAATCTACTGGGTCCCAACGTCAACATGTTCAAGTTTGGTTTTCTCACCACCCTCATGTGGCATTGGTTTCACAACAATACTGCTTCAGGAACCATCGATACCTCCCCCAACAACGTAGGTGGATTCAACATTGTCCTCAACCCCGAAGCCGGTCAGATGGGACCCGATGATTTGCCCACTACCCTGCAAGAATATTACGACTTCTATCCCTTGTTTACAGGGCAAGTGAACGATCCCGGGTACACAACCAATCCAAACACAGGTCTTCCTTACGAACCGCAAATTGCGGAGATGGCCGATTATTCTCGGGCTATTGCGCAGTACTGGGCCGATGGTCCAAAATCTGAGACCCCACCCGGGCATTGGTTCAAAATCTTGAACGAAGTTTCCGACCAGTTGCCAAGCAAACTCTGGAAAGGAACGGAACCCGTGAATGAATTGGAATGGTACGTTAAATCTTACTTCACGCTTGGCGGAGCAGTGCATGACGCAGCGATTGCTTGCTGGAGCACAAAAGGAGCATATGACTATACTCGTCCTCTGGCAGCAATACGCACCTTAGCTGAATTTGGTCAGTGCACAGACTCCGCATTACCTAACTACCATGTGAACGGTCTTCCGCTGATACCCGGATACATCGAGATGGTAAACCAAGCGGACATTGATGACACCACGATGAATTTCGATCAAGGCGATTTGAATCAAATAAAAATTGCCACTTGGCTTGGTCCTTATGGTCTTTCCATCCCAAGCGGCTGGCAAGGCACACAGCAAGATGGTCATGGATGGAAGCTTGCACTCGATTGGTGGACGTATCAGGTAGCCACCTTCGTTACTCCACCGTTTCAGGGTTATTATTCAGGACACTCTACCTACTCTCGCACAGCAGCAGAAGTCTTGACTCAAATTACGGGAAGCGAATACTTCCCCGGAGGAATGTTTGAGTTCGTAGTCGACACACTGTTTGCCGATACGTTTCATTACCCTATCAATCCCGTTCACCTGCAATGGGCTACCTACCGAGATGCCTCTGACCAGTGCAGCTTGTCGCGCATATTCGGTGGCTTGCACCCACCGCAAGATGATATCCCGGGCCGCCGTGTAGGGTTGATTATCGGAAATCAGGTGGTTGAATACGCCGAACGCTTCATGTATGCGAATCGACCACAAGTGCTTTCCATGGGAGTTAATGAAATCAATCCCGTAACAGGCGACTTCGATTTTTCAGTTGCAGTAACATTCAATCAGGCGATGGATACAGGTTCAATGTTGCAACTCACCACAACCGATCCGGACGTTGGAGCTTTGCTCACGGAAGTAAATAGCTACTGGTCGAATGATAGCATTTTCGTTTCAGAATATTCGGTGCCTGAAGGTAACGGTTCTCTTATTGGAATTGCATTCGACGTGGAAGGCTACACACCGGCAGAGTGGATTGTTGTAGAATCGTGCACGCTCGATACCATCAACACCCCGTTGGGTTATAACCCTGTTCCATTCGATATCGATTTAAAGGCCCCCATTTGCGAAGCTACGGCTATCAATGATTTCTTCACCGATGCCGATTTTGGCTCTGTATGGACGGTTGAGCTCAGCTTCGACGAACCCGTGAATGAGTCCAGCTTCGATTTAGCCAATGCCATTTCCGATATGGATTTCAACACGAACTTGGATTTCGTTGCGGCCAACTGGATAGACCCCCAGCACGCCATCATTGAATACTCTGTTCTTGATGCCAACGTGGAGTTAATCCTTCCCATAAATGTAAGTTTTACAGGAACTGATTTTGCGGGCAATACGGTTCAAGGCTGTGTTTTGAATAACACCCATACAATCGACACCGATAATCCGGTGGCGCTTATCGGTGATCCTGCCCCCGATTTTGTTGTTTCGGACAGCGAGGCACTGAGCGGCACGTTTAGCTTCCCAATCTATTTCAATGATATAATGGACACTTCGATACTGCCTGAGTTAATCTATTCAAACGATGACCCCACGGTCAGTACTCTCAGCTTAGATAGTCTTGTTTGGCAAAACGAATCAAGCCTAATGGCCTACTACAGTGTTAGCGACAGCAATGAAGAGTTGGATAACATTATTCTGCTAATCGACGGCGCAACCGATAACAACGGTAATCCTATGCAACCAGGCGATTTCATGCAGCCTTTTGCTGTCGACACACGCAACCCGCTTATCGCAAACTTCAGTCTTTCTGAAACACTGATAGACATCAACAATCAGTCTGCGGGCTTCGAGGTTAGCGTTACATACGATGAAACAATGGATGCACTGAACGCACCGACATTCTCCATGCTTGAAGCCGGATCATCACTAACACCCGGCGCTGCCAACTGGGATGCGGCGGCGCTAACATATACCCAGCCATACTCCATAGCATCAAGCAATTTCGAGATACTAAACATTGACGTTACCGTATCTGCTGCTGCAACGGACCTTGCAGGTAACTTCTCGCTTGCGGATACATTGACGGATGCATTGGATATTCAGTTAATCGGCATTGCAGAAATCGCATCCAACGAATGGTCACTCTATCCCAACCCGGTTCAGTCAGGAGCCGCTGTAACACTTCAATCGAATTATGCTATTGAAAGCGTTGAGGTATTCGACATGCTTGGAAAAACCATTTTTATATCGGAGCAACTCAATCGTTCTCAGTACATACTTGCCATTCCGCAGTGGTGCGCAGGTTACTACCAGGTGCGCATTACCACTTCAGAGGGCAGTGCAATCAAGCCTTTGTTGGTGACAGAAATTAGATAGCATCAACCACAGATATTTCAAAAAGCCGCCACAACTTTACGGGCGGCTTTTTGTTTTGTGGAAGATGGCTAAAGAAAGTATTGCAATACCGAAATATCTGCAGCAACGCATCGCAGAAGGCGAGCATCAAACGCTCGATTTCAAATATGCCGTGAACGATGCGCGCAAGATTGCCATTACCCTGTGTGCATTTGCCAATACAGACGGTGGAACATTGCTGATTGGTGTAAAGGACAATGGATCCATTGCAGGCGCGCGATTGCAAGAGGAAGAGCACATGATACAGGCAGCTGCCACGATGTATTCAAAGCCCCCCATTGAATATAGCACCCAGGGCTGGAAGGCAGGAGATCGGTATGTTCTAGAAGTGATCATTCCCTCCTCACGCTACAGGCCGCATCAAGCAGTGGATGAGACCGGAGAATGGAAAGCGTATCTGCGCAAGCATGATCAGAATTTTCCGGCGCCCGGTGTACTCATGCAGTTCTGGAAAAGCGAACATACACCAATGACAGAGCGTTACTTTCATACCGAAAAAGAGAAACGACTGTTCGAAGCATTATCACACAAAGAAGGATATACGGTCAGTCAATTATCGAAAGTGAGTCGTATACCACGTCCAATCGTTACGACGCTGCTTGCCCGCTTCATGCGCTGGGATTTGGTAACACTGGAATTTGATCAAAACATTGCGCGTTTTCGTTCAAAAGAGTAATATTGAAGAATGAGTAACGAACGCCTCAGTCGATTCGACAACCTGCACATCTTGTTTTGGCTCATCAAAGACATGAGTTGGTGTTTGATGTCGAAAACAATTGGCACCCTCATGATTTTGCCAACGGTAACCATCGCACTCATCATTCTATATCGCTCTCGCGAACATGTTACATCGTTTGTGCACAACCTCGCGGTCCTTTTTTGGATATCAGCGAATTCCCTATGGATGATAGGAGAAATGTATTGTGAAGATTGTACGAAGCCCTACGCCATTTGGATTTTCATAGCAGGGATGAGTGTACTACTCCTTTATTATATCTATTTGATATACCGCTGGTCGGTGAAAGACCGTTAGTACTTCACAATACGATGATAGGTCACACGATTGCCTGATCGCACCGAAAGCACATAAACACCGCATGCCTCGGGAAGGTAGACATCCAGTTGTGTTGATTGGGCCGTACGCATATCTGCAACATGCTCACCTTGTGCATTCCACACAGTCACCTCGTCGATGTATTCGGCTGATTGCAGTTGAACACGATCGTGAGTTGGATTCGGAAAGAGAACAACATTCGATGACAATTTCTCCTCTAATGAAAGTACAGGCTGCGAGAACTGTAAACAAAATTCACCCGTGGTGAGCGGCAATTCGGGACTCCCAAAGCCGCCATAATTAAATCCATCAACGGCCAGATAGTAGGTCATACCAGCTTCAACGGGAGTCGTAACACCCGACCAATAATTTTGCATGGCACTGTTTACATCCTCGTTGCACGCCACCAATTCAAGACTATCGCATTCACCGGTGTAAAGTACCATTTGGGTATCCTCCGTTAAAAAATTCAGATTAGAATCGCACGGTTGCACATACAACATGAGTTCTCCATCGTATCCTTCAAATCGAAACCAAACAGTAGCATCAATTTGCGGTGAGCTTCCATCGGCGAGGCCCGTCAAGTCATCGAACCAACAACCGGTAACCGTTGCAATATCAAGGTCATTTCCCGTTGCAAATTCATTGGAATAAGGGCCCAACAAGACAGGTTCCTGACCTGCAGGTAGTAACGGTTGAAGGTCAATTGCTGAGCTGCAAATGTCATTTACAGGCTGAGCTATGGCGATGGTGGAAACTGCAACCATAACAAGCACTGCAGAAAAAGAAGAAATCAGTTTGCTGAACATCATAGTGATATGCAAGAGACAATCAATATCTCTTTCACTACAAAAGTAAAGGATTCACCCGAATACTATGGTTGCTCATGATAATCCGGAATTTCATCACTGTTGTCTCGTTCATTTCGACTCAATTCCTGTCCCTCCTCGTTTTGCTTGTGCAATGTCCAGCTATCGGTTGCTGTGGTTTCGAGCCATACGTTGCCCGATTTACGAAAGACTTGGATGTACAATCCCAACTCTTGTTGAAATACTTCCTCCAACTCCTGAACAGTCATGGCCGTTGGAATAGAAACTGTGGTTTCCGTGAGTTGAGGATTGCATGAATCCACCGTGCGTTTGGTATTGATTAAATACTGCTTCTCAGTGGGGCGTCCCTTGTCGTGTGGACGAGTAAAAAACTCCAGTTTCAAATAAGGGAAGGCAGAATTGAACGTCCGTTGAAGAATTTCTAACGTATCGTTCGAGTGTATGAGCATTTTCATGATTCAGTGATTATGTAGGTTAGTTGTTTTATCGGTTATCAGCAAGAACAAGCAATGGTACTTTCGATGCAAAAGCAACCTTCTTGGTCATGCGTTCATTGAACATACGCCAAAGCACATTGTGCTTACGAGCAACCATAACCAACATGGAAGCTTTATGTCTGCGCACCCATTCGAGAATAGATTCCTCCACATTATTGGGCACATAAGGCAGAAAATGCGTTTTTAATGTGACCCCATTGAATTCCTTGTAGAGCGGTTTCAACGAGTCGTCCTCGCCCTCAATGAAGGGAGTATCCATCACGTTAACGAAATGCAAATTGGAATCGTGCAAACCAATAACATCTTTTAAAGTCTTGAGTCCCTTTCCCATCGGAATGTGCTTCTGATCGAATGCAAACGCAACCGTTCTCCAAACCTTGTAACGGGCCTTTTCAGGAACAATGATTACCGGACATGACACCGTACCGGCCAAATCGGTTGAAGTTGACCCGAAGACCAGTTCATTGAAGCGCTCCGTATGAGCGATTCCCATTACAACTGCCCCTATGTTTCCCTTTGACACTATGTCACGAATCACATCAGGACCAAAGCCAATTTTAAGCTTGGAACGAACATTCAACTTATCACCGAATTTCGATTTCATATGTGCCAACAGCTTATCCATCTCCAGCTGATCCTCAGCCTTCCAGTCATCCATGGTCATTCGCAAATCGAAATACACATCGCTGACTACCGGAATATGGGTGGCATGCACTATTAATAAATCTGTCTGGAAATCGATGGCCATTTCGGCCGCAAAGCGCAGCGCATTCCAAGAGGTGGGGGTAAAATCGGTAGCCGCAATAATTGTCTTCATGGTGTATTGAATTTTCACGCAAGGTGTAAACAAAAAAGCGCGGCCAATTTGACCGCGCTCAAGATGTGCTTTGATTATTATCAGCAAATCAGCCTTCCTCAGTTTCGCATTTTTTCAAGCGCTTGAGGATTCACAACCGTTATACTGGAACCTGAAATTTCAATGTGATTCTCTGCTTTGAAATCACTAAGTGTTCGAATAAGTGACTCTGTTGCAGTACCCACCATATTCGCCAAATCTTCGCGTGCAATTGCAATGGTAAATGGCTTGTCACTTTTCAAGTTGTGATAACGCGCGCGCAACTCTAGCAGCGCTTCTGCTGTGCGTTTGCGAACGCTGCTGTATGCAAGAGCAATCAACTTATCGTGCTCGCTCTGCAAATTACCGGTGAGCATGCGCACAAATTGCTGAGTTACCTGCGGGTGCGTAAGCAGCTTGTAGAAATCCTCAATCGGGAAAATGGTAATTTCAGATTCCTCGATAGCCTCGGCACTCAGAGCGTGGAATTCATCTTCGAGTAATGCCATGTAGCCAAAGAACTCGCCTGGCTGGAGCATTTTAATGATGAAGTCCTTACCCAACTCATGACTCTTATACAACTTGATCTTACCTGAATTCAGCAAGTACAACCCTTGTGGCGTATCGCCTTCGGTAAAAATCACATCACGCTTCTTGAGATGCTTTATTTGTTGGCGACTCGAAATTTTAGTGATATCCTCTATCCCCTGGATGTTACTCAAAAGCTCTGTAACCCCATCGCGCGTAGGCTGGATATCTCGGCGAATGGCCTCTACCTTTCTGAGGCGACTTTCCACTGCATTAAGCAATTCAATATCATCAAATGGTTTTGTAATATAATCGTCGGCACCCATCTCCATTCCCTTTCTCAAATCGGTTCTTTCAGCCTTGGCTGTAAGAAAAATAAAAGGCAACGCAGCTGTTTCCGGATTTTTATTGAGCATATGCAATGTGCCGTATCCATCAAGCACTGGCATCATGATATCACAGATAACTAAATCCGGCTTCTTGCTTACTGCAAGCTCTACACCCAATTTTCCATTTTCAGCGCTCATAACCTGGTATCCTGCGAGCTCCAGGATTTCGGATGTGTTTTCGCGCACCTCCGGGTTGTCTTCTATTAATAGGATCTTTTTCATAGTTCTAATTGGATTTGGGTAAATTAATATAGAAAGTAGAGCCCACATTGAGCTCGCTTTTGCATGTTATGGTTCCTTGCATTAACTCAAGGTATTTGGTCACAATATTGAGACCGAGTCCGGTTCCGGGTATCGCAACTGCGTTTGCACCACGGAAAAAACGCCCGAACAAATTCTTCAAATCGGCATCCGAAATCCCAATGCCCTGATCCTTCACTGCAATAATCACCTCACTTTCCTTCACCTCTATGTTCACATCAATAACAGCTCCCTCCGACGAAAACTTGATGGCATTGCTCAACAAGTTGAACATCACGTTCCTTAATAACTGTCGATCAATCATCATCGTAAATGAACCCGTGCTGTAAGTAATGGTTTGCCCGCTGCGCACAATTGAGTTAATATCGGAAACCACCTCCTTAATCAAAAAGTATATGTCATGCGGTGCCGGTTTCGCGGCCATCTTGCCCTCTTCCAACTTGCCCAACGACAGGAAGTCATTGAGTATCTCCGTCAGTCCGCTTACTGCGTTTTTTATTTTCAAAATGTGCTTCTCACGTTTCTCTTGATCTTCTTCGGTAGTGTATTTCTGAATTAACGAAACACTGCTAAGTATGGTACTCAAGGGAGTTCTGAACTCGTGCGATGCGGTTGAAATAAAACGCGATTTCAATTCATTCAATCCCTTTTCATTTTCAAGCGCCTGGGTAAGATCATCACGAGAAACCTCCAGTTCATGCAATGCCTCCTTTAACACCAGGGTTCTTTCAGCCACCTTTTTTTCTAACGACTCGTTGAGTGATTTTAATTCACTGTTCATCCGTTGAATTCGCGCCTGCTGATCAAAGCGGTCTGATATGTCAATTACGAAAGCGATAACAAAAATGGATTCTTCTGTTCTGTAGTAGCTTAAACTAATTTCAATTGGGAATTCCTTACCACTTTTATGCTTGCCATGCAGCGTCATGTTTTTTCCCATCGGACGACGCACCGGATTCTTCATATACTCTTCCCTGTAACGTTCGTGCCGGCCGGACAAAACGGAAGGAATCAAAGTCTCGACAATAACACCGTTCAAATCGCCATCATCGTATCCAAACATTTCAACCAACTTGGGATTCGACAATAGAATTTTGCCCGAACTATCTACAATTAACACTCCTTCATTCACGTGGTTGAAGATGGTTTCAAAACTGATATCTGATCCTTTAAATAGCCCCATAAGTTGGTCGAAGTTAGTCCAAATAACGGAGCTCTGAACAAGTAATTATATATAATAAATTACGCATCGAGAGAGAAAAGAAAAGGCCGCCTGCATTGAAAGACGGCCTTATCCTAATCACCACGATCTATGAAATCTTGATCAGCTTTTTGCCGATCGACTTAGCCTCCTCACGTTTGGGGAGCGTAAGCTTTAAAATGCCATGCGCGTATTTGGCATCCACTTTATCGGTAATCACCGATTGTGGCAGGCGAAACGAACGCTTGAATGACGTTGTTTTGAATTCCTTTCTGTGATAGGCCTCATCACGTTCCTCCACTTCTTCTTCATGATTACCTTCGATGGTAATCAAATCTTCCTGAGCCTCTACTTTGAATTCGTCCTTCTCCATGCCTGGAGCGGCCAATTCAATAATATATTCATCGGATGTTTCGCGAACATTCGCATTGGGAACCCAACGGGTAAGTGGGAGGTTCATCAATTCGTTATCGAAAAATCCATCGTTAAAAAAATCTGTGAAAATGCCTGGGGCTGTAAACGCCGGCATTGATTTAATGAGTGACATAGTGTATTTTGTTTTTTGGTTAGACTTCCGTTGCACGAGGCAAATCTTCATCGATTCAATTCTTTATTTCCATGGGCATCGTCAGTTATGAATATGAGTTACATCAGTCGGACTATTTCATTGAATTTCACACCTCCCATCGTTGAAAGGTTAGAATTAGTGAAGAGTCTGCCAGGCAAATGCTTGCTACCTTTACCGCAAAACCACCTGGTATGTTTAAGTACTTCTCTTTCGCTTTAGCATTGCTTATTTCGGGCGTCGCAAATGGACAGTCCGATATCAAAACCATCGAAACCAAGATCACCGATGTGACCGTGTTTATGTCGGGCGCTCAAGTGAGCGAAACAGGCTCTGTAAGCGTGCGGGAGGGCGAAAACCAAGTGCGCATTGCCGGCCTTCCGGCACACCTCGATGCAAACTCCATTCGCATTGAAGGGAATGAAGCTTACACCATCTTAGGCGTTCGCCACCAAATAAACTACCTGAGCACAACTCAGCAAACACCACGTCAACGGGCTCTTCAGGATAGTCTCGACGAAGCTCTTTTCAAGCAAAAAGAAATGATTGCTCTGAAAGAAGTTCTTGTTGGCGAGAAACAAATGCTCGAATACAACCGCAACATCAAGGGCGAGAACACCACACTCATTGTGGATGACCTGAAGGAGATGGCCGATTTCTTCCGTGCACGCCTCACCGAAAACGCCTACAAATACCTGGAGATTGGAGAAAAAGAGCGCATGAACAATCAAG
>Ga0315901_10006660_pt1 | contig 13791 bp, 12 predicted proteins | sample LakEriMetagenome_10_FD_203761 | JGI IMG/M metagenome (GOLD analysis project Ga0315901, IMG submission 203761) | Freshwater fungal communities from buoy surface, Lake Erie, Ohio, United States - Buoy 2 MA116 | ecosystem: Environmental > Aquatic > Freshwater > Lake | place: USA: Lake Erie, Ohio... | reverse complement strand
CCCCTACAGCCGCCCCAACCCGCAATCTTCCCCGAGAGTCCTTGTTCGCCTTGGGGAATCGCAGGTTCTTGTCGATGTCCTTGATCGTGATCAGTCCCTTCAACTGGTATTGATCGTCCACAAGGAGCAGTTTCTCGACCTTGTTTTCGCGGAGGATTCGTTCTGCGTCTTTCAGGCTCGTATCTTCGCGGGCCGTGACCAGTTTTTCCTTGGTCATCACTTCTTCGACCCGCATGTCGCCGGATTCGAGGAACCGCAGGTCGCGACGCGTGATAATTCCCTTGAGCTTCCCATTTTCCGTAACCGGAACACCCCCAATGTTGCGGGAGTCCATCAGCTCAATCACCTCCTGGATGGGAGTGTGCGGCGGCACGCTGACCGGATCAACGATCACGCCGTTCTCGCTGCGTTTCACACGGTCAACTTCCAGAGCCTGACGCTCAATTGACATGTTCTTGTGGATGACCCCGATGCCGCCCTCCTGAGCCATGGCGATGGCCATGTCGCTCTCGGTGACCGTGTCCATCGGACTCGAAAGAATCGGCACGTTGATCGTGATGTTGCGTGTCAGACGCGTGGAGGTCTCCACGTCAGCGGGAACCATCTCGCTGTAGGCCGGGACGAGCAGCACATCATCAAAAGTCAGACCCGTGTCCTGGATGCGATCTTTCATGCGAGACTCCTGAGTGTGTGCACGAACGGAAACGTTGTGGGGCAGGGGATCGTCCCGGACGCGCTTCGTCCGGGACGATCCGACGAAGCGATGCCGAGAGGACGATCCCCGTCTGATGGAAGCGGTCCAACCCGGTTCGTGTGGGAACGGCGAGTCAGGGATCGAAGCGAATAGCAGCCGCGCACCAGAAATTGCCTCGAAAATCCGAGGCGTCGTGGGCCAAAGAGACCAACGCTGGCTGCCATCGAAAGACTATAGAAACTCTCTTTCGCCGGATCAATCAACCAGCATTGTTGAGAGCGAATGTCGCTCCAGTCAGAAGAGCTTACGACTGTCAATCAGCAGTGTTACGGGGCCGTCATTGACCAAGGCAACCTGCATGTCGGCCTGAAATCGGCCGGTCTCGACGGGGATCCCCAGGCCGCGGACCTCGGCAATGAACTCCAGGTAGAGCCGGTTGGCCAATTCCGGTGGGGCCGCAGCTGTGAAACTTGGACGGCGGCCCTGACGACAATCGGCGAGCAGCGTGAACTGGCTGACTGCGAGTACCGCCCCGCCGACCTCGGCCAGGGACAGGTTCATCTTGCCGGCTTCATCTTCAAAGACCCGAAGTCCCACGATCTTGCTCGCGATGGCAACTGCATCCGCTGGCTGGTCGTCGATGGCGACTCCGAGCAGCACCAGAAAGCCTCGGGCGATCTTCCCGACCGATTCCCCGTCGACGGTGACTTCGGCTTGACTCACTCGCTGAACAACCGCGCGCATGGGACACCTTGGAGATGACAACTCTCAAAACAAGAAAACGGGGGAGAACTTGCGTTCTCCCCCGTTCAGGCACTTCCGATTCCGTTCGGGTCAATTCACTTACTTGACGCAGCTGTTTCCGTCGCAGCCAGCGGTCATCGGTGCTGCACAGCCAGGATTGACTGACAGGCATCCGTTTCCGCAGCCGCTGCTGCCTTCAGCACAGCCGCAACCTGGATCGACTGGCACCTGACGGCAAACCGTCTTGGGCACGCAGCGGGTCTTGGTGACCATCACTTGACGTGGGGTGCAGGTCGACTTGGTGACCCAGCGGGTCTCACAAACCTGACGGCAGGTGGTGTAAGGCACCTTGCGGGTGCAGGTCTGCTTGGTCATGGTGCAGGTGGTGTACGGGACCTTCTTGACCCGCTGCTCGCAGGTCCAGGTGCAGGTCGTGTACGGAACCTGCTTGGTCACGTTCTCACAGGTCCAGGTGCAGGTGGTGTAAGGCACCTGCTTGGTCCGGCATTCCCGAGTGTAGGTGCAGGTGGTGTACGGAACCTGCTTGGTGCAGGTCTCGCAGGTCCACGTGCAGGTGGTGTAAGGAACCTGCTTCGTGTAGGTGTAAGGAACGCGGCAGCAGGTGGTGCAAGGCACCTGACACTGCTTCGTTTCCGTAACCCAGCGGGTGCAGGTCACTTGACGGGTGTAGGTCTTGGGAACCCAGACCTTCTTGCAGATCACCTGGGGCACGCTGCAACCCGGATCGCCGTTTCCGCATCCCGAAGAACCATCGCATCCACCGTTACCATTGGCAGCTGCACAGCTGTCGCAGCTGGGCTGGTACTCATTGCAGCTGTTGCACTTGTTCCAGCGGAACCGACCACGCAGACGACCCGTTCCACAGGTGGAGGTCTGGCAGTTGTTCTGGCAGGTCACGACCGGCACGTTGACGCATTCCTTGACGATCTGCCATTCCCCGCCGCAGACGTTCTCGCACCGGGTTTCGGTGATCGGACGGCAAGTGGTGTAGCAGACGGTCTTGTAGGTCGTCTGAGTCTGAGTCCGGTAACCGGTGCAGCAGACTTCGCGGTAGCAGGTCTGATAGTGCGGCTTGCGGACGGTGTAGCAGACGTTGCGATAGCAGGTCTGGTAGCACGGCTTGCAGACCGTGTAGGTGACGTTGCGATAGCAGGTCTGGTAACAGGGCTTACGCACCTGGCAGCAGACCGTGCGGTAGCAGGTCTGATAGTGCGGAACCCGGACCGTGTAGCAGACGTCCTTGTAGCAGGTCTGGTAACACGGCTTGCAGACGGTGTAGCACTCGTCCCGCCAGCAGGTCTCATGGACAGTGCGGTTGCACTGCACGGGGACCTTTGTGTAGCAGGTGTCCATGACCGTCTGGCATTCCTGATACGTTTCGGTGCACCAAACGGTTTCACGAACCGTCTTGTAGCATCCACTGTTGCAGGTACGAGCCTGGCAGTAGTCCTGACAGGTCTGGCAGCTGTCTGTCGGGCAGGAACGGTAACGACCGATTCCGCAGAACAGCCCAGCCTCGGATTGCGATCCGCCCAGCAGCGCGAATGCTGCCATCAAGACGGATAACCAAGTCATGTGACGCATGGTTTCAAGTCCCTTCTGTGTCCCCAATCGAGTTCGGAAGTTTGAGTGAGCTCGGTTCCTGATCGAGGAACGAACCGGCACACCTTGCCTATTGGGTAGACTTCGGTCGTCAAAGTCAGCCCACTCCAGCGAACTGGAGACTTCGGGAACTCTTCCAGGAATACCCAACCTCGCTGGCCGTCACAGTCAGTACGACTGGTCCGGCAGAAAACTCCGGTGGCGCCGGAATGGTCGGAATCCTTCTCACTCTGGATCGGTTCGACAGGTCAGAGTGCTTCAGGGGGAACTGAACGGTTCCTGGACCAGCCTCGTCACAATCGGTCGTTGTCGTTATGTTCGGAACCACGCGGCACTGCTTCCCAGCTTGCCAAACCTCACAACTCCCCCGCCCCGGAACAACCTCATGAAATACGCGATCTGTCACGAACTTTTCGTGGACTGGACCTGGGAGAATCAGTGCGAGTTCATCGCGAAGACCGGTTACACAGGAATCGAAGTCGCCCCGTTCATGTTGGGTACTCAACCTTGCGAGCTGTCCAAGGCCGAGCGGGCGCAGCTGCGCGACACGGCGGCTCGGTATGGGACTGAAATCATCGGCATCCACTGGATGCTGGCTAAGACGACCGGGTACTACCTCACGAGTCCTGACGAGGCAGTCCGTCAGAGGACGGCCGACTATCTCAAGCAACTCGGCGACCTGTGCGCGGACTTGGGTGGCAAGGTGATGGTCTTCGGCTCACCGGCCCAGCGAAATCTACAGCCGGGTGTGACCTGGGAGCAGGCCTTCGACGCCGCAGTCGAAGTCTTCTCGCAATGTGCCGACCATTGGGGTGAACGCGGCGTGACACTCTGCCTGGAGCCGCTGACTCCTAAGGAGACGAATTTCATCAATACCTGTGCGGAGGCAATGGCGATCATGCACGCGGTCAACCACCCCGCACTGCAGCTCCATCAGGACGTGAAAGCCATGCTTGGCGGGGAGCAGACGCCGATTCCGGACCTGATCGACCGGTTCAAGCACCGGACGCGTCATTTCCACGTCAACGACACCAACCTGCTGGGCCCCGGCATGGGCGACACCGAGTACGAGCCGATCTTCGAGGCTCTGCTCGAGAGCCAGTATGATGGCTGGGTATCCGTTGAGGTGTTCGACTACTCGCCCGGGGCGGAGAGAATCGCAGTGGACAGTTTCGAATATATGCGGAAGATTGAACGAGTTGTGTCGGCCTGTTGAACCGCGATTTGATTCCAGCTTCATTGAGAAAGGGGTATGCCATGAAGCGTGCGTGGTTTCTGGTGGCGATTCCATTTCTCGGGATCTGGATCGGTCTCATTGTGTTTTGGTCACGGATTCAATCTGTTCGCTACTTGGCCTCCGATCAGGTGACACAGGCCCTGACGCGGTATCGACAGCTGGCTGCGGGCTACGATTTGGGTTTTACGGCGGTGTTTCCGAACTGTCCATGGCGACACTGGAATGATGACCGGGCGAGGAACTCAGAATTGTTCACTGTGTGGCCTCACGTCGAGTCTGAGAACGCCCGGTTTCGCTTTCTGTCGTTCCCAAAATCCCCCAAAGAGCCTCTGGGAGGGGCATTGGCAATCCAGGGGCCGTTGTCGGACTCCATCCAGCTCGACCGCCAGTACTACACCTTGATCGCTCCGCGGGGGATCGCTGCATCCGGGGTGATTACGTCGAACACCTATGGATCGCTCCTTTGCCTGGGACCGATGGCAGGAAAAATCCACTCGACAAGTTACGGCAGTGTGCTGATTGATGGCGAGCTTTCCGGCGAGCTCGTTGCGGATTCGTATCTTTGCGCGATTGTCACCGGCCCCTGTACGGGAAAGATCACAACGAAGAATTACGCGATGTTCTATCTGTTGGGTGGCTGGCAGGGAACGATTGATCTGGGGCCATCGCGAATTTATATCGCCGGAAGAACTACCCGAGCCGATTTGTCTCGCGTCGTTTTGGACTCAAAACGGGGTAAACGCGCCGCTGTCTTTCTGCAGCATTCTGACCTTCCTGATGGCCAGCACCTCGTGGGGGATTTGCACGTCACGGTCGGTCAAACTCCAGAGATTCCCAAGACATCGCCAGCTTTTCTTCCGCCTCCTTAGCGGCCAATGTGGTTGAAGGGACAAATTGATTCTGGACGCAAGTCTCGTTCCTTTTTACAGGGCCTTCAACGTGAGATGGTGTATCGCCACAATGTAGTCTCAGCTACAATTCCCAGCGCGATGATGTCCCCTGTACTCAGTTTTCCGAATGTGATCGCCGTCGCATTCTGGACCTACAACACCCGGATTGTGCTGCTGGGCACGATGCTGCTGGGAATCTGCGCGGGGGTCGTCGGGGCGTTCATGGTGCTCCGCAAGCGGGCGCTGGTGGGAGATGTGATCGGCCACGCGGCACTGCCAGGGATCGGCCTTGCCTTCCTGATCATGGAGTGGTGGAAGCCCGGTAGCGGGCGGACCATCTCCGGCCTGATGGCGGGCGCGATGGTCACCGGGCTGCTGGGAGCCATCAGTGCTCTGAAGATGGAGCGATCCCGTCGCGTGCGACCGGATGCCGCGCTGGCGCTGGTGTTGTCGTTGTTCTACGGAGCGGGGATTGTCCTGTTCTCCATGATCCAGCGGATCCCGACGGGGAACATAGCGGGCCTGAAGGACTATCTGGCAGGAAAGCCGGGCTCCCTGATGATGGCCGATGTGCTGACCTTCGGGGTTGTCAGTATTGTGCTCCTGGGGGTGATCGCCCTGTTCTTCAAGGAGTTGCTGCTGACATGCTTCGATAGCGAATACGCCACCGCGGGTGGCTGGCCGGTTCGGATGCTTGATGCTCTGCTGATTGTGCTGGTGGCTGCGGTCACCGTTCTGGGAATGCAAAGCGTCGGTCTGATTCTGGTGGTCTCGCTGCTGCTCACTCCGGCCAGTGCAGCCCGGTTCTGGTCGGATGATATCCGCAAGGTCGTGATCCTTTCGGGGCTGTTCGGAGGAGTCAGCGCCGCGGTCGGGGCCTTGATCAGCGCCGCGTGGAGCCATCTGGGAGCTGGAGCGATGATCGTCCTGGCGGGAGTCGCGCTCTTCGGGATCAGTCTCGTATGCGGCCCCCGGCACGGACTACTGATCCGCTGGCGAGAGTCACGACAGCTGCAGGATCGCATTCGTCGGGACGATGTCCTGCGTGCGATCTACGAAATCATTGAACTGCGCGAGGACGCCTCCGCCGATATGCTGAGCGTGAAGTTTCGATCGGCCGATGTGCTGAAACGACATAGTTGGTCAGAGGCCGAACAGACGCTGATGTTCAACGCGTTCTTCCACCAGGGACTGCTGAAGACTGATGGACACCAGTGGAGCCTAACGGAACGTGGCTGGGACGAAGCCCGCAAGACCGTCCGTCTTCACCGACTGTGGGAGATCTATCTGCTGGAGTCCGCCAACACAGCTGAGGGGCATGTCGACCTGCACGCCGATGTCAGCGAACACTTTCTTGATCCGGACCAGCTGGTCGAACTGGAACGGCGTCTGGCGGGGCGCATTCCACCTGGCGAAGTTCCGACGAGCCCGCACAAGCTCGCTCCCGAGGCATCGACGCCGCCAAAGTAGAGAACTGCCCGACAAATGCTGAGCATGGCCACCGCGCCCGCGTGCGATTTCGGAGAAGTCACGCGGGGCTTTTCAGCAGGCAACTACTTCCCACGAATCGCGTACAGCCCCTCATACGTCCGCATGTAGAGGGTGCCGTTCGAAATCACTGGCGACGCGGTTTGCGGCTCACCCAGGTCATTCTCCGAGACCTTCTCGAAGGTCGGGCCGAGTTTGACGACCGTACAGACTCCATCCCGCGCGGTGAAGTACGCATTCCCGCCGCTCACCACGCCCGTGGCTCGGTACTGAGCATTGTGAATCCGGGACTCGTACTTCTTCTCTCCGGTCTTCTGGTCCAGACAGACCAGCCGGCCATCGTTCATGCACAGGTAGACCAGCCCCTCGTAGATCACCGGGCACGAGACATCGGGAGTCCGATCGAACACCCACTTCACCGCTTCGGCCTTGCCGGTCACATTGCCCGACAGGGCACTGGCCTGCAGCCCCAGAGCCGGACCGCTCTTGGCAGTCGGCACCACGACGAACTCTTCTGTCGCGGTCGGAGTCGCCACAAACCGCAGCGTTCCGTCGTAGTTCTTGTTGTACTGGGACGGGCCGTTCAGATCGTCCAGCCGCCACAGCTCGTGCCCATCCTTGAGTGAGTGTCCGACAGTGCAGTCACCGCCGTGGGTGATCAGGTACGGCTCCTTGCCCGGTGCGATCAAGGCGGAACTGTACGCGTGCTTGCACTCTTCCTTGGGGTTCTGCTTGCGGTCGATGGCCCAGATTTCTTTGCCCGAAGCCGCATCCAGGCTGATGACCTTGCCCACAGTGTAATCGCCGCGCCACGTCCCGTGGATCAGCTGCATGTACAGCTTGCCCTCATGCAGGATTGGGGTCGAGGTCATACCGAACTGAATGTCGATCTTGCCGTAGCGTTCTTCGACGTTGAACTTCCAAACGATCTTGCCGTCACGATCCAGGCAGGCCAGGTCACCGGTCCCAAAGAACACCCAGACATGCTTGCCATCGGTCGAGGGGGAAGGCGAAGCGGAGTTCCCTTCACCGGCCCGAGCGTCCTTGTTCCCTGTCGAGACCTTGGTCTTCCAGAGTTCGGTCCCCTTCGTATCGATTCCCATGACGACCAGATCATCGCCGTCCGCTGAGGTCAGGAAGATCCGGTCTTCCCAAACCACGGGCGTTGAGCCTCCCTGGCCGGGCAGTTTGGCTTTCCACGCGACGTTCTCGGTCTTGGTCCACTTCGTCGCGATTCCGGTCTCGGAGGAGATGCCTGTATGCCGCGGGCCGCGCCACTCGGGCCAGTTTTCGGCCGATGCCACTCCTCCACTCAGTCCCAACGCTGCTGCCAAAGCCAGTCGAATCGAACGCATCAGGATCTCCGAGGTCGTCTTGCGAAGCGGTTGTGGATCGTCGTCCTCATCGACTCTGGTCGCGAGGAACATCGGTGGAAGTTTATCGAATGGGCGATGCCGCCGAACAGCGAACCCAGACAACCCCCGTCTGTGTCCGGTAGACTTCACCGGCATGAACCCGAGAGATTCCATGTCAGATCCAACCATCGAGATTCGCGTTTACCAGGACGCTGACGCGGAGCAGGTCGTCGCACTGTGGCGTGAGGACCTGTTTGACCCGGCTCCCCACAACGAGCCGGAACTGGCTCTGCGACTGAAGCTTTCGGTGGATCGCGAGCTCTTGCTGGTCGCGATCGACGCCGAGAAGGTGATCGGAACCGTAATGGGGGGCTGGGACGGGCACCGCGGTTGGATCTACTCGGTGGGAGTCCGTGCCACGCACCGGCGGAGGGGAATCGGGAGCCAGCTTGTTCTGCGGATGGAACAACTGCTGCGCGAGCGAGGCTGCCTCAAGATCAATCTGCAGGTCCGGACCTCGAACCTGCAGGTGATCGCCTTCTATGAATCACTCGGGTTCAAGCAGGACGCGGTCGTCAGTTTGGGAAAGCGTCTGTACTGAGGGGTTCGACATGGCCGCAGTTCATACTTCCGACAAATCCGGTTCGCGACGACCACTCGTGGGGGCTGGCGAATACCTCTACGAATGCGATCACGATTGGGCCCACCTGCCGGACGGGTTCCGCTGGAAGAACACGCACGGGGTTACGATCGATCGTGCGGGGCAGATCTATATCAAGCATCAGGGCGAGCCCGATTCGCCGCTCGACACCGTGCTGGTCTTCGACCCGGACGGGAAGTTCGTGCGCTCATTCGGCCAGGAGTACACCGGCGGAGGACATGGAATCGATGTCCGCGTCGAGGACGGTGTTGAGTACCTCTATTTGTGCGACACGGTCAGGCGGCAGATCATCAAGACCGATCTGCAGGGGGAGTGGATCTGGAAGCAGCGGTACCCGCGTGAGTCCGGTGTCTATCAGAACCTGAACCAGTGGAAACCCACGAATATCGCCTTTCTGCCGGATGGCGGGTTCTGCGTCGCGGATGGTTACGGTGCACACTACATCCATCGCTACGACCGACAGGCCCATTGGGTCTGCACATTCGGCGGAGAAGGAACCGAGCCTGGAAAACTCAAAACCCCGCACGGCATCTGGTGGGACGATCGCCCCGGCAGACAGCCCGCGCTCGTGGTTGCGGACCGGGCCAATGCTCGACTGCAGTATTTCACCGTTGATGGTCAACCGGTCGAGATTGTCGAGGGGCTGCTGTTTCCCGCCAGCTTCGACCTGCGCGGGGAGGTCATGCTGGTCCCCGACCTGCACGCCCGCGTGTCGCTGTTCGACATTCGTAATCAGCCGATCATCCATCTGGGTGATGATCTCGCCTGGCGTCAGCAGGTGTTAGCCAACAACTTCGAGATGCGAGGCGATCCGTCACGCTGGCAGCCGGGAAAGTTTATTCACCCGCATGATGCATGTTTCGATTCGGATGGGAATATCTTCGTCGTCGAGTGGGTCGCTGCGGGACGCGTGACAAAACTCAGACGCGTCTCGTAATCAGACCTTTTGGAATGAGGTCATGATCAACTATTCATCCGAAGTCGCGCCCGACCCGACCTTGAATGCCGATCCAATCGCCAGGAGGAAGAACAGGATATCCAGAGGGGAGAAGCTCTCCTGAAACGCCTGTTTCTTCACAGACGCCCCCAGGGAATCTGCCAGCATTCCGGTGATCTCTGCCATCTCACTTCTCTTCTGGTCCAGTCGCTTCTGCTGTTCTTCGGCTCCCAGGGCATTCCAGCGCGTCGCGGCTTCAGTGCGGACTTCCAGCGGGTAATCCGTGAAGTTCTCCACTGTCTCCGCGGACTTCCCGGGAGGCCAATTCAGCTTCTTTTTTTCCGCAGTCCACTCTTCGACGACCTCCGAGCAAATCGACTGCTGCATGGTTTCAGGAGTGATCATCACCGCGAACTCTGCCTGCATCTGTTTGGCCAGTTCACGGTCGACAATGAAACTGACTGCCAGATATTTCCCGGCAAGAATCGCCAGCACCGCAATCACCACGGACACCAGGCCAGGAGCAAAACCGTCATCGTCCCCGGCAGCGACTCGAACACAGAATCCGACGACAATCCCGACCAGCCACGCGATCCAGCCGATTTCGTACCCGGTTCCATAGGTGATTCCTGCCCAGATGCCCGGCGAAATCAGGCCACCGATACCACCAGCAACGATCCATTTGACGAGCTTCATTGATGCAAATCCTGAGCAGTGTGCGGGACGAACGAGGATCAGGATTGTGATGTAACCTGTTAATGCATGTCTACACTATCAAGGGGAGCCCGTACTTCGGACAGACAGTCTTGTGCGACTCGCCACGGCGGGGGGATTACCTACCCCACATTTCCAGCTATTGCGATACTTCAATTGAACCAGATCGCAAACCCAAAGAACTGCCCCTGGAAGACGCGGGTCAAGTTACTCCAGGTCTCCGGGCGTGACAGGTCACCTTGCTCCAGATACGGGAGCGCGGCTGTCCCCTGCACCAGAAGAACGAGGTCGAACCGCGTGGGCTCCTCGAAGAAGCGTTTCAGATTTATGCCTCGACCAGTCGCGGGGACATCGCCGCGGGTTCCGAATAGCGTCTGGTTGTAGTCGCGCCAGAACGGGATCAGTTTGCGGCCTTCGAGCAGGTCTTCCATCTCAGCCAGCACGCCGTGCCAGCCGTCAATGAACTCACGTGTGACCGGAATACGCAGGACGCCGGTCTGTGCCGGATTCGGCAGCCACTCATTGTCATTATCGGTTTCGGCCTGGATCAGGACCCATGACTCGCGCGAGGTCCTGATCATCTCCAGCAGGTGAGCTCGCGCAGCTGACATCCGCTTAGGCTCTTTGAGCGGAAAGTTGGCCAGATGGATCGCCGTCACAGCATCCATGATCTCACCGGTGAAATCTCGATCATTCCTTGGAGCCACATCCAATGGCGGCAGATCGGCCCGCGGCCGAACAGCCTTGGGGTAAATCAAGTGCCCCGTGACATCGAACATTTGCTGGTGATCATACGCCAGAACCATGTCACAGAACGCACACAGGAAGTGACAATACCCACGCAGCCAGTGGACATCTCCGTTGTCGAAGGTCACCTTCAGGTCCGCAGCTGGCGTGCCTGGACGAACTCGATTGGCGACGCCGAGCAGCGACGCAAAGCTCTCGAACTCGTCCGCTTTCTTGTTTCCGTTGAGATCCAGTCGAATCGACATCAGATCGATCGGCAGCTTGACCTCCTGCTGCAAGTCGACTTGAGCCAGGATCGCCTCGGCCGCGATTAGCCGAGTCTGGAGATGCGAAATGACCTGCCGGACCTGAGTATACGTCACCTCTTCCGGGTTGGGATTGGGCGGGATCGGCAGCCGGAAGACAGGCAGATTGGTTACGTGCCCGTTGATCGCACCGTACTGGTACTGTTCCTGCCCCAGTTGTTCGATCGCGGAGAGGACATGGACGACTCCCAGTGCGAAGCGAGCCTGCTCATGCTTCGCATCCGCCACCAGAATCGAGTCCAGGTGCTTCTGTGCCGCCTCCAAGTGTCCCTGCTGAAGAAACTCAGCGACCTTGGGGGAGATATCCTCCGCAGCAAAACAGTTCACGGAATTCAGGGCCGCGATCGAGAGAGCCAATCCCGAGATCAAGTACTTCAGGTGGAACATGATCGAATCTCAATTGGGGACGCTGATGAGCGATTCAGATACTCATCCTACCACATCGCCGACGTTGAGGTTTCAATGAACTGCCGATTGGCATTCACAACGCGAACGTCTTGACCAGATCCCCCACCACGGGCGGGTGGGGAGAGATCAGCTGTTCGGCCGCCATGACGCCGGATTGGCCACCGCAGAGCAGGGCCTGCGATTCGACCATGCGAAAGACCCGTTCCTTGCCGGGCGGGAACTGGGTCTTGTAGGCCTTGATCGACGCGATCTTGGTCTCCAGTGTGTCACTGATGTCGTAGTAGAAGCTGCCCGGTGTCTCGGTCGTGGCGGAGGCCCACCCCAGGGGGAACCAGATCAGCTTCTGGATCGTATGAACCGGCAGGCCATCAAATTCGGCATCGATCTTGGAGAGCCGCGAGTAGAACACCGCAGCATCGGTGATCTGCATCGCCTGCCAGTGGTCGGGAGAAGCCATGGGAGTCTTGCCATAGATCCCCAGCACCAGCTTCGGACGATAACGGCGGAAGACTTTGCCGAGAGCGACTCGTGACTCGTAAGAGTCGAACAGGCGACGATTGGGGAGGTCGAGCGTCACGCGTATTGCGACACCCAGGATGCGGGCCGCCTCCTGGGCTTCGGCCAGTCGCACCTCCGGTCCGGGGCTGCCGGGAGTCGGCTCTCCATCGGTGAGGTCGACGATCCCCACGCGGTACCCCTGCTTCGCCAGCTTGGCGAGCGTACCACCGATGGCGATCTCGACGTCATCGGGATGGGCTCCGACGGCGATCACATCGAGTGGCTCAAGTTCCGGACCGGGCATTTCAGAGTCTCAGCGGGTTCACGCGACGGGCGGGTTTAGAAACTGCTTGATCAGCTTCACCAGCCGGTGCGGATGGGTCAAGTACGGATAGTGCCCCGTCGTATGCAGCCACTCGGACCGGCAGCCGGGGACGTGAGCCGTGAACTCTTCGCAGAGCTTGGCGAGCGCGGCTCCCTCACCTTCACATCGGATGACCATCACCGGGCAGCGAATTGTCGGAGCCAGAGCACTCCAATCGGTTTCGGAGGCTGCTCGCCAGCGGTAGGCCGCCTGCCGGATCGGGGTGGCTCCCGTATCATCGAGCAGAAACTGAAACCGGGTCGTGTCGAATGGGGGGAAGTACCGGTGGTGGTTTTGCTCCTGAACCTTCTGCCATCCAGGGAGTGTTGAAACGGGGCGCGTCAGCCACTGTCCGATCCGGTGCAGCACCCGTTCGCGGAGCAGCGTTGGCTGCCGAAGTGCGGGTCCCTGCAGCATCAGGCTGCCAACGCGTGCTGAATGTCGTTGCGTCAGCGACAGCGCCTGGTGGCAGCCAGTGCCAGCTGCGTAAACGTTGATCGACGAATGACCCAGCGAATTGGCCAAGCGGACGGTGGCTTCACTGACCTGCTCCAGTGGCTGACGCGGGGAGCTAGTCCACTCCACGGGCTGCAGCATCACAGACGTCAATTCCTCCCTCAGCAGGTAGGCGGTCAAAGCAAACAAACGCGACGACCCGGTGGCTCCGCCCAGGAAATAGATCGCAGGGCCCGATCCGTAAACGTCCGCGACGAGTTCACCACCATCCAGCGGGACCGCCATGCGTTGTGTATCCTCCGATACAGATGCCACGACCTCCACCCAGTTGAGCGGGGTCGGGCACGGTTCGGGGGCTGCAGAAGTCGATGGATCAGACACAGATGCGGACACAGAGGAACCCAGCGAGTGAGAATCGGTCAAAGTCTGAAGAGAATTGATCAGCTTGACAACGCTGGGCATGAAGTGTGAGGTGCTGCGCTGGAGCCTGCGCACGGTTTGAGGTGCAAACTTCCTCAGAGAGATTTTCCGTTTGCTAAGTTGAATCTCGAAATCGAGTCGTTATGTTGGTGAAGATGTAGTGACCATTTTGATGAGGTCAGCGCATGTGTCGGGCCCTTGTTTACATGATCTTTCTTCTCGGAGCCGTGGGCTCAGGAAAATCGCTGTT
>Ga0315901_10006655_pt1 | contig 13795 bp, 25 predicted proteins | sample LakEriMetagenome_10_FD_203761 | JGI IMG/M metagenome (GOLD analysis project Ga0315901, IMG submission 203761) | Freshwater fungal communities from buoy surface, Lake Erie, Ohio, United States - Buoy 2 MA116 | ecosystem: Environmental > Aquatic > Freshwater > Lake | place: USA: Lake Erie, Ohio... | reverse complement strand
TCTATTCAACCAGAAGAAATCAAATTCCAGTATGATTACTGGAAGAAACTAAAACCAATTAACGATAGCGAAAGATTCCAAAGGTTTCTATTTGCTTTTACAAGTGTCCATACATCATGGGAAGCAAACATTCGTGGATACAATCTGATTAAAGATTGGTGGACATGGATGAATCAATGGGACAATCTAAAAGAAAAACTAATTGAATCCAGAATTGGACTTCATAACAATCGTCTTCGATTCATTTCAGAATTTACTCTCAAGTTCTGGTCGAATCCTTCCAACTTTGATCGTGGACTGAATGAGAATTGGAATGGATTCAGAAATAGAATTGTCAAGGAAATTACTGGACTTGGACTTGCTAAATCTTCTTTTGCCATTGAGATGATTTATCCAGATGAAGCCGAGGTTGTATGTCTTGACACTCACCTGTTCCAAGCATACGGACTCGACCAAGTCAAGCATAGAAAAAAGTATGACCTTCTTGAAAATCATTGGGTGAAAAATTCTGTAAAAAAAGACTTGCCTCCATACATTGCTCGTTGTATCTATTGGGACAGGAAGCAGGAGAAATCTGATTCCCGATACTGGAGTCATGTTCTTGAAGAAGGTGACTTGTCAGATGAAATCAACCTCAACTAAAAACCAACCATGACAAAAGAAGAACTAACCAAGATAGTAGAAGAAAGTTTAGGAGAAGATGAAAACATTCTCCTTGCAGATGGATTTGAAGATGCTTTCATTGGAATAGGAAGACAATTCAATACACCATTTGCAATATACGATAGAGAAAAATGTATTGACATTCTCATGGAAGATATGTCAAATGAAGAAGCAGAAGAATACTTTGAATTTAATGTTCAAGGTGCTTATGTAGGAGAGAACACGCCAGTATTCGTAGAGATGTTAAAATTCAACCAAGAAATAAAAAACCAAATGAAAATAACAGAACCACTACCAGACACAGAACAGGATTTGTTCTATTCAGCAATCAATGCACTTCGTATTGCAGGTCAAGAAAAACTTGCAGATGATTTTGAAGATCGCATGGAAAATCTCCTACATAAAAAATCCAAATAGAAATAAAATAATATGGGAATGCTCGAAACACAAATCAAACGGATACCAGAAGGTAAGACCAAATCAGAATACATTCAGAAACTATTAAGAGATTTAGAAGTTTATTTTTCTGATTCTTATGTTTCTTGTGAGTCCTATGAAGTAAAAACCTTGACAGAATCCAACTTTGATGAAGTATGGGAAGTGCAGGACACATACAAGGACACACCAGAGATTAAAGCAAAATATAAAAACCTTGCCAAAGAAGGACAACTCATCTACATTGAAATTGATTACTGATATGAACAAATACTTGACATACGAAGAAAGAATGGACAGGATGCGCGATCACAATGATGGTTGTGATGATGACGATGCCTTCGATACTTGGGATCGTTGGGCAAGACAACAAGAACGAGAGGACAACAGAAAACTAAAAGAATCAGAAAGGTTTGACCGATGACTAAAATATATGAACTTGATTGCCGTGGAGAAAGAATTGTATTGACACCATACAAGGGAGAGTCTATCAAGGATGCTCTCTTTAGAGACTTTGGTTGGTTGTTAAAACCAATCATGGAACAAACCAAGTCGTTTGAAAAAACGCTTGACAAACTAAACTGGAAAATTGTAGAAATCTGGAAATAAAAATATGCCAAACCATTGCAGAAACCACTTAATGTTTGAAAGTAACAAAGACATTCTAAATGTTTTGAATCCATACTTGAAATGTATGGGAGATAATGAATATGAATTTGATTTTCAGAAGATCATTCCAATGGATGAGAAACTTCTGGAAGGAGGAAACGAATGGTATGGTTGGAGAGTAGAGAATTGGGGAACCAAATGGACTGGATATTATGGATCATTCACAGATGATTTTACTATATTTTCATTCGATACAGCATGGGCACCTCCACTTCCAATCATAAAGAAACTTGCGGAAATCACAGGAGAAACATTCATTCTGGAATATATTGAAGAAGGCATGGGATTCTGTGGAAGATATACAGCAGGACAAGATGGAGACTATGATGAGTTTTACAATGACATTCGCTCTGCGCCATCCCGACTTTTGGATGCTCTTGGGTATGTCGATTACGAAGAAGAAGAAGAATTAGAAACCAAATAGAAAGTAATACAATGGGATACACACACTACTGGACATATAATCCAAACGCAATTAAAGACACCGAGGAGCTTCGCAAGAGGTTTCGTGCGGCGGTATTCATAATCAAACACGCACATAAAATAATCAGAAAAGAAAAATTGTGTGTCATTCGTGGAGGTCTTGGAGAAGGACTGCCAATGATGAATGAAAGTCAAGTATGGTTTAATGGTGATGCAAAGAAAAATTTGGATCACGAAACATTCGACATCAAATGGTTTCCTTCTGGTGGATCAGCAAAAGACTTCTGTAAGACCGCAAGAAAACCATACGACATTCTTGTTTGTGTTTCTCTTCTTTCGTTCAAGTTTTTCTTCGACAATCCAGATGTATTCGACTTCTCAAGTGATGGAGATAATTCAGATTGGGCAGAAGCAAAGGATTTGTTCGCCAGAATCACAGGATCATTCGTAGGAGAAATCTTTCCAGAAGAAATGGAGGTAGCATGAAAACAATTACAATACTCTTGACAATCATTTGTCTTACATCTTGTAATACATTCAAAGAAACATCAAGACAAGCAAAACTCGATTGGTATAATTTCAAAAAGACTATTGAGTATAACAGCAAACAACCAGCAGTATATCCCAAAAATTATTTCTAATACTATGATAATCGAAAAAGAAGAACTTGACTTCCTTCAAGAAGTTCATGCAATGGAATTACAGAACGAAACCTACAAGAAAACAATCGAATCCATTTTAGAATTACTGGATTCAAAGAATGATACCAGAGAAGATATTCGTTCTATTTGTCTTACATCTTTAAATAATGTTTAACACACCATATGTTTATGCGGCATATGCCGTATGTGGATTCTTGTGGTATCTTATAATCACTCAAATTATAGAAGCACTCAACAAATTGTAATACAATGCAAGACGAAAAAATAGTTGACGCAATCGTGGGTTGGATGGTATTACTATGGATACTATTCGGAGCTTGCATGATTGGCTTGACATTAACAATCATCAAAGCAATACTGCTGGCATTCGGAATAGAAACCAACCTATAAAAAAACCAAATGAAATACAAACTAATCGACATTGAAGATGAGTCATCAAACGAGTGGAGTGAACCAATCACCAAGAAAGAAGCATTGGATCAAATCCAAGAGTGGAATGATGAAATGGGAACGAACTATAAAACAATAGAAGCGTTCAATGAGAACGAACAATACTGGCAATGGCAACCAGTTGTTGATTCCGAATAGAAACCAACCTATGAAAAACCAAATGAAAATAGTAGTTAATGGTCAATACACATACGAATGTGATTACAAAGTAAAGATTGGGCAACAGGTAGTTCTACCAACAACAGGTTGGTTGAGAAGTGTCAAAGGCCCAACTTGGATAGGAGAAGTCACATCTCTTGAAAGCACATACGATGGATATTGTGATAAGGTAATAAAAACAATTAGATTAAAAAAGAAATGAAAAGATACATGGTCTATTGCACTCTGGAAACAGAAGAGCCATTCATGGTAGAAGCAGAAACATTAGAGGAAGCAAAAGATGAAGCACTAAAAGAATTAGGTTGGCACTTAATCGAAACAGAAGAAGACGAAGAAGAATAAAAACCAAATGAAAACAATAAATAACATACTAAATCTATTATTCAGCTACAAAACAAAACAAGTATCATTACTCTCAATCTATATGGATAGCGTGACAAACGAATCATGGTTGGAGGGAATGAATCGAAATGGTCAGATCAGAAATTATATCATCTATAAATGAAATCGTTTTTAATGGCTAATCCAGCCAAAGGTGAAGACAGCAATAATTGCACAATTATATCTCTGTCATTAGCAGCTTCCATTCCATACGAAAAAGCAAATGAAATAGGAATAAAAGCAGGAAGGAAAAAGAATGAAGGATTCTATCTTGAAACTTTGTATGAAGAGGCAAGAAAAAAAGAAATTAAAATAGAAAAAATAAAGACAAGAAAGAAGATGAATCTAAAACAATTCATTTCAAATTTTCCAATTGGAAGATTTGTTCTTGAAAAAACTGGTCATGCTTTTTGTGTCATCAATGGAAAAGTCCACGATGTAAAAACAAATGGAATGAATTCAAAAATACAAACCATTTATAGGTTCGATGTAGATTCAGAAAATCAAATTAAAAATTATATTAAAAACAAATTTTGTTATTGACATTACAACAAAAAAGAAAATACCCACAAGGGTAATACCTTTTAAAATATATTGACATTACAATAAATCCATCAATATAAATAATGGTAATACCATTAAAAATATATTGACATTACAATAAAAAGAATAATCCAAGAAGGGTAATACCTTTTATTTTTCTAAAAATCTTTTTGACATTTACAACAAATCGAATTAGTGTGTGTCTCGTTCAATCAAGAACACCAAACAACCAACCAACAACAAACCATGATTATCAAAGATACAGAAACCACTCTGGAAACAATCGGAACAATTCAAGACGAGGCGCAATTCAAGATGCGGACGAGTCAGAAAGCATTCCAAATTCTCTCATCCCTTTATAGTGATAAAGCACTCGCCATTGTGCGTGAACTCGGATGCAACGCAATGGATTCCCACATTGCATCTGGTCAACCAACCCGTCCGTTCCATATCCACATTCCAAATGCTCTGGAGCCGTGGCTAACCATCCAAGATTTCGGAACAGGCATCAGTCACGAAAACATATACGAAATCTATTCCACTTACTTTGCATCTACCAAGACCAACACCAACACCCAAGTTGGTATGCTTGGTCTTGGTAGCAAGTCTCCCTTCTGCTACACAGACAATTTCACGATCACTTCCCGTCACTTGGGGATCAAAAGAATCTACAACGCATATTTCAACCAAAAAGGTATGCCAACAATTTCTCTTGCATCACAAGAGAACACACAGGATGAGAACGGAGTAGAGATTCAGATTCCAGTAAAGCAAAGCGACATGGGAGAATTTACCGAAGCAATCTGGAAAGCATTTCGATTCTTTGATACCAAACCAACCATCTCTGGTGGTAGTGTGGATTGGACAGATAAGTGTGATTTCGAGGGATCGTTCTGGAAGTCTTACACTTCTTTGAATCAGTCGTATGCGGTCATGGGTGGAGTCGTATATCCAATCGACACATACAAGATTGCGAGTGAACACTACGACATTATCCGCAAAGCAGGATTGGTGATTAAGTTTGCCATTGGTGAACTGGATGTCACTCCAAGTCGTGAAGCACTAATGTATCACGATTGGGTTGTCCAAGCACTCAACGACAAGATCACCCAAGTCAAGAAGGATTTCGTTGCCAAGGTCGAGGATCAGATCAAGAACTCTGATAACCTTCTGGATGCAATGAAGGCACTCTACCTTCTGAACAACCAATGGTCTTTCCTCAATTCCACTTTGATTAGTGGCAAGGTCATGTGGAAAAACATTGAGATCACCGAACCTCGCAAGTCGATCAAGAACCTTTGCCAGAACAATCTCAAATCCTATTGCAAACGAGTATGGGGTCGTGCCAAGTGGAGTGAATCAGAATATGCTTCTCTGGACAGCAATGCTCTCTGGTATGTGGATGACATCAAGCGTGGATCAATCAAACGCACGATTGCTTTCATCAAGTCACACGCCAATTCAAACATCTCGGTGAATCTGGTTGACAATACAGGAATGGTTGCACTCATCAAAGCAGGATTCCCTGCATCTGTATTCATTCCCACTTCGACACTCCCTGCGATTGCCAGTAGCAAAGCATCTTCTGGTAAAGGAAACACCAGACCAAAAGGTATTATCAATCTGTATGAAGTTGGATATGGCTATCGCCAATCATGGGAAGCAGAATCATTCGACCTATCCACAGGAACAGCACCCAAGTATTATATTGTAAAGGACACCAAAGGTTGGGAGTTTGAGAAGATGCAATTAACATCCAAGGATGGAAAGGTTCTTATGACGATTGCTGACAAGAGCAGTCTCATAGACTACTGCAAGTTTGCTGGAATCAATATGTCCGATGATGTTCGCATGGTTTCAAAGAACAATGCACAGCACATTGAAAAACTCGGAAGTGTTCCACTTTCTGATTCTGTCAAGAAAAAGATTGTGGATGTCGATTGGGAAGCAATTCAAATTGTCAAGAACATTTCGACCAGAACCGCACAAGAATTGAAGAAGCACAAGTTGTTTGGTCAACTCTCTGACACAAATCCTTTGAAGATTTTTGTTGACAAGATCATCAATGCAATCAAGGAAAGTGGCAAGTTGGAACAGATCAAAAATTATATTAGAACTGATGAAAAATTTGAGTTGACCTTTCCATCAAATTTGGTAAGGTTAATTTATCTCGGATCTGATAACTGGCAGATCGGAGTAGAGAGTGCGCTAAAGGCGGCACTCGAAATGGACAACCAGTAAAAACAAACCAAATAAGTAGAAAGAATAGTATGAACAATACAACCACACAAACAGCAGTCATCATCACAGGTAGCGGCAAGATCGCCGCTACCATCGACGGAGTGTCTTATACCATCGACACCGATCACCCCAAATACCAGCAAGCGTTGAATGCAATTCGTCAGAAGGATTGGACTGGATTCGTCAACATCGTCAACATCAGCAAACAGGTTCAATCCTACTTCGATGGAACCAATGTTGAAGTCAAGGATGGTAGCATCAACTATCATGGACAGATCATTCACAACACGCTCACAAAGCGTATTCTGAATTTCATGCGTGATGGACTCCCACATGAGCCTCTCTTGAATTTCTTCAAGAACCTCATGGACAATCCAAGCAAACGAGCAGTCGATGAACTCTACGATTTCTTGGAAGCAGGGGAACTCCCTATCACAGAGGATGGACACTTCCTCGCCTTCAAGAATGTTCGTTCTAATTACAAGGACATTCATTCTGGAACCTTCGACAACTCGGTTGGCAAGGTGTGTGAAATGCCTCGCAATGGAGTCGATGAGGACAAGGACAGGACTTGCTCGGCGGGACTCCACTTCTGCTCCATTTCGTATCTTCCATCCTTCATGGATTCCGATGGTGGAAAGACAATGATCGTCAAGATCAATCCGCGTGATGTAGTGGCGATTCCATCCGATTACAATAACGCCAAGGGAAGAACTTGCCGATACGAGGTCGTTGCTGAATACAAGGACGATTGGCGTTCCAAGATTGATCGTGAAGAATCTGGTTGGGATTCCAACCTCTATTCCTCCGATGGTGGAGACTATGAGTTTGACGATGACGATGAGGAATGCTCCTACTCCAACGGATGCGATGAGAACCATTGCTTCTGTGGTGACGAGGATGAACAGAACGGATGGGTGAAGCACAAACGAAACCACGATGAATACGGAGTGAAACCAAATGGTCACAAGTATCACAATGTTCGTGGACAAAACGGAAAGTTCGTCAAGAAGAATTGGTAGTAGTGGTTGGCAAAGGCGGGAGGGGTGGTTCCCTCCCGCCAATCCTTCTGATTTAATAGAACACTATGTTAAAATCCAACACCATGTTTCATTAGGGCGCATATACACACACGCGAGAAAGAAAATGAATAAAGAATCAAATATAGAAGCAGAAGAATGTCTCGGAGAAATCCGAAAAATGATTTCTGGAAATCATCCAGAACTTGAAGAATCAAAATCATTGATTTGTCAAGCACAGAATCTCATTCAAAAATGGATTGAAAAAAACATTCCCATTACTGAATGGAAACACCAAAAAACAAATGCAATCAAAACAATAACACAATGACAAAAAAACAATTCCTTGAAAATCATGGAGAAAAAAGATTGAAAGATATTTCTGGTATCCTTCATATCTATCTGACCTACGATTCGTTTGAAAAACACAACGAACTTGAAAGTCAAATAACAATTCATGGTTCAACAAAGGTAAAAGATGCTCTACCAAAAATTGAACATCTTTTAGAATTTGAACAGGAACAATAAGCAAAAAACAAAATGGAAACAAATAATCAAGAACTACTAACACTCGCAAAGAACTGGATTCCTCCACACAAAAAGCCAAAAGGAAGAAAGAGCAAACTCAATCCATATCTGGACACAATCCGATATATGAGAAGTGCAAGGCATCTTTCATATAAAGACATCCATGCCTTCGTTCTGGAAACAGGGATGAAAGTTTCATACCCAACATTCTTGAACTTCATCAAAAAGAAATTCAAAAAAACAAAACTCCGTTAGACACACACACAAAAAAGGGAGCGGCCTAAAAACCGCTCTCTTTTTTTTGTCCAGATTTAATTGAAGGTATTACCCCCAGCAACAATAGTATTACCATTCAATTGTCAATAAAAACATGAAGGTATTACCCCTTCTCTCAAAGGTATTATAAACAAATTGTAAAGATTATAATGAAGGTATTACCCCCACCCCTCCAAAAAATTTTCTTGCTTGTTTTTTTAATCCAATCTACTTTTCATTCCGAACCAGCCAAACCCATGAAAAAACCAAAAACCAAATTCATATACAAAATCGGATTAGTTTTTTATTTACTTTTGATACTCGGTGTCTTTGCATTCATAGGGTGCAAACAAGTCGAAATATCAAATGAAAAAAAACAAATAGAAAAAGATGCAAAAGAAATCCTCAACTACCCAAATCTAAACAAATGAAAACATATATTGCAAAATGGCCAAATGGAACAATCTCCATTCTAACAGCAGAAGACAAAACAGATTTATTCTGGAAACTTGATTCAGAAGGTGATCCAACTGAATCACAGATATTTGAGGTTCCAACAGACGAAGAAGGTAATATCCATATCACTACAGGATTATTCAAAAAGAAAAATGATTATGTGATTGAATTTCAATCTGGTGAATATGGAGAACAAATCAAACGAGCAAGGTGGCCGAAAGACACAACATTAAAAGCAATGCAACAACTTGTTCCAGATGCCACAGAAGAAAGTGTTAAAAAACTCTGTCCTCAATTTGGAATCACATACAAATAAAAAAACAAATAGAATAAAAAAGAGGGAGGAAAAACCTCCCTCTTTTTTTTGTCAAGGACAAGGGGTAATACCTTCATGAAAAGATTGACACCAAAAAAATAATACCATCCAAACCAGGGGTAATACCTTCATAAAAATATTGACCAATTCAAAATAATACCATTGTGAACCTGGGGGTAATACCTTTAAAAAGAAATTGAAATTACAAACAAAACCAATCCGAAAAAAATTATACCATTAAAAATAAATTCATTTTTTTCTTTGCATTACTAAAAATTCCAAATAGTATGTTTTCCAGTTGAAGGCGACAATAGCTGGAAACTAAAAAACGCAGTTAATAAATCCTATAAAGAAAAACTACTACTATGGCACACATGATTGATGAAAAATATGATCGAGTCTATTCTATCCAAGACGCTGAATGGCATGGACTGGCAATCGTCATTCCAGAAATCGGTGACGATGAATTTGATTCCCTCTCCCATGAGATTAAAGAGGTTCCTCTTAATCCAGTCATCGAAGGCGTTCCTGTTGCATTTGACAACCACAAATTGCTGGTTGCTGATGTAGCAAAGTCCCGCCCCGATATTGTCGAGGCAAATCCCAATGATCGCTTCGTTCCTCTTCACATTCCCAAGGCAAAATATGGAGTCATCTCCAATGCCGAGGTTGTGGAGTGCATGAAAAAATCCTTTAAGGATTTGGGCGTGAAAGTCACCACTGCTGGCACACTCGAAGGATTGAAAAAATTCTTCATCAGCGTGGACATTGGCGATTCACAACAGATCATTAACAAGGATCAATTTGAATGCTATGTCAACTTCATCACCTCCCATGATGGAACCATCAGCATGGATGCCTATGATTCGACAATCCGAATCGTCTGCATGAACACTCTGAACGCAAGCCGCGAAGCCGCTGGAAAAGCAGGATTCAAAGTTTATCATACCAAGAATGCTGCATTGGCAATGGATGGTCTTTCTGAACTATTCAATGCAATCCTGCAAGGTAGGGCTAACTTGCGTGAGGTGATGGAATATCTGGATGGTCACAAGTGCGATGCCAATGATGCATTGGCTATGGCCGCTGGTTACTTCTGCATGGAGACTGATACCGATAAGATTGCAACTCGCTCATTCAACAATGCCCAAGGCATCGTGAATCTCTTCGCCAATGGTCTTGGTAACAATGGTCGCACTCTTTATGACCTCGCCAATGGCGCAACCGAATTCTGGTCGTCAGGTGATGGAGTTGGAAAGAAGACCAATTCAACTGGAGCACAACGGGCATATCGCTCGCAATTCGGATCAGCGGCTTCCCACAAAGAAAAGTTTGTGGCAATGCTGGCGAACGATGATCGCCGAGCCGAGGCCATGTTCATTGGTAAGAAAGCAGTCACCGATTATCTGGCCAAGGCATAAACCAGAAAAGGAATCAGAAAACCTCACTCTTGGAAACGAGAGTGAGGTTTTTCTTTTGTCCACATTCTTCTGAAGGTATTACCCCCTCCCCCATTAATAGTATTACCATTTGATTGTAAAGAATATAGTAAAGGTATTACCCCCTATTCCAAATGGTATTATCCCCCATACCCATACAGGGTAATACCTTTATTTCTTTATCGACAAATTAAAAAAAATACTAACCGAGTTTTAATAAAACATGGTGTTGCATTACTGCAAAAATACAAATGTCGATATTTTTCTGAAGGTATTACCCCAACAGGGAAAAGAATTTAAAACCAGTTCCAGGGGTAATACCTTCAAAAGAAAAAAAGTTTTTATTGTCATTACTAAAAATCTGAATTAGTATGTTCTCATCAATCGGACAACTCTGATTGTAGGAACAAAGCCAGCCTGTTAATAAAATGGCAAGGGGCGGAAAACCCCATTGTAGTATGAACATCCAAAACATCGTTAGTGTCGTTAGCTCCCACAAAGGTTCCAACCTCAAAGCCACATGGGAAAAATCCCTCAAGACCCGTAAGGGTATCACCAGCAACATCACCAAGCGCACGGCTATCGTCGTTCGTGGTGGAGTAGATTATGACAATATCGGACTGGTGCAGGAGAAGCGTGAAAACGGCGAACTCCCATCAGAGAACGCTGGTCTGCCTTGGGGTCAATGGGTCAACTTCCCATACCATATCGAACATAAGGGAACAGACTATGCTCGTTTCTATCCTGCCTCTGGAATCAAATTTGCCCCACAGGTGCAATACTTCCTCGACGGAGTAGAGACAGACAAGGCTACCATCCAGCCACTCTGCCTCGCCAGTGAGTTTCCTGTTCGTGATGAGGAGCCTCTGTGCTTCACCATCAAAGCAGAGAATGTGGTTTCTTTAGGGTAAGGTGATGGAAAAAGGAGGGAGGCTGAAAAGCCTCCCTCTCTTTTTGTCCAGATATAATTGAAGGTATTACCCCTGTCTGTGTTTTAATAAAACATGGTGTCGCATTACAGCGTTTGAAAAAATCAATATCAGAATGAAGGTATTACCCTTAACCGGTAGATAGAAATATTTTGTAATATCAATATCAGAATGAAGGTATTACCCCCAAGTCGGATTTTAAAATTTTTTGGTGGGGGTAATACCTTTATAAAAAACTTCCAATTGGATTTTTCTCTGTCATAGTGGCTCCAGTTCAGCAATTCCGCTGGACGAAACCAAAAAGACATTATGTTCACCATCACCACTAATATCAACATCACCAAGGAACAAGTCTCTGACTTGATCTGCACAGCAATCGAAGGCGGCTCCAACTACTGGTATATGATCGAAGGCTACCAAGAGCCTTCTGTAGTAGACTTCCGTTGCAGTATGTTTGCCAACGACGAGAAACCCCATCGCATCTATGATTGGCCCCTCTGCACAGGAGGCGGCGTGATCATCTCCGCTGTGGAATCAGATAGATGGGCATCATCGAATCCTATCCATCATACTCTCAACCTTGAGTCGATCACCAAGGGGCTGACCCTCATGGGATCGAAATTTCCCGAGCGTCTGGTCAACATCAGCAACGACGACTATGATGCCGAGGACGCTGACATCTTCCTGCAACTCTCCCTGTTCGGAGATGTGATCTTCGGTTGATGGAACCAAGGAGGGGGGCAAGATGCCCCCCTCCTCTTTTGCAATCTTATAATGAAGGTATTACCCCCACCCCCAAATTTTTTTGGGAATGGGTGGTAATACCTTCACTTTAATTGAAGGTATTACCCCCTTTCTGATAATAGTATTACCATTTGATTGTAAAGAATATAATGAAGGTATTACCCCCCGAACACTACCAGGCTCATTCCCAAGGGGTAATACCTTCAAAACAATTGAAATTGCTTTTGACATTAAAAACGAAATGGAATAAATTTTCCTCGTTCAAATGGAACATGGTGTTTCATTCGGACACTTTGTAGCATTAAAACCCATCACCTATATGTCTAAAAATCCACTTCTCGCGGTCGATACAAACGCCAAGACACGCAAAGGCCAAGCCAAGGGCTTCATGACTGGAATTCTTTATTTGGCTCCAGCCAATATCAGCGGAAAGAATCTTTGTCCTCATGCGTCAGTCGGATGCAAAGCAGCTTGTCTTTTCACAGCCGGAAGGGGTGCGATGTCACCTATCAGAAACGCTCGTTTGAAAAAGACAATGGCTTTTCTTTCAGATAGAAAAGCTTTTGCCGAAACTATAAAGGATGAGATTGCCAAGCTTGTAAAAAAGACAAGCAAAAACGGAATGACACCTTGCATTCGTTTAAATGGCACAAGTGACATCCCTTGGCACAAGGTGGAAAACATAATTCAATCGTTCCCTAATGTTCAATTCTATGACTACACGCCTAATCTTTTCCGTATGCTGGAATTCACACAAGGGAAACTCCCAGCAAACTACCACCTGACATTCTCTCGAAAAGAAGACAATGATCAGGCTGTAGATTCCGTCTTGAAAGCTGGCGGAAATGTCGCTGTGGTTTTTAAGACGATTCCCACAAGCTGGAAAGGTTTTCCGGTTGTAGATGGAGACGAAACGGATTTGCGTTTCCTCGACGGGAAAAATGTCATCGTCGGCCTGAAAGCAAAGGGACAAGCTAAAAAAGACACAAGCGGTTTCGTGATATAATCAAGCAAAAAGTGGGAGGCCCAAAAAGCCTCCCACTTTTTTTTACAATCTTATAGTGAAGGTATTACCCCTGATTGGTTAATCATAAAAAAACAAATTGTAAAGAATATAATGAAGGTATTACCCCTGATTGGTAATAGTATTACCATTTGATTGTAAAGAATATAGTGAAGGTATTACCCCCACAACAACCAGGCCCAGGTGGGCTTCGCCCACCGGCTACGCCAAGGGGTAATACCTTCAAGTAAAGATTGACACAGAGAAAATAATACCATTGTGGACTTAGGGGTAATACCTTTACTTTGGTAATATATTTTTCTTTTCATTCCAATTGGATTTTGTATTCTCACTCCATCGCCACCGGATTCGTCTGGTAGGCAATTGCTCTTGGTTCAATTTGATTCTGTCCACTTGTGGGCGTTGTGTAGTGTACATAGGGTGCAGTCCTAATCGCTATTCAGCCGACAACCTGTGGTG
>Ga0315901_10006651_pt1 | contig 13797 bp, 13 predicted proteins | sample LakEriMetagenome_10_FD_203761 | JGI IMG/M metagenome (GOLD analysis project Ga0315901, IMG submission 203761) | Freshwater fungal communities from buoy surface, Lake Erie, Ohio, United States - Buoy 2 MA116 | ecosystem: Environmental > Aquatic > Freshwater > Lake | place: USA: Lake Erie, Ohio... | reverse complement strand
ATTCGGGACTCCCCCAGTTGAGAGCTTCATCATCTATGCGAATCCGAACCGGTGCAACAGAATATTGAAGCGTTGGTCCGAACGGATCGGATCAAGCAGTGGATCGTTCAGCAGGTATACCAACCCAGAGTCGGAATCGGCCCGGGCCTTGTCGAGCGTTGTGAAAGCAGCCTCGGTTTGCGCACGTTGGGCCAGGACTTGTGCCTGCTGGTACAGCCCAATGTCTCCATATTCGCCGATCAGCGCGGCAAAGGCCGCATCGGCTGCCTTGGCATTGCCGCGGCGGTGCGCGACAATTGCCAGTCCGGGCAATGCCAGCAAATTGTTAGTCTCGAGCTTAAATTCAGCTTCGGCGGCATCCAGATTGCCCATCATCAGGAAGGCATTGCCCATATCGCCGCGTAACGTCGCGCGCTTGGGGCTGATCTCCAGCGCCTTGCGCGCGTGGTCGATTGCCTCTGAATAGCTGCGTGCGGCATATTTGATGTTACCCGCAGACTTGAACATTGAGGCATTGAGCGGGTCGAGCGCTGCGGCGCGGGCAATCGTGCTGTCAGCTTCGGCGAACCGGCCAGTACGCGCGCAGTACAACGCATATCGGCTCAGCACATCGACATCGCCGCCGCCAAGCTTGATCGCTTGCTCATAGGATGGCCGCGCTTCCCTGGCCTGGAGCCGGCCATAGAAGATGGCATAGCCCAGTGCGATAAACCCATAAGCATAGTCTGGGGCCAGCTTGGTCGCTCGGTCAGCTTCGGCGATTGCCTCGTCGTAAAGCATGCGGCGTTGGCCGGCCGAGGCGTATTGGTTGGCAATCACCGCCAGCGAGCGTGATCGCGCTGCCCGGGCTGCCGCATAGTTCTCATCAAGTGCGATAGCCTGTTCGAATTTGGCGAGCGCTACCCGGTCAGACGCTTCATCGACATGGGCATCGAACAGGTCACGGCCCCGGAGATAGACGTCGAAGGCGGCAAGGCTGTCGGTTCCGCCGACCTGCTTCTCTTTCTTACCGTCCTGCCGCTCGTCGATCGTCACCGAAAGCTCGCGTGCGACGGCACCGGCGATCTCGCTTTGAACGGCGAATACATCGGCCAGGCGGCGCTCGAACACGGTTGACCAGGCATTCTTACCATCGCGTCCATCAATCAGCGCGGTCGTCACCTTGAGCTGATCGCCCACTTTCTGCACCGTGCCATTGAGCAGGAAGGCCACCCCCAGCTTGCGAGCAATGGCCCGGTCGTCCGCTCCGCCTTCGCGAAAGAGGTTGGATGAGGTCTGACCGGCAATTTCCAGCAGGGCATTCCGCGACAACTGCGCTCTGATCTCAGCCGCCAGTCCATCGGAAAAGTACTGCTGCGCAGGATCGCCGCTTAGATTGGCAAAGGGCAGTACAGCCACTGAATTTGCGTCGGGCCCGCCACCTATTAGGCCCGATTTCCAGGCAAACAGCCCCCCGATCGCAGCTACGGCGGCAATTCCGCCGCCGATGGCAGTCCGCCGGTTGATCCGGGCACCGATCGGGTGCGGTGCCGCTTCGCGCAGTGGCTGGTTGTGCAGCGCCGAAACGGCCCGCAGCAGCTTGACGATTTGTGGGTCGTCAGCCGTCATTTTGGCCCTAGCCAGATCGATCACCTGGAACTGGCCGAAGCCCAGCGGCGGCTCAGTGCCGTCAAGCGCGATGGGCACTAGCAGGCCCCGATCACGGCCTCGTGTGGCCTCATCATGAACCCAGTGGGATGCCACGGAGTTGACCGACCATAGCACGACCACGGCCCGCGCGCGATCCAATGCTTCGGCGGTTGCCTGAGAATAGCGCTCACCGCCTTCGAGCAGGCCGTCCCACCAAGTGGCAAAACCAGCTGCTTCAATCAGGCGAATAATCGGCAGAGCTCGCGCCCGGTCTGCGCGCGAATAGCTGAAAAACACACTGGTCTGCGCCAACGGCGCGGCTTGATCTGAGGTGTGATTTTCGGTCAACTGCTGCTGGTCCTCTGGATGGATTCACAACCCGTCCGAGGGGATGTGTTCCATTCTTCGCAACCTGTTGCAACAGGGGTTTTCAATAGTTTCAGTTGTTCAGCCGCTGGGCGTGCCAGGCAACATGCTCAGCCATGAAGGTCGAGATGAAGTAATAGGAATGGTCATAGCCTGGTTGCATCCGGATAGTTGCAGGGATACCGGCTTCGGCACAGGCTGCGGTCAGTAGCGGTGTCTTGAGCTGGTCTGCGAGGAAATTGTCACTCTCGCCCTGGTCGACCAGCAATTCAGGAAGCCGCGCTCCATCCTGTATCAAGGCACAGGCATCATACTTGCGCCAGAGGGTCCTGTCGGCCCCCAGATAACCGCTAAGCGCCTTTTCACCCCATGGGCAGCTAAGCGGGCTGACGATCGGCGCGAAGGCACTGATCGATCGAAACAACCCCGGATTGCGCAGCGCAATGGTCAGTGCGCCGTGGCCACCCATCGAATGGCCGGTGATCCCCTGCCGCTCCATGTCGACGGGAAAATAGCGAGCGACCAACGCTGGCAGCTCCTGCTCGATATAGCTGCGCATCCGGTAATTGGCGGCCCAGGGAGACTGAACTGCATCGACGTAGAAGCCTGCGCCCTTGCCGAAATCATAGGCTTCGTCATCGGGCAGGTCATCGCCGCGCGGGCTGGTGTCGGGAGCGATGAAAATAATGCCGTGTTTGGCGCAGGCTGCCCGATACTCACCCTTCTCAGTGACATTGGCGTGCGTGCAGGTCAGACCCGAGAGGTACCACAGTACTGGCAATTTCGCGCCGGGCGCGTGATCGGGCACAAAGACCGAAAAGGTCATCGGCGTGCCGGTAACCTCGCTCTGGTGTGTGAATACGCCCTGGGTGCCGCCATGGCTGTGATTGGCGCTGACCTGTTCCATTACTTGACCCTGTGAAACCCGCACAATTTGTTGCCGGAAGGATCGCGCAGGTAGGCCAGGTAGAGAATCCGACCGTCGGGCGGATGACGCTCGCCCGGTGGATCCTCAATGGCCGTGCCACCATGTGCCAGGCCAGCCGCGTGCCAGGCATCGATTTCACCTGGCGAAGCACCTACAAAGCCCAGAGTGTGGCCGTTCCCGCCGTGGGTGGGTTCGCCATTAAGTGGATTGGTGATCAGCAGACGTCCACCGGCATGGTTGTAGATCAACCGGCCACGAACATCGATCTCGCCCGGTGGGACGCCAAGGGCACCAAGGGTGGCGTCGTAGAACCGCTTGGTGGCCTCAATGTCATCTGCGCCGATGGTAACGTGACTGAACATCAGAACACTACGACGGAGCGGATGGACTTGCCGGCGTGCATCAGGTCGAAGGCAGTGTTTATTTCCTCCAGCCCCATCACGTGCGTGATCATCGGATCGATCTCGATCTTGCCGGTCATATACATATCGACGATCTTAGGCACATCGGTGCGGCCCTTGGCCCCGCCGAACGCCGTGCCCCGCCAGTTGCGACCGGTCACAAGCTGAAACGGCCTGGTGGCGATTTCCTTGCCCGCCTCGGCCACGCCGATGATGATCGAGGTGCCCCAGCCGCGGTGGCAGGCTTCCAGTGCGGTGCGCATCACTTCGGTATTGCCGGTGGCATCGAAAGTATAATCAGCTCCGCCATCGGTCATTAGTACGATCTTGGCTACCACGTCCTCGCGGCTCATACCCTTGGAATTGAGGAAGTCAGTCATGCCAAACTTGCGACCCCATTCCTCACGGTCCGGGTTGATGTCGACGCCAATGATCTTGTTAGCGCCGGCCAGCCGAGCACCCTGGATTACATTGAGGCCAATCCCGCCAAGCCCGAAGACCACGACATTATCGCCCACCTGAACCTTGGCCGTGTTGATCACAGCGCCAACGCCGGTGGTTACGCCGCAGCCGATGTAGCAGCTGGTCTGGAAGGGTGCGTCCTCGCGGATCTTGGCCACAGCGATTTCCGGCAGCACGGTGAAGTTCGAGAAGGTGCTGCAGCCCATGTAGTGGAAGATCGTCTGTCCCTTGTAGCTAAAGCGCGAGGTGCCATCCGGCATCAGGCCCTGGCCTTGAGTGGCGCGGATCGCGGTGCAGAGGTTGGTTTTGCCGGACAGGCACGACTTACACTGACGGCATTCCGGGGTGTAGAGCGGGATCACGTGATCGCCGGGTTTCACGCTGGTCACTCCAGGCCCTACCTCGCGCACGATCCCGGCGCCTTCGTGGCCAAGGATCGAGGGGAAGATGCCTTCGCTGTCAAAACCGTCGAGCGTGTAGGAATCGGTATGGCAAATGCCGGTCGCCATGATCTCGACCAGCACTTCGCCGGCCTTGGGGCCTTCAAGGTCAACCTCTACAATCTCGAGTGGCTGTTTCGGTGCAAAGGCAACTGCGGCGCGGGTCTTCATGGTTCCTCCCATCCAGAAATGTCGATTCGGCTTAGCCAAGCCGGGCAGGGCTTGTCACCTGCGACGAATGCTCAGCCGTTCCATGCCGCGATCGTGGTGCGATGCAATTCGCGGCGATAGCCTTCATAGCCGCCGGTGGCCCGGTGAAGTACCGAGCGGTTGTCCCACATGATCAGCATGCCCGGTTCCCACGTGTGGCGATAGACGAACCGGTCATCGCCCTGCCAGGCCTGTAGCTCCATCAGCAGGGCAATGGCTTCATCCTGGGCCATCCCTTCGATGCCGATTATATAGCCCAGCGTGGAATAGAAGCCGCGCCGGCCGGTTTCGGGATGGGCTGGAACCAGGGGGTGGGTTTGCGTCGCAAGTGCGGCTTCGCTAGGCCGGATATCCATCGAGCGGCCCTTGTCCTTCGCGCCATAAGTGCCGTCCGGTGCATAAGGCAGGCGAGCCGAATGGATCGCCACGAGGTCCGCATACCGGGCCTGCTGGACTGGGGAGAGTGCCTCCCAAGCGGCGTGCTGATTGGCGAACAGCGTATCTCCGCCGACAGGTGGAATCTCGACCGCGTTCAGGCAGGTGCCTGATGGAGGACGGGCCTGGAATGACCAGTCGGCGTGCCAATTCTCGGCAAACAGCGGCGTCTGCTCGTCCGCTTCGCGGCGGATTGCGGCGATATGACGCCGCCCGGCAATCGGTGCAAAGAACGGATCGTCACCAAACCCGCCGAAACACAGAGTGAAACGCTCCAGCCCGTCATCATCCAGGAACTGGTTGGGGAAGGAGAGCACATGGTGCTCCAGCCAGGCGGCGCGTATGGCTGCCGCGGCCTGACTGTTGAGCCCGGTCTTCAGGTCGATTCCGGTAATGCGCGCACCGCACGCCTGCCCCGAAGGTTCGACCTGCAACGCCATCAATGCACCGTATCGCCCTGGGCCGTCGGTTCGTCACCGCCTTCGTCCCCGTGATCCTCACCTTCATCGGCCAGGCGGACCGCGCTGACGACGTGTTCGTCATCGGCCACGTTGAACAGTCGAACTCCGGCTGAACCGCGCCCGATCACGCGCAGGCTTTCCAGCGGCAAGCGGATCAGCTTGGCTTGATCGGTAACCAGCATCAGCTGGTCGGCCTGGGTGGCCGGGAAGCTGGCGACCACCGGACCGTTGCGGCCGATGTTGTCGATATTGGTGATCCCCTGTCCACCACGCCCGGTACGCCGATACTCGTAAGCCGAACTGAGCTTGCCATAGCCGTTGGCGCAGACCGTCAGGATGAACTGTTCGCGAGACTGCAGTTCCGCGAAACGTTCCGGTGCCAGTGAGGGTTCGCCTTCCTTCTCGCCCTTCCACGGGGCGAAGCGGACATACTCTTCACGCTCTTCGCTCGTCGTTCCGACGCGATGGAGGATCGACAGGCTGATCACCTCGTCATCGCCCTTCAACGTCATGCCGCGCACTCCGGTGGAGGTGCGGCTTTGGAACTCGCGCACTTCATCGCCGGCAAAGCGGATAGCCTTGCCCTGACGCGTGGCGAGCAGCACGTCATCGCTCGGTTCGAGCAGGGCAACGCCGATCAATCGATCATCGCTGTCATCCTCGAACCGCATGGCGAACTTGCCGTTGCTCGGTATGTTGGCGAAGGCGTCCATGCTGTTACGGCGGACGTTGCCCTTGGCCGTCGCGAAGACGACCGAAAGCTTGCCCCATTCCTCTTCGTTCTCGGGCAGCGGCAGCACTGTCTGGATCGTTTCGCCCTGATCGAGCGCCGGCAGCAGGTTGACGATCGGCCGACCGCGCGTGGCCGGACCGCCTTCGGGCAGCTTCCAGACCTTGAGGCGATAGACCTTGCCGGCAGTGGAGAAGAACAGCACCGGGTTGTGCGTGCTGGTAACGAACATGCTCGTCACCACATCCTCGTCCTTGGTCGACATCCCGGCGCGGCCCTTGCCACCGCGGTGCTGGGCGCGGAAAGTGGAGAGGCTTGTGCGCTTGATGTAACCGTCCATCGTGACTGTCACGACCATGTCGTCGCGCTCAATCAGGTCTTCGTCGTCAATGCCGTCTGCCGCCGCAGTGATTTCGGACAGGCGCGGCGTTGCATAAGCTTCGCGGATGACGGCCAGTTCTTCCTTCATCACGGCGTAGAGCTTCACCCGGTCTCCCAGGATCGCCAGGTATTCCTCAATCGCGGTGGCCAGCCCCTTGAGCTCTTCACCGATCTCGTCTCGGCCGAGCGCGGTCAGGCGATGCAGGCGCAGATCCAGGATGGCGCGGACCTGGGTTTCCGACAGACGATAGACCCCGCCGCTTTGCTCCGCATTGGGTTCAATCGCTTCGACCAGGCGGATGTAAGGCGCGATTTCACCAATCGGCCATTCACGCGTCAGCAAGGCCTCGCGGGCCGCAGCCGGATTACGCGAGCCGCGGATGATCTTCACCACCTCGTCCAGATTGGTGACGGCTACGACCAGGCCAAGCAGGATATGGGCCCGATCCCGTGCCTTGTTCAGCTCGAACTTGGTGCGGCGAGTGATCACTTCCTCGCGGAAGCCGATAAACGCCGAAACGATGTCGCGGAGCGTCAGCACCTCTGGCCGCCCGCCACGGATCGCCAGCATGTTGGCCGGGAACGAGCTCTGCGCCGGCGTATTGCGCCACAGTTGATTGAGCACGACTTCCGGAGTGGCATCACGTTTCAGGTCGATGACGACGCGCACACCTTCGCGGTTGGACTCATCGCGGATATCGCTGATGCCCTCGATCCGCTTGTCCTTGGCAGCCTCGGCAATCTTCTCAACCAGGCCGGACTTGCCGACCTGATAGGGGATCGAAGTCAGCACAATCGAACGGCGGTCACCCCGGCCTTCCTCGATTTCGTGCCGGCAACGCATGATAACCGAGCCACGCCCGGTCGTATAGGCGCTGCGGGCACCGTGGGTGCCAAGGATCAGCGGCGCGGTCGGAAAATCAGGTCCGGGGATGTACTGGATCAGTTCCTCTGAAGAGATCGCCGGATTCTCGATATAGGCCAAACAGCCGTCGATCACTTCGCCCAGATTGTGGGGTGGGATATTGGTCGCCATGCCAACCGCGATCCCGCCAGCGCCATTTACCAGTAGATTGGGGAAGCGGGCCGGGAGCACCGTCGGCTCGCGCCGCGAGCCATCATAGTTCTCGGTGAAATCGACCGTGTCCTTGTCGAGATCCTCGAGTAGAGAGTTGGCCACTTTGGCCAGCCGCGCTTCGGTGTAGCGCATCGAGGCTGGCGGATCGGGGTCCATCGACCCGAAATTGCCCTGGCCGTCAATCAACGGCAGCCGCATCGACCAATCCTGGGTCATGCGGGCGAGGGCATCATAGATCGCGCTGTCACCGTGGGGGTGGTAGTTACCCATGACGTCGCCGACGATTTTGGCGCTCTTGCGATAGGGGCGGCCAGCAACGAAGCCGCCTTCCTGACTGGCGAACAGAATGCGACGATGGACCGGCTTCAGCCCGTCACGCACATCGGGCAGGGCGCGACTGACGATCACGCTCATCGCGTAATCGAGATAGCTCGTCTTCATCTCGTCAACGATGTCGACGCGCTGGAAATCGCCGAGCGGACCGGTCGGTCCGGTGCCTTCGGATTCAGGAATGTCTTGGTTGTCGCTCACGCGGATTATCAGCCGGTTGTTGGCGGGAAAGTGTGATCCAGACGCCTAGGCCAAGGCGGCTGCAAAGGCCACTGCAAGCGGCTTGTCACCGTGATTTTTCCACACCCAATCGCCATTGCCTTAACGAACGGGACAATCCGCATTCAAGGCGGGTTCAGCGCCATGGCCATAGTGCGCCAGACCTGTTGCCAAAACGGCGTTTTGCCGCCAGTAGCAGGCAGGATGAAAGTCCACCCGGAGCACAAAGCCCGGGTGAGCGAGGAGTGAGATTGACGATGCGTCGCACCAAGTTTCTGACCCGCACGGCCTATGCCCTTGCGCTGTCGCTGGCCACTGTGGCTGCTGCCGGTCTGGTTGCCGTCCCTGCCGAGGCCCAGAAGAAGGACGACAAAAAGGCCGCTCCAAAGGGGCCGCAGCCCACCAAGGGATTCATCCCTGCTTACAACGAGACCAAGACGGCGCTGGATGCTGCTGCCAAGCGGCCGGACGTAATCGCGGCCAAGGCCAAGGTCTCGGAGAAGGACAGGGCTGTTCGTGCCGCCAGTGGTCGGACCGCCCGTGAAGCTGCGCGTGCTCAGCATGAGGCTGCAATTGCGGAGCTGGGCGCTCTGTTGACTGCAGAGAAGGCCAAGGTTGAAACTGCCCTGACGAAGATCGGCAGCGATGGTGACAAGTTCTTTGGCGGACAGTTGACGCTTGATTACGGCAATCTCGCCACCGACAAGGTTTCGCAGCGACGCGGTATCGTCGCCATGATCGATAGCGGACACGTTCCGGCCGAGCAGCTTGGGCGGTTCAACTATTTCGCTGGCACCCTGGCTTATGAAGCCAAGGATTTCGTGGCTGCTGAAACCGCGCTGAAAGCCGCTGTGGCTGCTGGTAGCAACAGCAAGGAAACGCTGGTAATGCTCGCCGAGGCCCAGAACTCCGGCGGCCGGACTACCGATGCATTGGGTACCCTCAAGTCGCTGGTCGATAACGCTGCAGCTGCGGGTCAGGTGCCAGACCTGGAATGGCTCGAGCGCGGCGTGGTATTGTCCTACCAGGCCAAAATGCTGGCGGAATCGACGGACTGGGCGATCCGCCGCGTGGAATTCCATCCCTCCCAGGCTTCGTGGGTCGCAGCTGGCCAGCTGATGCGGGCAGCCTATGACTACAATGGCGGGGACTCGCTTGACGTGTCGCGCGCGCTGGATCGCGCAGGCGCCCTCAACTCCAGCACCCAGCCGGTACAGCGTGAATATGTCGAATATCTGCAGGCTGTCGTCGGCAAGGTCGGCGTCCTCTATCCGGGAGAAGCGGTCAAGGTTGCCAACCAGGGCGTCAAGGTCACCGCACTGCAGGCAACTGATCCGTTTGTGCGTGATGCCTTGGCGGAAGCAAATCGCCGCGTTGCCGCTGACCGGGCCTCACTTCCCGGGCTGGAGCGTGATGCCCGGGCTCCGGCAGCACAGCTGCGCACCGTGCTGATCGCGGCTGACACACTGCTCAGCTATGAACAGGCTGACAAAGCCGCCGAGCTTTATCAGATCGCTCTGGGCAAGCCTGGTGCCGACGCGTCGGCCATCAACCTGCGCCTTGGCATCGCGCTGACCAAGCTTGGCAAAGCGCCAGAGGCCGAGGCGGCCTTCGGTAAGGTGACTGGTCCGCGCCAGTCGATCGCGCGGCTGTGGACGCTGGTCGCCAAGGGCAAGGTGGTTCCGACCACCTGAGGCCACGCCCAGTGTCTATTGAAGAAAGGGCGGCAGGCGACTGCCGCCCTTTCCTGTTGGGTTATGCCGGCGCGAACTCGCCGGTTGCTTCGTCCAACAGGTGTAGCTCGCCATCGCTGATCGCGAAGAAAACCCCGCGCAACTTGAGTTTGCCTTCGCGTTCCCGGGCCAGAACCTGTGGGAAGGTGCGCAGGTTTGACAGGCTGACTTTGACGCCGGCCATTTCCATCGCCCGTTCCGCTTCCGGGCCTTCGGTACCATGCCTGAGAGCAACCACGTGACGTGCACCATCCAGCAGCCCGATCCAGTCGGCCACAAATCCACCTTCGCCCCGGGGGGCACCATGCAGTTCCCTGGTCAGGGCAGCCTTGCAGCCTCCGCACATCCCGTGGCCCATCACCACGATTTGGCGAACCTCGAGTTTTTGCACTGCGAATTCGAGCGCCGCGGACACCCCATGCAGACCGGGGGCAGTCTCGAAAGGCGGGACCAACGCGGCAACGTTGCGGACGACGAAAATCTCACCCGGATCGACATCGAATACCTGAGCCGGATCAACCCGGCTGTCTGAACAGGCAATTACCAATAGTTTGGGTGATTGGCCTTCGTGAGCCAAGCGGTCATACCGCTCCTTCTGCTCGCGGTAGGCACCATGCCGAAAGCGGTGATAGCCCTCAATCAGGGTCGCAAACTCGGGCATCAGAAACGCTCGCCGCGAATGACTTCAACATCCCACATAGTCAGCAGCAGACCGTGGCTGGTCAGCATCGGGGCCAGGACTTCAACCAGTGCCTCGGCCTTTTCGACCGAGGAAATTGTCAGCACCAGTGACTTGTCGGCACCGGTAACCCGTTCTTCGTGCCAGCGGCCATCACGGCCGCTTCCGGACGTAACTGGCAGCACCGTCCATCCGGTGATCTGGGCCCTGTCGATCGCGTCGGTCACACGCCTGACCAGCGGGCTGTCAACCAGGATCTCGATGCGCTTGCGGATAACGGTTTCGATCATGGCAGGTTCAACCGGCTAAGAGTCGGGAAAGCGCCGCAAAGAGGCTGATCCCGACCAAGATATTGAAAGGGAAAGTGATCGACAGCGACATTGTCAAATAGATGCCCGGATCAGCTTGCGGCAGGGCCAGGCGCATTGCGGCAGGCACGGCGATGTAGCTGGCACTGGCGCAGAGCACGCCTAGTCCGGCTGCAGTGGCTACGTCCAGTCCGATGGCATGACCGGTGAGTACACCGACGGTTCCATTGAACAGCGGGAAGGCAATCGCCAGGATCACCAGCCGCAGGTTGAGCGCGCGGGCATCAATCAGACGGCGCGCGGCAATCAGGCCCATATCAAGCAAAAACAGGCACAGAACGCCCTTGAACCCGCTGTCAAACAGGGGCTGGACTTCAGCATAGCCTTTTGGTCCGGCGATCAGGCCGATGGCGAAGCTGCCGAGCAGGAGGACCACCGAGGCGTTTAGGAATACCTCACGCAGCAGTTCGCCGCGGGAATGGCCAGTGCCGTCCTGACCGCGTCTGGCCAGCATCAAGCCGGAGAGAATTGCCGGGGTCTCCATCACGGCCAAGACCGCCACCATGAATCCCGCGATTACCAACCCACCAGCACCCAGGATTTCGTTCGCCGTTACAAAGGTCACCACGCTGACAGAGCCATAGTGCGCAGCCACGGCGCCGGCATTGACCTGATCGAGCCGGGCGAACCCGCGCAGGACCAGATAGGCCAGGAAGGGAATGGCAAAGCTCAGCACCAATCCGGCCGTCAGCGCCGCGGCAACCTCAGCATTGACGCCGGATTTAGCCACAGCAACGCCGCCCTTCAGGCCAATAGCAGCCATCAGGTATAGCGACATGCCTTTGGCCATGGCCTCGGGAATCGCGAGGTCCGATCGCAGGGCAGACGCCAACAGGCCCAGCAGGAAGAACAGGATTACCGGCGAGGCGAACGGGGCAAATGCTGAGGCATCCATGGACTGTGGCGCTAGCGCCATTGGCAAGCGCTGGCAAGGCGACTACATGCGCGGCCATGAATGACCTCGCCAGCGCACCGCAGCCTGAACGCCCCGCACCCGAGCGGCAACGCAAGCCGGATTGGATTCGTGTCAAGGCGCCGACCAGCAAGGGCTATGGCGAAACGCGCCAGTTGATGCGCGATCTCAATCTCAATACCGTCTGCGAGGAGGCGGCTTGCCCAAATATCGGGGAATGCTGGACTAAGAAGCACGCTACGGTGATGATTCTAGGGGATGTCTGCACGCGCGCCTGTGCTTTTTGCAACGTAAAGACCGGGATGCCGCGCAAGGTCGACCCGCTTGAGCCCGAACACGTCGCTACGGCGGCCGCGAAGATGGGGCTTGAGCATATCGTGATCACCTCGGTCGATCGCGACGATCTGCCTGATGGTGGAGCGGGGCAGTTCGTCAAGGTGATCGAGGCGCTGCGTCGCAGCACGCCGCAGACCACTATCGAGATCCTGACCCCCGATTTCCGCGGCAAGATGCGGGAAGCTGTTGAGGCGATCGTCGCCGCTGGCCCGGACGTGTACAATCACAACCTGGAAACAGTGCCGCGGCTTTATCCCACCATCCGTCCAGGCGCGCGCTATTACGCTTCGCTCCGCCTGCTGGAGGAAGTGAAGCGCCACAATCCGCTGATCTTTACCAAGTCCGGTATCATGCTTGGTCTCGGTGAAGAGCGGCTTGAGGTTCACCAGGTGATGGACGATATGCGCAGCGCCGGCATCGATTTCCTGACCATGGGCCAGTACCTCCAGCCCACTCCCAAGCATGCCAAGGTGATCGATTTTGTCACGCCCAAGGCCTTCGATGCCTATGGCGCAATTGCCCGAGCGAAAGGTTTCTTGCAGGTCGCTTCAAGCCCATTGACCCGGTCGAGCTATCACGCCGGCGATGATTTCAAGGCCCTTCGCGCAAAGCGTGAGCAGCTGAATAGGCGCGCGCCGCGCGAGGCGCAGCCGGCTAAGGCGGCTCCGCAGGGCTGATGCCGGGCATTCGTGAAGTCCGTCGGTTGCCGTGGAGCGCCGAGCAGATGTACGACCTCGTGGCTGACGTCGGCCGTTATGGGGAATTCCTGCCGTGGGTAGTGGCGACACGGGTCCGTTCGAACAGCGACAGTGAAATGATTGCTGACATGTTGGTTGGTTTCAACGCGCTGCGCGAGAAGTTTACGTCGCGCGTGCTCAAGCAGCGTCCAGCACGAATTGAGGTGATTTACCTCGACGGACCGATGCGCGATCTCGACAATGTCTGGGAATTCCGCTCGACCGACGACGGTGGCTGCGAGGTTGATTTCGCGGTCAGTTTCACGTTCCGCAACGCCGTTTTCGAAAAGCTTGCCGGGCAGTACTTCGACCGGGCATTTCGCAAGATGGTGCAGGCCTTCGAAGACCGTGCGGCCGTGCTTTACGGTAGCAACAGTTCCAGTGCGATCAGCGTGGCCTGATGCCGCACGGTGGCCCGGCTCGATCCATCGAGCAGGCGCATTTCAGCCAGGGCTTCGTCTTCATTCTGCCCCCTGATCGCTCTGGCGAAAACCACAGTGCCCACCGGCTTTTGCGGTGATCCGCCATCCGGCCCGGCAATGCCGCTGATCGCTACAGCGACGTCTGCACCGCTGCGTTTGAGCGCGCCTTGCGCCATGGCCCAAGCGCAAGCGATAGAGACAGCTCCGAACGTGTCGATGATATCCGGATTGACGCCCAGCAGTTGCTGCTTGGCCTCGTTCGAATAGGTCACAAAGCCGCGATCGAGCACGGCGGAGGAACCGGCCACTTCGGTGAGTGCCGCCGCGACAAGCCCGCCGGTGCAGCTCTCGGCCAGGGCTACAGTCCGCCCGGCGGCGCGGTTGTCGGCGATCACCTGTGCAGCCAGTCGGGCAATATCGGCGGGGAGCAGGGTTTCCATGATTACGCCTTGCAAATTGCGAGCTTGCCGACTTTGGCCTGCCCACCGCGTGCGCCCAGACCGGCTGCCAGACCGATCACTTCAGCGGTGCTTTCAGGG
>Ga0315901_10006648_pt1 | contig 13802 bp, 11 predicted proteins | sample LakEriMetagenome_10_FD_203761 | JGI IMG/M metagenome (GOLD analysis project Ga0315901, IMG submission 203761) | Freshwater fungal communities from buoy surface, Lake Erie, Ohio, United States - Buoy 2 MA116 | ecosystem: Environmental > Aquatic > Freshwater > Lake | place: USA: Lake Erie, Ohio... | reverse complement strand
CCCCTTGCTCGACGGCCCGGTGGCCGCGGCGCGAGCGCCGATTCCTGACGACCTGCTTCGACGTCAGGAGCACCTGAAAGCCGCGGCCTACTTTCTGGATGCCACGCTGGCGGGGGTGTGCCGGCTGCAGCCCGGGGAGGCTGCGGTCATTGGGCAGCCGGCAAGCGATGCTGGCATGTCCAGCCCTGTTGCTGCGCCGGCGAATGTTGATGAGCCTGTCGCACACCCCACCCACGCCTTCGTCTTCCTCATCGAGTTCGGCCGCGAGCCGGCCGAGGGCGAGCCCGGCGATGCCTGGATTCGCGGCAGCAACGCGGAGCGCACCGACCTGCGCTGCGCCGAGGTGGCCGCGGTGCTGGCGGGCTATTTGCGCTCTCTGGGGTGGCACGCGCGCGGCCATGTGCAGGGCGACACGGCGCTGGACCTGGCCGCCCTGGCGCAACGTGCCGGCGTGGCGAAGGCAGTGGACGGCGTGCTGCGCATGCCGTTCTCGCAAAGAGGTTTTCGCATTGGCGTGGTGACCACCGACCTTGACATCGCCTGCGACGACCCGATCGCCCCTGACGAAAGCCTGGTCTGGCCCGACGATGATGCCCGGCAGGGCGTGGGCGGCACGCGCCCCGCCTTCGAGGACGAGGCCCTGGCGCAGCGCCCCGTGCACCTGGGCCGCTGGCCCATGGAGCGCATTCGCCGCGTGGCGCAGCCCACCACGATGATCGACCGCGCCCGCATTCAGCGCGTGCCCAAGCGGGCCGATCTGTTTACCCGGGCCCTGGCCGGTGACCTGGGCCCACGGGCGCAGAAGGAGCGCACGCGCTTCGCTGTCAAGCACCCGCTGGCGTTTGCGATGACGCCGCTCATCCGGGGGCTGGTCCCGCTGCAGGGCCCGCGGGAGAAACTGCAGCCCACTGGCTGGGGCGGGGACCTGGCCGACGCCCAGCGCAACGCGCAGTCGATCAAGGCGCTGGGTCACTTCCTCGGGGCGGACTTCGTGGGTATCTGCGAGGCCGAGCCCTGGATGTGGTACTCCCATGACGAGGTGGAAGGCCGGCCCATCGAGCCCTACCACCGGGTTGCCGTGGTGATGCTGATCGACCAGGGCTTCGAGACCATGGAGGGTGCCTCGGGCGATGACTGGATCTCCGGCGCGCAGTCCATGCGCGCCTACCTGCGCGGCGCCCTCATCGCCGGCCTCATGGCCGCGCATGTGCGGCGCATGGGGTTTGGTGCCCGTGCCCATTCCAACGCGCACTCCGAGGTGCTGCACCTGCCGGCCGTGCTGATGGCGGGGCTGGGCGAGTTGTCACGCATTGGCGAGCTGGTGCTCAACCCTTTCATCGGCCCGCGCTCGAAGTCGGTCGTCTTCACCACCGACCTGCCGCTGGCCGTGGACCAGCCCATCGACTTCGGCCTGCAGGACACCTGCGCGCAGTGCCTGAAGTGCGCGCGCGAGTGCCCCTGCAACGCCATCCCCTACGGCCCCAAGACCGTCTTCAACGGCTACGAGATCTGGAAGCCGGACGTGGAGAAGTGCGGCAAGTACCGCCTGACCAACATGAAGGGCTCGGCCTGCGGCCGCTGCATGAAGACCTGCCCGTTCAACAGTGAGGATCTGGTGGAGCACGAGCAGCGGCTGTGGCAGGCCATCGAGAAGCCGGAATCTCGGCGCCATCTGATCGAGCACGACGACCGCATGGGCGGCGGCGAGCGCAACCCGGTCAATCGCTGGTGGTGGGACCTGGAAATCGTCGATGGCGTGGCGCGCGTACCCTTGGCCGGCGTGAACGAGCGTGGCCTGTCGCCCGGCCGCGATGAGCGCTTGGCCGCGGCGCAGAAGATCGCCGTGTTCCCCCCTCACCTGCAGCCGCGTGGCGGCACCACGCTGGCCACCGTGGTGCCGCTAGAGCGGGCGGCGGGTTTGAGGGCTGCGCAGGAGGCGCAGACGCTCAAGCCATCGCCTGACCGCCGTTGACGTCCAGCGTCACCCCGGTGATGAAACTCGCGTCTTCCGAGGCGAAGAAGGCCACGGAGGCCGCGATGTCCTCCACTTCCGCGTGTCGGCGCAACGGGATCTCTTGCAGCACCCGCTCGCGCTCCTGGGCGCTGCGGCGCTCGTTCCACAGGGCCTGCGTGCGGTCGGTCATCACCACGCCTGGGCAGATGCAGTTGACCGTGATGCCGTGCGGCCCGAACTCCTGGGCGAGTTGTCGGGACAGCGCGGCCATGGCTCCCTTGGCCGCCGCGTAGTTGGGCCCTGCGATCAGGCTGCCGAAGCGACCGGCCTTGGAGCCGAAGTTGACGATGCGTCCGAAGCCGCGCTCCACCATCCCGGGCAGCACGGCGCGGCTGGCCCGCACGGCACCCATGAGGTTCAGGTCCATCACGCGCTGCCAGTGGTCTTCGTCTTCGTCCAGAAAGCGGTAGGGGGTGTGCAGGGACCCGCCGGCGTTGTTGACCAGGATGTCGAAGCCCCCGCTGTCGCCGAGAAGCCGCTCCAGCGTACGCGCCGTGTTGGTGGCATCAGACGAGTCCATGGCATGGGTGTGCAGTTGCCAGCCCCCCGCTGAGGCCACCACGTCGGCGGCATCCAGCGCTGCCGCATCCCTGTCGGTGATCCAGACCTCGGCGCCCTCGGCGGCCAGCCGTACGGCCGTGGCAAAGCCGATGCCGCGCGCCGCCGCAGTGATCAGGGCCTTGCGGCCCGCCTGACGCCGACACCCGCGTGCGGGGTCGGCTTCCCGCAGGGTTGGCGGAGGCAGGTGGGCGTAGAGATCGGTCATGGATGAACCCATCATGCAGTCCAGGATGTCGGGCGCATATCCGCCCTGTGATGCGTGTTGCCCAGCCGTGGCCTGTCACTCCGGCTTGATGCCGGCTTCGCGCAGCAGGCGTGCATTGCGCTCGAACTCGGCAGCAACGAAGGCACTGAATGTCACGGCATCCTGGTACATCACGGGGGTGTTGAGGTTCTCCAGTTGCTTGCGGAAAGCCTCTGCCGCGGTGCCGCTGCGGCAGGCCGATTCCAGCGCCGCCAACACAGCCGGCGGCGTGCCCTTGGGTGTCACCAGCCCGCCCCAGACTTCGAAGTGCTGCGGGGGCACGCCCTGCTCACCCACGGTGGGCAGATCGGGGTACTCCTTGAGCCGCTGCGGCGCCAGCACTGCGATACCCCGCATGGTCTGCGAGTGCGCGGCCAGCAGGGTGGGGTGGCCCAGGAACATGGTCACGCCACCGCTGAGCAGGCCCTGCAGCATGTCGGCCTCCCCTTTGTAGGGTATGTGCACCACGTTCACGCCGGCAGCACTGCTGAGCGAGGCCAGGGCCAGATGAGGCACGGAACCGGTGCCCGTGGAAGCGTAGTTCAGCTTGCCGGGGTTGCGCCTGGCGTCAGCCACCAGGTCGGCCAGATTACGGTGCGGGCCATCCCGTCGCACCAGGAGCACCTGCGGGTTCGAGTACACGCGGCACACCATGTCGAACGATGCTGGCGTGTAGCTCAGCTTGCGCAGGGCCGGCTGCGTGGTCAAGGGGCCGACGGGCATCATGGCCAGCGTATGGCCGTCCGGCCTGGCGCTGGCCACGTCGGCGGCGCCGATGGCGCCGCCAGCTCCCGCCTTGTTCAACACCACCACCTGCTGGCCCAGGGTCTTGCTCATCTCCTGCGCCAGGGCACGGGCGATCAGGTCGGTGCTGCCCCCTGGGCCGAAGGGCACGACCATGGTCACGGGCCGATCAGGGAAGGCCGCAGCAGGCAGATGGAGCGTGCCCGCGAGCACGCTGGCGATGATCAGGCTGAAGCGTCGGTTCATGAGGGCTACTCCTTGATGGTCCGGTTGGGATGGTGCTGAAGGGGATCGACGTCCAAGTCGCGGGCTTACGCGCCTTGCCGGGCGCCGTGACCGATGCGGTAGTCGTTGCCCGCGCGGTCCTGGCCACGAACCAGCCACAGCGGGCGTTGGGCGTAGTTCATGTGTGCGGAGGCGAGCTTGTTGGCGGGAAACTCGGGGTCGCGAACGTAGCGCGTGCTGGCAGGCATGTAGCGGATGGCGTAGTCGCTGCGACGCCTGATGCTGCGGTTCTCCGCCGAGCCGTGCAGCAGGTAGACGTCGTGGATCGAGATCATCCCGGCATACAGCACGTCGTCACGCGCCAGGGATTCATCGATGTCGGGCACCTGCTGCTTCAGGGCCATGTGGCTGGCAGTGGTGATTTCATGATGCTCGAGCTTGCGCGACTTGTGGGAGCCTGGGATGTAGCGCATGCAACCGTTCTCGGGCGTGGAGTCGTCAAAGGCGATGCGCACTGTCACGGTGGCCAGGGGGTCCAGTGGCCAGTACTGCCCATCCTGGTGCCAGGGCACGGCCAGACCGTGGCCTGCGGGCTTGCAGAACATCTGGCTGCCCCAGAGCACGATGTCCGGCCCGATGAGCTGCTCCACCATGTCCAGGATTTCCGGGTGATGGCAGAGATCGAGAAAGGCCTGGCTGCCGATGAGCTTGGCCGACTGACCCCACGGGTTGTGTGCGCCTGACAGCGCCTCGGGACGCACATCCGGGTTGCGGGCGATCAGCGTGTCCACCTCCTCCTGCATGCGCTTCAGCATGTCGGCGGGGAGCCGGTAGTCGGGGATCACCAGACCGTCCTCATGGAAGCGCGCCACTTCTTCGTCGCTCAGTCGGGTCTTGCGAGGGGTGTTCATGGTGAGGGCTTCGTAAGCAGAGCGGGTTGGTCGAAAGTGGCGTTCCACACGGGCGGGTCCTGAGCCTGCGTCAGCTCATCCAGGTGCCGCCATTCACGTCCAGGGCATGGCCCGTGACGTAGCGCGCGTCCTGTGAGCACAGATAGCGGACGGCATCGGCCACCTCCTCGGGTGTGCCCAGGCGGCCCAGCGGAATGCGTGCGGCCAACTCTGGCCAGCGCTCGCGCGGGATCATGGCGCCCTCGATGGAGCCCGGCACCACGGCGTTCACGCGAACGCCATCGGGCGCCAGTTCGATGGCCAGCGACTTCACGAGTGACAGCAGCCCCGCCTTGGTGGCGGCGTAGTGCGCCTTGGTGCCGGAGGGTGAGGCGTTGAGTGCGGCGTAACCCGTGCGGCCCGCTCGAGAGGCGATCATGACCACCGCTCCGCGGGCTTGACGCAGGGCTGGAATGGCGGCCTGGGCCACCAGGAAGGCGCCCGTGAGGTTGACGTCGAGCAGGCGTCGCCACTCGTCCACGGGGATCTGTTCGATCGGCCTGGCCTGCGCCGTGATGGCGGCGGAGTGCACCAGCACGGCCAGGCCGCCATCTCCCACGGCCTGCTCCATCAAGGCCTGGCAGGCGGCGGCGTCGGTGATGTCGGTGCGGATGAACCGCACGTGGGGCGGCAGGGCTTGTGGCGGCGCCTGCACGTCGGCGATCACCACCTCATGGTCAACTGCTAGGCGCTGAACGCAAGCCCAGCCGATGTTGCTGGAGCCTCCGGTGACGACGGCAGTGGGGCGCATGGGAGGGGCAGCCTGCGGCGTCATGCTCGTGGCGAGCGTTCAGAGCTCAGTAGTCAGACACCGGCACATGGCTGGCCGCGGGGTCGATGGCCACGTCGATCACCACGGTACGCCCGGCGCGGTTGGCCTCGTGCGCGGTGGCCATGGCATCGCCCAGGGCCTGGGCGTCCTGGACGCGAACGCCCTCGCAACCCATGCCGCGCGCCATCTGGGCGAAGTCCATGGGCGAGAAGTCCACGGCAATGCGCCGCCCCTTCATGTTGTCGCGCACCATGCCCAGCCCCGCGTTGTTGGCCACCAGTACCGTGATGGGCAGGTTCTCCTGCACGCAGGTGGCCAGCGTGCTCAGTGTCATGGCGGCTCCGCCATCGCCAATCAGACATATCACATGGCGGTCCGGGTGCACCAGCTTGGTGGCAGCGGCAGCCGGCAGGCCCCAGCCCATGCCGCCAATGCCACCCGGCACCACCAGTTGGCCGGGCGTGCGCACACGCAGGCTGCTGGTGACCCAGATGCGGTTGTTGCCGGCGTCCAGCACCAGCATGTCCTGCGGCGTCAAGCTGCGGTCCAGCGCGCGCACGATGTCGGCATAGTGCAGCGTGCCCTCGGCGGCCTGCACGGGCGGCAGCACACCGAAGCCGAACTCGGCGTTGTGGGCGGCGATGGCGGCCAGCCGTTCCTGCTGGCGGGCGTCGCCCAGGTCGTGGCCAGCCAATGCTTGCAGCACGTCGGCCACGTCACCCGTGACGGCCAGTTCCACAGGCACCACCCAGCCGGCATGGCGGGCATCCACGTCCACGTGCGCGATGCGCTGACGCTTCGGGTCGATCATGCCCTCGTCTCGGAAGCGCAGGTAGTCAGGCCCGAGGCTGGCGCCCAGTGCGAGCACCACGTCGGCCTTGCCCAGGAGGCGGTTGGCGCTGCGGCAGCCCCAGGTGCCCAGCATGCCGGCGGCCACGGGCGAGGTTTCGTCGACCACGCCCTTGCCGTTGTAGCTGGTGGTCACGGCGATGCCGGCCCGGCCGGCCACCTGGGCCAGCAGCGCCCTGGCGGCCTCAGTCTGTACGCCCTGGCCGGCAATGATCACCGGGCAGCGGGCACCCGCCAGCATCTCGGCCAGGGCCTGCACGCCCTCAGCGTCCGGGCGTGCGGGGGTGTGCCGCAGATAGCCTTCTGACGGGTATAGCTTGACGCGCGGGTTGTCGGGCATCTCGCGCCGGATGATGGGCGTCTTCATCACCAGCGCTGCCGGGCCCATGCGGGGCAGCTGCGCATGCTTGAAGGCGAGTTGCAGGCCGTACACCGCCTCGTGCGGCTCGGTGGCGTAAGCGCAGTACTTGGTCATGGTGCCCAGCACGGCGCGCACGTTGGCCGCGCCGTAGTCGCCCGTCATGGTCTGGTAGACGCCGTACATGCCAAAGCCGTCATAGCAGGACGTGTCGGTCAGCACCACCATGGGCGAGCCGGCAAAGTGTGCTTCCAGGATGCCGAACGCACCCGTGGTGCTGGCAAACGGCCCCTGGCCCATGAAGACCCCTGGCCGACCCGTGAGCTTGCCGTAGGTCTGGGCCATGACCGAAGCGATCTGCTCGCTGCGCGTGAGCACCACGCGGAAACGGTCGCGCACTTCGTGAAACTCGTCCAGCATCCAGGTGATGCCCAGCCCCGGCAGGGTGAAGGCATGGGTGGCGCCGCACTCCAGCAAGGTGTTGACGACGGCGTTCTTGGTGACGGTCAAGGTGTTACTCCGGGCTCAGTCTGGATAATGCAAGCGCTTGCATTCATCCGATCACTCTATGAAGACATGCAGCTTCTGTCAATCGGGTCGATGCCGTATCCGGATTACGATGCAAGCGATTGCCACTTTTGAGCGCTATCCGTCTTACCGCCATGCCCCGGACCAAGCCTGACGCCGCCCCCAGATCGGCTGACGCGCACCCGAGCGCCGCGCCGAATCGGCCGCTCAGCGGCACTGATGGGCCGGTGGCCCGGCCGGTATCTCTGGCTGATGTGGCGGCGTTGGCCGGTGTGTCCACGGGCACCGTGTCGCGTGTGCTGTCTCGTCCTGACATGATCAGCGCAGCCACCAGCCAGAAGGTGCTGGCGGCCGCAGATCGACTGGGCTATGTGGCCAACGGTGCGGCCCGAGCGCTGGCGCTTCGCAAGTCGCGCACCATTGGGGCGCTGGTGCCGCGTTTCGGGGGCTCGTCTTTTCCGACCCTGGTGCAGGCGATGGAGAGTGCCCTGGCAGACCAGGGCTATACCTTGCTGCTGTCGGCCCCCGACCACGCCCGCGCCCAGGACCCGGCCGTGCTGCGAGCCTTGCTGGAGCGAGGTGTGGATGCGGTGGCGCTGCTTGGAGCCGAGCATTCGCCTGCGGTCTTCAACATGCTGCACCGTCACGGCATTCCCTTCGTATTCCTGTGGGCGCTTGCCAGCCCGCAGGGCCCCTGCGCGGGTTTTGACGAGCATGAGGCTGCTGCGCTGGTGGTGGACCACCTGGCGGACCTCGGGCATCAAGTCATCGGGTTCATTGGAGGGCAGACCCTGGACAACGAGCGGGCCCGGCGTCGTTTCAGCGGCGTGTTGCAGGCGGTGGCCCGTCGCGGCCTGACGCTGTGTGCTGAGGCCCACCTCGAAACCGACTATGGCTTTGCGCCTGGCTTCAGAGCCATGCAGACGGTGCTGGCGCGGCAGACTCCCATCACCGCGATGATCTGCGGCAACGATTACCTGGCCGCCGGCGCGTTGTCGGCCCTGGACGCTGGCTCTGTGGACGTGCCCGGGCGCATGTCGGTGATCAGCTTCAACGACAACGACTTTGCACCCTACCTTCACCCCCCGCTGACCACGGCGCGGGTGCCCATCCGCGAAATGGGCGAAACAGCGGCCCGCTATCTGCTGGGCTGCCTGTCTGGCGAGCCGCCTTTGGAGCCGCCACCGCTGACAGTGGCCCTGGTGCAAAGGCGTAGCACCGGGCCGGTTCCAGCATCGGGTTGACACCTCCGGTCTGTGCCGGCTACCTGTTGGCCGTCATGTCCGACCCTGGCGCTTACCCCCGCGCCTGATGCAGGCGCATCAGGCGCGGGCCCGGCCCCGCTGCCGCCCGGCCTTGGGCAGTGTGCAGGTGGCGGCCAACTGCTCAGCTTGGGCCTGCAGGCGCTGCAGCGTGGCATCCAGCGTGGCGATGTCTTCGGCCGACAGCACGCTCAGCAGTTCACGGTTCAGCCCCGCGATCTCCGGGAAGAGTTGCGCATGCAGGCGTTGCCCCGCGTCGGTCAGCTCCACATGGGCGTATCGCTGGTCACTGGCTTGCACGGTGCGGCGCACCCAGCCTTTGGCCACCAGAGCCGACAAGGCCCGTGAGGTGCGGGCCCGGTCCAGTTGCGCCTGCACCGCCAGGTCCGAGGGGTGCATGCTTCCGCCTTCGGCCAAGAGCGCCAGCATGCGCCACTCGCGCCGGGTGATGCCGTAGCGTCCTTCGCAAAGCCGAACCGCCGGCATGCTGGCCGCGCCCGACAGCCGGCTCAGGCGGTAGAGCAAGAGGTCACCCAGCGTCCGGGGCTGTGCCATGCGGGGCAGGGCAGGCATGGGTCCCCCCTCGGCGCGGCTGACGCATTGGCCGGCAGCGGCCGGGTGTTCAGGTGTGTGGGCCACTGGCGTAAACCCTGGGGATGATTGATTTGATCAATTGATTTTGGACGGCTAGATTGCGCTGCACAACCCCGGTGCAACCCGGGGCAGACGAGACATTACCGAGGAGACACCCCATGAAGCGCCGTCAATTCACCGCCCTGGCCGCTGCCGCCAGCCTGATGCCCCTGGCCCACGCCCAGGCCGACCGAACGATTCGGGTGCTGGTGGGCTTTCCGCCGGGCGGCTCCATCGACATCGTCTCGCGTGTGCTGGCCGAGAAGATGAAGGACGATCTCAAGGCCAACCTCATCATCGAGAACCGGGCTGGTGCGGGCGGTCGTGTGGCGGCCGATCTGCTGAAGGCCGCACCGGCCGATGGCAGCGTGGTGATGATCACGCCTGTGGTGGTGCCGGTGCTGGCTCCGCTGGTGTTCTCGAAGTTGAACTACAACCCCGCCACCGACTTCGCGCCCGTGGGCCATGTGTGCAGCTTCAACTTCGCGCTGTCGGTGCCGGCCAGCCTGCCGGTGAAGAACATCGCCGAGTTCGTGGCTTGGCTCAAGGCCAACCCGCAGAAGGCCAACTTCGGCTCACCCGCGCCGGGCAGCCTGCCGCACTTCTTTGGCGAGATGCTCTCGCGCGAAGCCAAGGCCGACATGGTGCACGTGCCATTTGCCGGGGGCGCGGCCATGATGAACGCCATCATGGGCGGCCAGGTCTCGGCCGGCATCGACGTGGTGCTGGAGGCACTGGAGGCTCACAAGGCCGGCAAGGTGCGCATCCTGGCCACGTCGGGCGAAAAGCGCAGTGCCGTGCTGCCGGATGTGCCGACCTTCAGGGAGGCGGGCTACCCCAACATCGTGGCTTCGGGCTGGTTTGCGATGTACGCCCCGGCCAAGACGCCAGCGCCGGCCATCGAAGCGATGAACCGCGCGTTGAACAAGGCGCTGACCCATCCTGATGTGCTGGACCGCTTTGGCAAGCTGGCGCTGGAGGCCGGCGGCGGCAGCCCGGCAGATCTCACCCGCCTCGAGCAGGCCTCGACTGCGCGCTGGGCGCCCGTGGTGAAGGCGACGGGGTTCAGGGCGGATTGAGGATCTGGAGTCCCATAGCAGCGGTTAGGGCTCGCGAGCTCGCTGGCACGGTGCCCTGTGCTCCGTTCATGTCCTCCGGCCTCGGCCTGAGGCCGAGACCTCCTCCTTGACTTCACTTCGCACAGGGCACCACGCCAGCGAGCGGAGCCACCTTGGAGTGCACGCCTGTCTGCTGAACGAGGGTGCGCGGTATCCCCCGCAGCGAAGTAAAGGGGGAGGATCGGGCGTAGCCCGGTCCGGAGGACATGAGCGGAGGGGGACACCGTGTGCCCCCGTGACGCGATGAGGCGATGCGGTGGACAACGCAAGGCAAGCAAATGACCGAAACCTACCTCCCCGACCAATTCATCGAAAACGCCTGGTACGTCGCCGCCTGGGACCACGAGATCGGGCCGGATGCCCTGTTCGCGCGCACCCTGCTTGGCAAACCCTTGCTGTTCTATCGCCGCGAAGACGGCGGCGTGGTGGCGATGGACGACCGGTGCTGCCACCGAGCGGCGCCGCTGTCCATCGGCCGCAAGGAAGGCGACTGCGTGCGCTGCCCGTACCACGGCCTGAAGTTCGACCCTCAGGGCATGTGCGTGGAGATGCCGGGCCAGGAGCGCATTCCGCCCATGGCACGCGTGCGCACCTACCCGTGGTGGAACGCGACCGCCTCGTGTGGGTCTGGATGGGCGCGCCCGAGCAGGCCGACCCGTCCACCATCATCAGCTTCTTCTGGCATGCCAGCCCCGAGTGGGCCATGAAGCCGGGTTACATCCACTACCAGGCGCACGTGCAGCTGATCGTGGACAACCTGCTGGACTTTGCCCACCTGTCCTACGTGCACCCCACCACGCTGGGCACGGCGCGCAATGCGCAGGTCAAGGCCCAGGTGGAGCCCATCGAGGGCGGGCTGCGCATCACGCGCTGGGCGTTGGACGACGAGATGCCGCCCAACCACAAGCGCGTGGCGCGTTTTGAGGGGCGCGTGGACCGCTGGCAGATCTACGAGTGGCACCCGCCGGCCTTCATGCGCATGGACGCGGGCTCGGCCCCGGCGGGCACGGGCGCGCCGGAAGGCCGCATTGCCGAGGTGGCGATGAAGTTCCGCCACACCTCGGTGCAGACGCCCGAGACCGCGCGTACCGCGCACTATTTCTTCTGCCAGGCGCGCAACTTTGAGCTCGACAACCCGGCCATGACCGAGGCCATCTTCCAGGACGTCAGCACCGCCTTCGCGGAGGACCGCACCATGATCGAAGCCCAGCAGAAGATCCTGGACGCCACACCGGGCTTTCGCCCTGTGGCCACCGTGCACGACCAGGCGCTGAACATGGCGCGGCATCTGGTGCGCAAGCGGCTGGAGGTGGAGGCGCAGGGCAGAGCCGCTGCAGCGCCCGCCTCACCAAGCGTGGTGTCCATCATGCCGGCAGCTGCCGCAGGAGTTTCCTCATGAGGCTGAAAGACCAATCCGCCATCGTCACTGGCGCAGCCTCAGGCTTCGGCGCAGCGATTGCCGAGCGCTTTGCCGCCGAGGGTGCGCGCGTGGTGGTGGCCGATCTGAACGAGGCCCAGGGCCAGGCCGTGGCCCAGCGCATTGGCGGCGTGTTCGCGCGCTGCGATGTCTCGCGCGCTGAGGACGTTCAAGCGCTGGTGCAGACCGCCGTGCAGGCCCACGGGCGCCTGGACATCGTGGTCAACAACGCTGGCGTGACGCATGTCAACAAGCCGCACCTGGACGTGACCGAAGACGAGTTTGATCGTCTCTACCGTGTCAATGTCAAGAGCCTGTTCCACATGAACCGCGCCGCCGTGCCGGCCATGCGCGCCAACCCGGGCGGGTCTTCGGGCGTGTTCATCAACGTGGCCTCCACCACGGGCGTGCGCCCAGGCCCGGGGCTGTGCTGGTACTCGGGCAGCAAGGGCGCGGTCATCACCACCAGCAAGGGCCTGGCGTTGGAACTGGCGCGCGAGAACATCCGCGTGTGCGTGGTCAACCCCATGATTGGCGAGACGGCCATGCTGGAGCAATTCATGGGCATGCCCGACACGCCCGAGAACCGGCAGCGTTTCCTGGCCCGCATTCCGCTGGGCCGCTTCACCAAGCCGGCTGACGTCGCGGGCGCCGCGGTGTACCTGGCCAGCGATGAGGCCGGCTTCCTGACCGGCGTGTGCCTGGACGTGGACGGTGGGCGCAACATCTGATGCCGCCCGGACCATGCGCTGCTGTCTGGCCGCGGCCGAGCCCGGCTGACGATGGGCCTGGTGTAACCCCTGAACGGTCACCCCTGACTTCATGATCCACGGCGCCTTGTGGCGCGGTAGAGACCCATACCCTGGAGATGCACCATGACGACGATGTGGACCCGCAGACACCTGATGGCCCTGGCCCTGCCGCTGTGCCTGGGCTTCACGGCCATGGCCACGGCGCAGCCGGCCTGGCCCGACAAGCCCCTCCGGGTGGTCTTGCCGTATCCCCCAGGTGGGCCGAGCGACATCGTCATGCGCCTGGCCGCCGAGAAGATGCAGGCCGCGCTCAAGCAGCCCATCGTCATCGAGAACAAGCCGGGGGCGGGCGGCAACCTGGGCACCGCTGAAGTGGCGCGTGCGGCGCCAGACGGCCACACCTGGCTGTGGATCACCGACACGGTGATGACGGTCAACCCGCACGTCTACAAGAATCTGGGCTTCAAGCCCGACGCGCTGATTCCCGTGACCGTGGGCACGGCCTTCAACCAGACCCTGGTGTGCAACCCCGCGGTAGGTGTGAAGACGCTGGCCGAGCTGGTGGTCAAGGCCAAGGCGACCAAGCTGGCATACGCGTCGGGCGGCGCGGGTGTGCCGGGGCACCTGGCCATGGAGCTGCTGCAGTCCATGGCCGGGTTCGACATGACGCATGTGCCCTACAAGGGGCCTGCGCCGGCCATGCAGGACGTCATCGGCGGCCAGGTGGCCTGTGGCTTCCTCGCAGGCCCCACGGTGCTGCCCCAGGTCCGCGCCGGCAAGCTGGTGGCCCTGGCCGTCTCGGGCAGCCGGCGCTCACCCGCCCTGCCCGAGGTGCCCACGGTGGCCGAGGCCGGGTACCCCGCCTATCTGGCGGACTTCACGCTGGTGATGATGGCCCCGCGCGGCACGCCCGAACCCATCGTGGCGCGCATGCGGCAGGTGCTGGCTGATGCACTGAAGACGCCCGACGTCACCGAGAAGCTGCGTGCTGGCGACCAGATCGTCGTGGTGAACACACCCGCCGAAGCCGCAGCCATGCTGGCCGCCGACAACCGCAAGTGGGGCGAGGTGGTACGCCGCATCCAGCTCGGGCTAGATTGAGCATGAACGTCCTCTTCATCATGGCCGACCAGCTGCGCTGGGACCACCTGTCCTGCGCCGGCCACCCGCACCTGCACACGCCCAACCTCGATGCCCTGGCCGCCCGTGGAGTGCGCTTCTCGCAGGCCTATGTCACCAGCGGCGTGTGCGGCCCCAGCCGCATGAGCTACTACACCGGCCGCTACCCCATCAGCCACGGCGCCACCTGGAACCGCGTGCCGTTGCCGCTCGGCGAGGTGACGTTGGGCGAGATGATCCGCGCCCACGCGGCGGC
>Ga0315901_10006646_pt1 | contig 13804 bp, 13 predicted proteins | sample LakEriMetagenome_10_FD_203761 | JGI IMG/M metagenome (GOLD analysis project Ga0315901, IMG submission 203761) | Freshwater fungal communities from buoy surface, Lake Erie, Ohio, United States - Buoy 2 MA116 | ecosystem: Environmental > Aquatic > Freshwater > Lake | place: USA: Lake Erie, Ohio... | reverse complement strand
CTTCGAAGAGTTCGAATCCCTCAACGACGCCTTCGATTATTACCGGGATAATCGCGAAAAATCCGTGAAACTCATCACGACTGCACGCCCTGTCCAAGAATAGCCCAGCCAAGCAAACGCCCTGGACAAAGTTTGAAAGAAATGGATTTACCACTTTTCAAAGCTTCCTTTGAAGTTCGGGTTTTGAGTGAACGAACGCGCTTGGGTATTCTTTAGGAAAAAATTAATTTCTTTGCCAAGTCGATCGACTAATTCGGGTTGTTTGGCAGAAAGGTCGTTAGATTCTCCGGGATCTACCTCTAGGTCGAAAAGCTCGGTTCGTGCCGGCCAAGCCCAGCGGATGAGCTTCCATTTACCATCGCGAATGGCTGAGCCCGGGGATCCACCTTGGTTGCCCCAATGGGGGTAATGCCAGAACATCTTGCGCGCAGAGGCTTGGGCAGCGGGGTTTTCGAGATACTTCAGGAAAGAATTACCGTCTTTGTGAGCATCTGGGAGAAGGTCGAGACCGGTTGCGGCTAGGATGGTGGGGAAATAATCCGTGGTGTAAATGGGCTCGGCGCAGTTGCTACCGCCGCTGCCAGCTTTGGGATGCCGCACGATCACAGGGACGCGGATGCCACCTTCGTAAAGCCAGCCTTTCCCAGCTCGATAAGGTAGATTGGAGGTCGGCGAGCCTTCAGAGGTGGAGAGTCCGCCGTTGTCGGAAGTGAAAATGACTAGGGTGTTATCGGCGAGACCTTGTGCTTCCAGCGTATCAAGCACATGACCGATGGCGGAGTCCATGGACTCGATCATCGCGGCATAAACCGCATGCGATTGGGTGGTGCGGTTCTGGCGGGGCGATTCGGGCGAAAAGCTGTCTTTGAGTCCCAATTTCTCGCGTTTCGCCTCGTATTTCTTTACCAAGTCGACTGGCGCCATCAATGGGGTGTGGACGGCGTAGAAGGAGAGATAGGCAAAAAAGGGTTTGTCTTTGTTGGCTTTGATGAAGTTCGCCGTGTCACGACCTAAACGCTCGGTAAGATACTCTCCATCCGGCCCGTCTTTGATTTTGGGATTACCGTAAGGCGAGAAATATTTTTTGCCTGTGTAGGGTCCGCCCCCTTGGTTGCCAGCGATATTGATATCAAAACCGTGATCTTCGGGGAAATAGCCCTCAGGTCCTAGATGCCACTTGCCCGCGAAAAGGGTCGCGTAGCCGTATTTTTTGAGCGCATCAGCCAAAGTCACCGTGCCTTTGGGTAGGTGTCCAAGATATGGAGCGGGCAAAAGAGGGTATTTTTCGCGATCATTTTTTTTCTTATTCGAATTTATGAAATCGCGAACCGGATCGTAGTCTCTGGGGATTTCTTCGAAAAATTCGTTGGGAGCACCAAAATAATCGGTGTTATGGGTCCGAGCCGGCGATTGCCCACTCAACATCGCGGAGCGGGTTGGTGAACAGACTGGACAACTCGAGTAACCGTTCGTGAAATTCACCGCTGTTTTGGCGAATTTCGCAAGGTTGGGGGTTTCATAAAACGCATTCGAACCATCGAGGTTCATGTCTTTCACTCCGTAATCATCGGCGATGATCACCACCACATTTCGAACCTTCTCAGCGGATGGGGCGAGCGTGATCAGCGCTACGGAAAAAAGCAAAATTCTCATTCATCTAAGAATGGCGATTCAGGCTGGCTTGTCAAACTGGCAGAGTCAGGAGAAACACCGCGCCGCTGTGCCCATCCGTTCGGCTGCTACAACTCAGCTTACCGCCCATGGAGCGTGCGAGGCGATTGGATAACGCAAGACCCAGACCAACGCCAGGTTTGGTCTCCGCCGCCTGCTTGGCAGATTTATGAAACGGACGGAAAATCTTTTTGCACTCGGCTTGGGAAATGCCCGGACCGTAGTCGGAAACTTTAATTTGCAGGACGTTCGATTTAGCAACCATCTCGATGCAAACGATTGGAGGTTCCGAGCCTGCGGCATATTTCGCGGCGTTATCGATGAGATTGAACAAAATGTGCTCAAGCGCGTTCGAATCGATCGAGCAACGGAACGGACTCTCAATTTTCATTTCCAACTTCAAATGCGCGGAAGTCAACCGCGCTTCGAAACGCTCGCGCATCGATTCTAACAATTCACCGATGTCGTGTTCTGAAACCGAACTGCGCGCGCTACCGCGTTCGATTTGAGAAAACGCGAGAACGTTCTCCACCAGGTGAGAGAGGCGATCCGCCTCACGGGACAGAGTGCGAAGGTAGGCGGGGCGTTTCTCCGCGCTGACCGCATCGTTTTGTAAAATATCTGAATAGAGCCGGAAAGTTGTTAGAGGAGTCCGCAGCTCATGTGTCACAGCGGAAACAAACGAGGCGCGGCGCTCGCTGAGTTTCATCACATTGGTGATCAGGAAAAACGCGGTGACCACCGCGATGAGCGCGGCGAACCAACCCGCGAGAAGGGAATTCATGATGCTTTTCGGAATGGATTCGGGTGTTAGGTTTATGTTTCCGGGAATCAATCTCAATGGAAACGATGCGAGCACGAATGAATCATCCGCATCTTCGATGGGGCGACTCAATCTGGCATTGGGCAGATACAATTTCGCCTCGTTCAAAAGGAGTTTTTCAAGCGCCGCTTGGTCAACCATGATTGCTTGGGCAAAAGATGTTAGAGTCATGCCTCTACGAATCATCAGAAGGGAATCTTTGAACCACATGGGCTTGAACTCCGAAAGCGGGTTGTTGAACTCAAGGCTCGATGAGATTGCCGCGCCCTCATTCAAAACAACTTCTTGTTGTCCAAACGCATAGGAATTTTGCACATTCTTGCTCATCAACTGCTCCCGACTCGCCTTCTCGTTTCGGTTAGACCATGCTTGGGTCTGCTCATCTTTGTAGCCGCGGTATTTCGTTTGGGCTGATTGGCCCGTCTGTTCCAAATTTTCCAGGCTGATCGTGTCTTCTTTTTTTAGACCGGCGGAATCATGATCTACAGCATCTTGATTCGCTACCAGAGTTGGCAACCAAGTGCCGCATATCTGAAGTTGCTGCTCGCTTCCCCAGCCTTTGATGGCCACACCATCTGGAGTCTCGAAACGAACGGTTGCTGGGAGGGTGCGATCCAGTTTTGTTAGAAAATTCTCACTTGAAATAGAGTTTTCTTCTAACAACAAAGAAGTCCCTAGTGTATCCATCCTCCAGAGAACCAAACGCACTCGCTCCTGTTCCTCCGCCCGGATTTCCGCATGCGCTCGGTTTTGCTCGGTTTGGATCACGCTACGCGTCAGCCACAGCATGGCGCCGATCACCAAGCATGCGCATAGGATAAATGCAAACCAAACAAGGGTCGTGGATTGTAAGCGAGTCCAGCTCATTTAGGTGTCCGTGGCTTTGGTGAAACGATAGCCTTTCCCGCGTTCGGTGACAAGGCGTGGCGCAAGATCGCTTCCGAGTTTCGCACGCAAGTTCGCCATGTGCATGTCGATCGTGCGGGTTTCGATCTTATCTGGATCCAGATTCCAGACATGGCGGAGAATTTCGTTACGCGTGAGAATGCGGCCGTTGGCTTCAATGAGGTAACGCAACAAACAGCTCTCCCTGTCGCTGAGCTCGGTGATGGTTCCGTTGGAAAATTTGATTTTGTTTTCCGTTAGGTCGATCTCCACACCATCGAACGAGAAGTTTGCTGAAGGAGCGGAGCGCTCGTGGGTGCGGCGCAACACTGCATCGACGCGAGCGAGCAGTTCTTTCATGCTGAACGGTTTGACGACGTAATCATCCGCGCCACCGACGAGGCCTTTGACTCGATCTTGTTCCTCACCGCGAGCGGAGAGCATGATCACCGCCTGACCTGGGCGGGCTTTTTTCAAAGCAGCAAGGATTTCAAATCCGGAAGGACCCGGCATGACAATGTCCAACAAAAGCAGCCGGTAATTCGATCTCAGCGCCATTTCCATGCCCACGTGGCCGTCCGGAGCCTGTAAAGTACGATAGCCACCGTATTCCAAGGTATCAACAATTCCCGTGCGGACGGCGGAATCGTCCTCGATGACAAGAATGGTAGGAGAGTCGATCATAATTTAAAATAAACACGGGCGTTGACGTTTCACTTCATCATAATGTGAGGACGTTAGACAGGAATAAAACACTAGAGAAATAAAAGAATTTGAACCACAATGATAGCGCAGCGCACATGGACGAACTAACTACTAAAAATATTTCGTCAAATGGACACGGATAAACACGGATGAATGATGAGATTGGGGGCTTATATGATAGTCATGCTCTAGAAAACAATGACTACATAATCCATCTTATCCGTGTTCATCTGCGTTCATTTGCCGAAAAGTTTTAGAATAGTTAGTCCGGCCATCTCCGCTGCGCTCCGATTGTGGTTCTTTTCATGATTTACTAAGCTTAGTTTTTGAAGTTATATCCAGCTTTCGAGGCTTGGGCTCGTGTCGCTTCGATCATGGCTTGATCGAGAGACTTATCGCCAGAGTCCGCTTGCTTTTTCAACGCATCGGCGATGTGTGCTTCGCGTTCCTTGCTAAGAGTTTGGATTTCTTTCTGTATCTGCTCACGCTTGGCAGTGGCATCGGCAACCAATTTGTTAAGTTCCTGTACAGTCTTGCCGCGCAGATGTTCCGGAAGCTCTTCGTTTTTCAATTTGGTGATATCAACTTTCTTATCTTTCACCGCATCGCAAAGATCCCAGCCAGCATTTGAATAGTTTTGACTGGATTTGGTGATAGCGCGATCGACATGTGCTCCCTTTTCGTTGTTCGCGATTGCATCTGCATCGGCCATCTTTTGCATTTCAGCAGCCTGATCACGTTGAGCTCCCCAACCGATATAGGTTTCGTTTAACTTCGAACTAAGTTCAACGATGCGCTTGTCTTGTGGTGCATCGATGTGAGCGACAACCTTGTCTTGGTCGATCACAAGAAAATCTCCGCCACCGAGAGCCGCACCCTCATGCCACGCGCCGTTGATGCCATCTTGGCGATTTCCGCAGTGAATCGTGTTGATGATGATTCCCTTAGCTAGGGCTTCTTTGGAAACCGAACGCGCATCGACTCGGCCCTGAGTGAAAGGCTCGTTACCCGCGATGAAGATCGCTTTGTAGGTTTTCTTGTTATCGTCCCAAGTGAGATCGCCAAGCGCGCGCTGCATGACCGCACCGCAATACTCCTCACCGCCATTGGTTTTCAGGGCGAAAAGTTTTCCGCTCAGATCATCAAGGTCACGGGTTAGCGGATTGACCAAACGTATCCAATCGTTTCCAACGGCATTTCCGTTATTTCCGTATTCGTAGAGAGCAACCTCAACAAACGGCTTCTGGCCGTCACGTTCGGCATCGATGAACGTATTGACGACTTTCCATAATTGGGTTTTCGCCTGATCGATCAGTCCGTCCATGCTGCTGGAGGTATCCAAGAGCAAAGCGATTTGGATTTTATTTTGGCCATCGACTACAGGTTTCGCTGGAGCATCGACAGTTGGTTTGTCTTCAGGTAGATATATGGTTTTTGCATGTGCTGGCATCTGACTGGTGACGATGGCGACAAGAGTCGTTGCAAGCGCTAGGGCATGTGTAGGAGTTGTTTTCATAACACTCTCTTTTTAGCCCCGACTCAGAAGTCTGTCCGTAAAGACTGTGTAAAGAATACAGCGAGGGATATCGAAGACTCGCGCAAAGAAAGATGAGGTTTTCGTGGTTTATCTTTTGATTTTTGTGAGTTTCACGTCTTATTTCCTGCGATGAAATTTCTCAATCCAGCAAGGTTCTTGGTGCTTTTCACTCCGCTGTGTTCGTTCATGATTTCAGGCATGTTAAATGCCGATGAAAAAGCTAAGCAAACATTCCGCACGGCGTTGATTTATGATGATGTGTTTCTCGAACACGATACAGGCCCAGGATTTCCGGAACATCCGGATCGGCTGCGGCGTTTGACAAAACATCTCAAGGAAAACGAGATCTCCAAGCGATTGATGTGGGTGAAGCCAGATGAAAAAATAGATCCATTGCCGTGGATACATGAGATGCATGACAAAAAATACGTGGCGGAGCTGAAGCGGGCTTGTGAAGCCGGCGAAAAACGCATGCACGACAGCGGCGACACGCCGATTTCAAAAAGCACCTACGAAGCAGCGACGCGCGCGGTGGCTGGGGCGTTGACGGCTGTGGATCTGGTGATGGAGAAAAAAGTGACAAATGCCTTTGCAGCACTGCGGCCGCCGGGACATCACGCGATGCCGGATCGGGCGAAAGGGTTTTGCTTTTTTGGAAACGCCGCGATCGCTGCGCGTTACGCGCAGAAACATCACAAACTCAAACGCGTGATGGTCGTGGATTGGGATGTGCATCACGGCGATGGCACTCAAGAGATGTTTCTCGAAGATCCCAGCGTGTTCTTTTTCTCCGTGCATCAATACCCACTGTATCCGGGACCGAGCGGCTCACCGGACATTAAAGGCAAAGGCGCGGGCGAAGGTTTCAATTTAAACGTGCCGCTCCAAGCCGGCAGCGGTGATGCCGCGGTGATCAAGGCTTTTGAAAACGATCTGGCGAGGGAATTTCGGAAATTCAAACCCGAACTGCTGATTATTTCCGCAGGCTTCGACGCACACAAAGACGATCCTTTAGGCGCACTCGGTTGGTCGAGCGAGGTATACGCCAAACTAACAGAAATCGCGCGTGGACTCTGCCGCGAACAAGGACACGAACGCATCGTTTCCCTGTTGGAAGGCGGATACAGCGAAGGCGGAATCACCGAAGGCGTGAGGCGGCACGTTGAGGCGCTTGAGGTGGCGGCTGAGTAGAAAGGCTTATGGGGTTTGATGCGCGGAGGCATGAGGTGGGGCGCCATCGCCGTGGCGCCGCATGAAATGGGGAGATAAAAGATGTGCCATTGGCATATCGAACGCGTTTCGCTACGCGCGGCGCCCTCGGCGATGGCGCCCTACCTTATTGGCTATTCTACCTCAACAAATTCCAAGCAGTCACCAAGGCTTTCAATCCCGCCATTTCAATCGATGGATCGACGCCGGCGCCCCAGAGGATGCAGCCGTATTCGTGTTGGTGCTGGAAGTTAAGAATTACATTTTGACATAAAAGCATAAATATGCTTAATTTTCGTTCATGAGAACGACGATCGATCTACCAGATCCGCTTTTTCGAGAAGCCAAGACTCGTGCCGTGCAAAACGGGATGAAATTTAAGGATTTGGTGGCGCAATACATCGAACAGGGATTGCATGGACAACTTGCCGACCCTGAAGCACGGCGCCGAGAACAAGTTTCTTTGCCGGTTTTCCGAAAGACTAGCGGAGCACCAATACCAACGAGATCAAATGCCGAGCTTTTCGAAATTCTGGCAGAGGAAGAAGCTTCTTATAACTCGCCATCATGAGCGCGCGCATCGATCTACCCGATGTAAATGTGTGGCTTGCGCTGACGGATGAGCGACATGTTCATCACCAAGCCGCCCGACTTTACTGGAATGAACAAAGGGCGGATCATATCGCGTTCTGTCGCGTCACCATGCTGGCGCTACTCCGATTGGTCACCCATCCGAAAGTCATGTCAGGAATTCCTTTCACGCATGAAGAGGCCTGGAATATTTACCGGACTTACCGAAATTTACCCATCATCCGTTTCCTTCCCGAAACAAATACTTTGGAAACCACTCTCGAATCCCTAACAATAAATCCCGACCTCCCCCACCGCCTCTGGACAGATGCCTATCTTGCCGCCTTTGCGATTTCTAACGGCAATCGACTGATTTCTTTTGATGCGGATTTTGAACGTTTCCCAGGTCTCAACGTTTTGCGTCTGAAAGCGTGAGGTAGGGCGTCATCGCCGAGGACGCCGCATGAAATAACAAGATAAAGAAGTGCCATTGGCCAATTTAAAGCGTTTCACCACGCGCGGCGCCCTCGGCGATGACGCCCTACCTTTTTGGCTGCTCTACCTCAACAAATTCCAAGCAGTCACCAAAGCTTTCAAGCCCGCCATTTCGATGGATGGATCAACGCCGGCGCCCCAGAGGATGCGGCCGTCTTGGTGTTGGAGTTGGACGTAGGCAGCTGCGCTGGCATCTGATCCGCCGCGCACGGCGTGCGAGCGATAGTCGGTCACTTTGAAATCTTTCAAACCGACTTTTTCCAATGCATGCACGAAGGCGTTGATCGGGCCATTGCCATCGCCTTCGATTTTTTGAGTTTTGCCATCAAGTGAAATCGTTGCGTTGCAATGCACATTGCCGCCGCCTTGTTGGTGGATCAGCTCGTATTCCACCACGCTGAGATGGTTTTCCTGATTCACGAAGTGATCGAAAAACGCATCGCGGATTTCATCGACCGTGAGTTCGCGGCCGTGTTGGTCGGCGAGATCGTAAATGTACTTTCCTACGATAGGGTGCATCGACTTGGGCAGATCAAAACCGTGTTCGCGATCTAACACATAAGCGACTCCACCTTTTCCGGATTGGGAATTGATGCGGATGATCGCTTCATAGGATCGGCCGATGTCTTGAGGATCGATGGTCAGATAAGGCACGCCCCATACGAGATCGGCGTTGTCTTTTATTTCTTTCTCGCGGCGGTCGAGGCCTTTTTTGATCGCGTCTTGGTGTGAACCGGAGAACGCGGTGAAAACCAGCTCGCCGACATAAGGATGGCGTTCAGGGATAGCAAGGCGGGTGAATTTTTCGTATTTCAAACGGATATCTGTTAGACCTGAAAAATCGAGGCCCGTAGGAATTCCGTGGCTGTTCATGTTCAGGGCAACTGTGACGATATCGAGATTACCGGTGCGTTCGCCGTTTCCGAAAAGTGTGCCCTCCACTCGATCCGCGCCTGCCATCAAGCCAAGCTCGGTCGCTGCGACGCCAGTGCCACGGTCGTTGTGCGTGTGAAGGGAAATGATGATGGAATCGCGCTTGTGGAGATTTCTGCCCATCCACTCAATCATGTCTGCGTGAATGTTAGGGGTTGTCCACTGCACGGTGTCCGGCAGATTGATGATCATCTTTTTCTGCGGAGTCGGCTGCCAGACATCGATCACCGCGTTGCAAACTTCCGCCGCGTAATCGAGTTCCGTATCGGAAAAGGATTCCGGAGAATATTGCAATACCACTTCGGTTTGCGGAATGGTGGGCACGAGTTCCTTTACCAACTTCGCACCATCGATCGCGATTTGTTTGATCGATTCGCGTGAGGCATCGCCAAAAGTCACGCGACGTTGCAGCGGCGAGGTGGAATTATAAATGTGCACGATCACGCGTTTCGCGCCGGCGATCGCTTCGAAGCTGCGGCGGATGAGCTGCTCGCGCGTCTGCACCAAAATCTGAATCGTCACGTCATCTGGGATGCGGTTTTCCTCAATCAAGCGACGGCAGAAATTGAATTCCGTATCGGCGGCAGACGGGAAACCGATTTCGATTTCCTTGAAGCCAATCCGCACCAAGAGCTCGAAAAACTCCAGTTTCTCCTCGATCGACATCGGCTGTGGTAAAGCCTGGTTGCCGTCCCGGAGATCGACCGAACACCAGATCGGTGCACGGGTGATCACCTGATCCGGCCAGGTGCGGTCGGGCAGAGAAACCGCCGGAAACGGGCGGTATTTTGATAGGCTTTGGGGTTTCATGGCGAAATGCGGAAAATGCGGCGGGGTGGCAGGTTAGTCAAAAAACGGGAGATGTAGCAAGGCTGGCGTCAGGGTGATTTCCAGAAAGGAACCGCGATTTCTAAATCGCGGCTGCAATGGTTATTAAAGCACATGGTATTGCGCTTGCGAGGTCGCGATTTGGAAATCGCGGTTCCTTTCTTCGGATTTTCAAGGCTTTGCGGCTCATTTCCGCCACAACCAGCGCATGGCATCCGGGAAAATGGCACCCATGTGTTTGCCGTTATGGCCGTGTTTGCCCCAGACGTATTTGTAATCGTAACCTTTGAATTTCAGTGCCGCCTCCATCTGCATGTTGCCCAGAGGCCAGTTGCCGTGTTCGTTGTCGAGGTCATCGATCCCTTCCTCGAAAAATGCCCGAATCGGTTTTTTCTCCGTCTTGCGGATCATGCCGGGATAGGCGTCTCCACCGCGAATATTTGTGAAGGAGCCGATGGATGAAACGACCTTTCGGAATTGATCCGGACGCTGCCAGGCAACGGTCCATGCGCAAATACCGCCTGAGCTCGCGCCACAGATCGCGCGCATTTCAGGATCGCTTGTGAGTTTGTATTGTTTCTCAACAAGGGGAAGAATCTCATCGATGAGAAAGGTCGCGTAGTCCGCAGACAGGGTATCGTATTCAAAACTGCGGTTGTTTTTTTTCCATGCAGACTCTGGCGGCGCCTCGCCCTTATGTCCGGGGTCGATGAAAATCCCTATCACTGGCGGCATCTGTTTAGCGGCAATGAGATTATCGAAAACCGTAGGCACTCTGTAGTCCCCCTTTGGATTCACATAGGCATGCCCGTCTTGGAAAACCATCACTGCGGTCGGCTGGGTTGCATCGTGATTCGCTGGGATATACAGGTGGATCTGACGCGATGTGCCGGCAAATACCTTTGAATCTTTAAAGATGAAATTCGTTACTTTCCCTTTTGGAACATCGGGTTTCTCCAAGGAATCGGGGCCTAATTTCGGTTCTGGCTGCTCTGGCAAAGTGAGTTTCGGCGAGCTTTCCTGAGCGCAAACGGCGCCTGCAATCACAAGCAAACAAGTAAGGATGAGTTTCAACATGGAAACTAAACACTACGAACCTTGTGGAATCTTTCAATTCAGCATATGAAATTTCCAGCAATGCCTGCCGACTACCACACGCACACGCCTCTCTGCAAACACGCCACCGGAACTCCGGAGGAATATGTGGCAGCTGCGATCGCAGCTGGCTTGAGCGAATATGGCATTTCCGATCACGCACCTTGCCGACCCGAACCATTCGATGATTGGCGGATGTTAGAAAGCGAGCTGCCGGAATATTTCGATTGGATAGCCCGTGCCAAGCAAGCAGCTGGAAATCAAATCATCATCCGCTCAGGGATGGAATGCGATTGGTTGAAAGGCTACGAAAGTTTCATCGAAGAACTCGCAGGCAAATCGGATTGGGACTACTTGATCGGTTCAGTGCATTACCTCGGTGATTGGGATTTCGACAATCCAATCTGGTTAGGAAAATGGGCGGAGATCGATGTCGAAGATGCCTGGAAAACCTATTGGAAAACTTATGCCGAAATGGCGGAGAGCGGATTGTTCGATATCCTCGGGCATCCGGATCTCATTAAGAAATTTTCCTACGCACCCGCAGGCGATCTGGATCGGTTTTACGATCCCGTCATCGAGGCGATCGCCGCCAATGGTTCAGTCATCGAGCTCAACACCGCTGGTCTCCACAAACCGTGCGCGGAGGCTTACCCTGCCCCGCGTTTCCTTGAGCTGGCGGCCTCAGCGGGGATTGGCCTGGTCATTTCCTCAGACGCCCACGCGCCAAATGAGGTCGCCAGAGATTTCGCTAAAGCCCGTGAACTCGCCAAAGCCGCCGGCTATCGAGAAACCCAGCTTTTTAATAAGCGGAAACGTACCGGAGAGCCGTGTCTCTGACCGGCTTCTTCATCAACCTAAGCCGGCCGGAGGCGCGGCTCTCCAGTAAGCCCTCCAATATCCTTGAGGTTTAAAGTTTAAAATTTAAAGTTTCCCCAGATGAAAGCTTACCAAGATCTATTGAGCGATGTTTTAGAAAACGGCGAAGAGCGCGGCGACCGCACCGGCACTGGCACACTCTCGGTTTTTGGTCGGCAGGCACGCTACGATCTGCGCCAAGGTTTTCCCTGTGTCACCACCAAGAAACTTCATCTCCGCTCCATCATTCATGAGTTGCTGTGGTTTCTCAAAGGTGAAACTAACATCGCTTATCTCAAAGAAAACAACGTCACGATCTGGGACGAATGGGCAGATGCCGAAGGCGAGCTCGGTCCCGTTTACGGAAAACAATGGCGTTCATGGCAAGCCGACGGTGGACGCACCATCGATCAGATCGCGTTGCTCATCGATGGTTTGAAAGGAAACCCTCAATCACGACGCCACATCGTCTCCGCATGGAACGTTGGCGATCTGAATTGCATGGCGCTTCCTCCTTGCCACTTGTTGTTTCAATTCTACGTTCACGAACCCAAAGACGGCGGCAAGCCCGGCCTTTCTTGCCAACTCTATCAACGCAGCGCGGATCTTTTTCTCGGCGTGCCTTTCAACATCGCTTCCTACGCGCTCTTCACTCACATGATCGCCCAAGTCTGCGATTACGAAGCCCGCGACTTCGTCCACACCTTTGGTGATCTCCATCTCTATCAGAATCACCTCGACCAAGCCCGCCTCCAACTCACCCGCGAGCCACGTCCCCTTCCCTCTCTGAAACTCAACCCAAATGTGAAATCCATCTTCGACTTCACCTTCGATGACATTTCGTTAGAAAACTACGATCCCCACCCGACTATCAAAGCACCTATTGCTGTTTAAGATTTTTGAACCACGAATAACACGAATGTACACGAATTTTCAAAGCAGGGTGTGTTTTTCAATCTGATTTATTAAACTCGTTTCAACTAGCCAAGCATTCGTGCCCATTCGTGCGATTCGTGGTTTAACTCTTCCATCTAACATTTCATCCTAAATCATGCTAACCGCCGTTGTCGCCATGGATCCGAATCGCCTGATTGGTCGCGATGGCGCTTTACCTTGGCATCTTCCTGAAGACCTCGCGTTCTTCAAAAAAACCACCCTCGGCCATCCGGTCTTGATGGGCAGAAAAACCTTTGAATCCATCGGCCGCCCTCTCCCCAAGCGCCGCAACATCGTCCTCACCCGCGATCGCGATTGGAAACACGAAGGCGTCGATGTCATCAACGACCCTTCCGAAATCCCCAAAACTGATGAGAAAATTTTCATCATCGGCGGCGCCGAAATCTACCGCGCCCTAAGCGACCAAATCGACGAATGGCTGGTCAGCCACGTCCACGAAACCTACGAAGGCAACACCCACCTCGCACCCTTCGAGGCCGATTTCCCTAACGTAGAAATCGTCGAAACCCACGAAACCTTCACGGTGCGGCGGTACTGGAGAGCCGCGCCGGAGTGCGGAGGCTCGCCTCCGCCATGAGAGTGGAGCTTGCTCCGCGAGCTGCGGAAGCAGCACAGGAAAAAGAACAATCCCACCCGCGACGGAGCAAGCTCCGTCTACCACAAGGCGGGAGCAAGCTACCGCACTCCGGTCAAAGACCCGGCTCTCCAAGATTTATTTCTCCACGCAGACCTTGACGCACACCGCTTCCTGTGGTTCAAAGCGGGTCGACTCTTCAAATTCAACGGAACGATGGCTGAGTGGTCGAAAGCACTCCCTTGCTAAGGGAACGTAGGGGTGACTCTACCGAGGGTTCGAATCCCTCTCGTTCCGCCACTTCAAAAAGCTCCCTTTTGGGAGCTTTTTTACTGTCGGAACATGAGGGCCGAGAACCCCTTGAGCCAAAGGCGAAACAGGGTTTGACTGCCGAGTTTTGTGAAACACAAAACATTTACCACAACCGCGAAGCGCAAACTGCAGGGACGTAACGCAGTGGAGTCAATCCCTCTCGTTCCGCCATTCTTCACTTCAGTTCCTGAAGCTACGAATGGCAAGCTATAGAATCAGTTAAAGGAACAGGGCGATTGCATCGCAGAGCCTTGAAAGCGTAGCTTTCAAGGCTTTTAAGATTCGCGCTAGACTTTCACTCTAAAACAGCCAGATTAGGCGAGTCATGATATGCACTCACATCTGCTCGCCT
>Ga0315901_10006643_pt1 | contig 13807 bp, 14 predicted proteins | sample LakEriMetagenome_10_FD_203761 | JGI IMG/M metagenome (GOLD analysis project Ga0315901, IMG submission 203761) | Freshwater fungal communities from buoy surface, Lake Erie, Ohio, United States - Buoy 2 MA116 | ecosystem: Environmental > Aquatic > Freshwater > Lake | place: USA: Lake Erie, Ohio... | reverse complement strand
TGGATATCTCAACTGGGCTGAGCGATAGAAACTACCGCGAGTGATCTGTACAAATTCGTTTTCTTCAGTTTGTGTGGTCAGAGTCAATGACACAAATTCGGTAACAGGGTCTACTGTGATTGTGTAGATGGCCATGCGTTCGTTTTGGCTAGAGCCGTCGCCGTCGGGAACAGTAACAGCTTCGTCAAACTCTGTGCCCGCGGTATCGTAGCCCGTTGAGTCATAAGGATAAATGTAATCCTGCCAGGCATTGTCTGTGGTATTGTAGTTGCTGCCTGGAGGCCCGTTGTAGTTTTGTTGCTTGACAAAAATTATAGTATTGTTGTTGATCATCTCAATTTGACCGTCGAGCCCGCCCAGTGCACTGATATAGCCCAGGGTTCTTCCTTCTACGTCACTGTAGGCTAGATCAGTAGCAATGTCCACCTCACCAATAAAGGTGTTGCCCCCAGTGTTGAATCGATCAAATGTGGTCAAGCTTGGTGCGGGAGTCCATCGCTGTGTTGCAGTATTCCAGTTTCGACTCATTTCGGAGTCTAAAACATATCGATCAACTTTAAAATCCACACGATTTAGCTGTTGACCAAATTGAGTGGCTATGTAATAGGCTATCTGTCGAGCACGCCCAGGATTAACATAACACATGACCCAGGCTGGTGTAAATCCCAATACGCGGCCATCAGTTTGTTTGGAGGTCATCCAGAGTGGCAGTTTGGTAGATATCTGTCCCACAACATCAATCACTTGATCTCTCATGTTGGTCAAGCTGTTGGGGTACACTTGTGTGAGTTCAGTACTACCGTCGCTAGGATCTATGATTGGATAAGACAAGTTCACAATCTTGCCAACACTCTGACCTTGATTGTTGACTAGGTCATCAACAATTCGACTGTATACCACTTCGTAGATTACATTGCCGTCGGCATCCAAGGCCTGGGCAGTTTCAATTGATCCTAACACCAGCTCTTTCCAGTAGTGATTGAGATACAAACTTTCTACATAGCGATCCTGTGTGTCAGGATCAAGTCCGAAAGCATGCTGATATATCACTCGATCTGCTTTGCCAAAATAAGGATCAGTTGGCCTAAAAATATAGTCAGGAACAAAAATATCCTGATTGTCCAGCAGCTCGGCAATCAACACACGGTCGTTGGCCGGAGGCATGGCCTGTACTTCAAGATTTTGATAGGGTTTGTTGTACTCTCGACGTACTCGTACAGTAAACGTTTTGAACACAGATACCACGTCTCGAACTCCAGTTGCCCGCATGACTGGCACTAGGTTGGCTCCTGTGCCTCCAAATCCTTCTGTGACAGTTATTACAGCTGGTACAACGTAGCCCGAGCCTGCACTGGTCAGCGCAACAGATGTAATCGCTCCCCCGACCACTGTGACGTTGCCTGCTTGTGCTGGCAATGCTGATGCTCCCACTGGCGTAGAAAAAGAGATAACCGGCAAGGACACATCACTGTAGCCTGTGCCGCCGTCGACCACTGTGACACTTTGTACATTGTACAAAATTTGTTCCGTATCTTGTGCGTAAGCATTAACAGTAAATGTAAATCGACTATCCCAGGTGGTGGCATTTTGATCAAATGTTGTGGATCCAAGATCCACAGCAAATGTGTTGAAACTGACTTGTCCAGAAATCTCGCCTGTGGGCAACAATTCAAGTCCCTGGGGCAATTCGTTAAAGGCACCACTTTCTAGTCTATAAGTGAGCTCGCGGCCGCCACGATTCACAGCTTCAACTCGGAGCAAGCTGATATCGCCGTTGTCGACCGTTCCTAGATCGCTGTCAGTCAACCAGGTGACTTCGGCGTCAATGGCTCCACTGATGGTTATGGTGTATGGATAAGGATCGCTGGCCACAATCAAGTTTGCACTCATTGTGCCTGATGCAGTGGTCAAGGTAGCTGCTGCTGTAGCTTCCAATGATTCAGCCACAGTGAATTGGGTAGCATTGACCACTGCCAACACATAATAAACTTTGGTTGGTGACGCCACAATGCCACCAAATGTTGTGCCGGTGAACACTATGGGCTGACCTGTTCCAATCTGTTGTGTGCTGGCACAGGTGATTCGATTGGTGCCAAATTCAGTAGCACTACACACCAATGGAGTGCCCACAAACTCATCCTGGTAAGTCACAATGTTGAAACTGTAGTCAACTTCGGTCACACCTTGGTCGGGCACATATCCATAGTACCAGCCGGTCACAGGATCCAGTTCAAGTCCGGGCGGCAGGCCCGATCCTTGATTTACTCCAATGGCATATTTCAAACTGGGAGTGTCATAGTCGTTGCCAATGAATTGATAGGCATAGTAGTTGTCGCCACGCACAGTGCCAAGGTCACTGGGCGCAGAATTGATGATAAACGGTCTACGTTCAGTGGTTTGATCTGCTGTGACCACAGTGTTGTCTGCTGTGATTGTGGTATTGTCGGCAGTGATCGACGCACGATCGAACACAAAGAATTGAAAAGTACGTAGATTACTACTTTTACCATCAGTGACTTCTAGAGTAAATTGATAATTCCTACTGATTGCACTGACTATGAAGTCATAGGGCAAGGTATAAACAGGAGTAAGGTCATAGCCCGGGGGTTCTGTAACATTCAGTGCAGGTTCAATATTTCCCGAAATTAGTCCCGACTCGCTCACAGTGATGCCGCCCGGCAGTTCGCCGCCAACCAGACGCACAACCACAGTATCGTCTGGATCCGTGTTGGTATACTGAATTTGTATATCAAGTCGGTCACTGTCATAAAACGTGCCAAGACTTCCCGCAGGAGTCGTAAATTCAGGAGAATCATCTCCAGTGATAGTGATGGTAAATGTACGATCTCTCACACGTGGTGGCACATCTGAACTGGCAGCTCTGACAGTAAACTTGCTGGTCACGTCCCGACTGACCTGAAGTGGAACACCTTGCAATCGCACTGCAGCAATTGGCACACCCACAATGGCACCATTAGCCGTGAGTTGTATGCCTTCGGGCAAGGTGCCAGCAATCAAGGAAAAAGCCACTGCGCCGCCAGGGTTGGCAGCCTCTAAGTTCAGCTGATAAAAAACACCTTCGGGTATGACTCCAAGGTTGCCAGCAGGTGTGATCCAAACAGGTTGTGCCATAATTAATTAAATTACAATGAAGTCCAGCCGCCGCCAGTTAACAATCGCACAGTATCTGTTCCAGTGTTGTAATATATAGCACCTTCGGGCGCACCTGCAGGATCACTGGCTGACGTAGGTAATTTTAACCAGTTGCCACTGGTGGCGCTCATAGTAACTGATCCGCTGACTGTTAACGCAGTCAATGTTCCTACACTGGTAATATTCGGCTGAGCTGCAGTGGTCACTGTGCCTGCGGTGGTTGCAGAAGGTACTGTACCTGACACATTGGCACCTGGAATACTTGTGAGTCCTGCACCCGATCCATTGAACTGACTGCCTGTTACTGTGCCTGTTGCACTGATCAATCCAGCGGTGCGTAGGTTACCACCTTGTATATTGCCTGTGGCAGTAATCAATCCACCTGTGATTATGTTGCCACCTGAGACGTTACCACTTGCACTGACTGTGGCACTTTGCACAAATCCAGTAGTAATCACGTTGCCTGCATTGACATCACCAGTGACAGTAGCATTGGCTCCTTCCAGTGTGCCAACTACCAAAGTGCCATAAGAACTCACAGTGACTACTTCGTTGGTAATATTTACCCTGGTGGCTGCAATCAACTTGTTGATGCTGTTGTCATATCCTACAAATGCTGTTCTTGCAGCAGTGTCATAGTAGTCTAGCGCAATGCCCCGATCTTTGCTGTCATTGCTGAGCAAAGGAGTGTTGTTGGCGCCACCACCCATGGTAATGATAGGATCTTGAATAGCAATAGTTTCTACGTTGGTATAAAATGTGTTGCCACTCACTGTGAGGTTGCCAGCAATAATTGTGGTGCCATTCACAGTCAAACTGCCGCTAGTAATAGCACCAGTAGCACTGACTGCGCCGCTAGTGATAATATTCCCACCTGTGACGTTGCCGCCGGCACTGAACAGGCCTGCTGTGGCAATATTGCCGCCAGTTACATTACCTACCACAGTTACAGCGCCAGCAGCACTGATCAAGCCGCCGCTGATCACATTGCCGCCGCTGACATTGCCAGTGGCAACTACTTGTCCGCCTGTGGCAATATTGCCGCCTGCAACGTTGCCTGTTACATTCAATGCGATCAATGTACCCACGGCAGTGATAGAAGTTTGACTGGCTGTGGCCACAAGTCCTATCAAGTTTCCGCCTGTGACATTGCCTGTGGCTGACACCAAACCAGCTGTGATAACATTGCCGCCTGTGATATTGCCGCTGGCACTCAGAGCAGCAGTGGTTACCAATGCAGTGGCAGCCACAAGGTTACCTGCTACTGTGCCTGTTGAGGTGTTGGCAATCACGTTGTCGCATTGTATTTCTCCTATGGCAGTCAATGTCACTGTTTCAACTGATCCCAAACTTATGATATTTGCACCACGTATGTTGCCCACTGCAGAGATAGAAGCTGCGATGCTGATGTTGTTGGCAGAAATATTGCCGGTGCCACCCAGTGCATTACTGACCACTAGACTGTTTAGATTTCCCACAGTTTGCAACCCAGAATTGATCACGTTGGCACTGAGAGTAGTTCCAGTCAGCAGTGCTGCATTGGAACCACCGCCTGATCCGCTGACATTGCTCAGCAGACCGCCGTCGCCAATAAAATAACCAGCAGTGATATTGCCCAGGCTGGTAATGTTGCCGGTGCTGTTGACCTCGCCACCAGTGTTGACGTTGCCGCCGGTGACGTTGCCAGCTGCACTGACTGCACCATTGGTCACAATATTTTGTCCTGTAACGTTTCCTGATGCGGTGACAATTCCGGTGGAAATCAAGTTGCCCCCAGTGGCATTGCCACTCACTGCCAAACTTGTCAATGTGCCCACTGTGGTCAAACTGGAATTGATCACGTTGGCACTGAGGGTAGTTCCAGTGATCAATGCAGCAGGAGCACTAGATAAAACCCCAGTTAACTGTGATCCGTTGCCAATAAACAAGCCGCCCGACGTGATGTTGCCTGTGGCAGAAATAGTGGTGTTGGCCAACAAGGTGCCTTGCACAGTAGCGCCTGTACCAGATACCACCAGCACGTTGGCCACGTTGGCGGCACTGACACTGACAGTAGAGTCTTGTACAATCTGAATGTTTGATGTACCATTGGCAATACCTGACAAACCACCAATGTTGTAGAGTTCAGTAAAGTTATCGTTGGATTTTTCAAATGCAGTACGAATGGGATCGCCAAGACCGTCATTTGCTACGTTGCCTACATTGATTACTTGCTGTGCCATATTTGAGATTCCTGTTGATGTATTTACCAAAAGTTTCTGGCTTGGCCAACAAGTTGTTTTGGTACTAAATACACTGATTCGGAGCAATCAATGTCATACATTATCAACAACAGCCGCGGGCAAGTGGTAGCAGTAGTAGCAGACGGCACAGTAAACACCTCTGCCACAGATCTTTCTTTGGTGGGCCGCGCTCTTACGGATTACGGCACTTTTGAAAACGAAAACTATGTGTTTTTGTTGGAAAACTTTGCCAACTCAACTGCACCTTTGCAACCTATACTGGGACAGTTATGGTACAACAGCAGCACCGATGTAATTTCTACATACGGGTCAGGTAATGCCTGGATTCCATTGGCTTCGCAAGAATATGTACAGTTGCAAAAAGTTAGCCCTGCTTTTACTGGCATTCCCACTGCACCCACTGCAGCCACAGGCACAGCGACCACACAGTTGGCCACCACGGCTTTTGTGACCAACAGTCCCCAATTTAGTGGCGTACCTCGGGCAGCCACAGCAGCCGCAGGCACAAGTACCACACAGTTGGCCACTACAGCTTTTGTGACCACAAGCCCTGCGTTTGCCGGAGTACCCACTGCACCAACTGCTGCTGCAGGCACCAACACTGCACAGCTGGCTACCACAGCATTTGTCACAGCAGGTCCTGCATTTGCTGGCACGCCCACAGCACCCACCGTAGGCAACAGTGTCAGCAATACTCAACTGGCCACAACTGAGTTTGTGCAAAATCAAAAAGTCAGCACTGCATTTACAGGAACACCAACAGCACCCACGGCTGCTGCAGAGACCAATTCCACACAGTTGGCCACCACCGCATTTGTGCAACTACAAAAAGCTAGTCCTGCATTTACTGGGGTGCCTACTGCGCCCACTGCGGTAGGAGAAACCAGTACAACACAGATTGCAACTACTCAGTTTGTAAAAATTGCAATCAATGACCTACCTACCATGAGCAAGCAAAATGCCAGTGCAGTTGAGATCACGGGCGGAACCATTACTGGAGTTGCACCAATACCAATCTCGTCAGGTGGCACAGGAGCCGGCACTGCAGCACAGGCCCGTAGCACGCTGGGGCTTGGATCATTGGCCACACAAAATTCCAACGAAGTGACCATTACTGGTGGAGTCATTGCCAACGCACAAATATTAGGCGGTACTATTAGTGTGTTAGCTAGTCCTCTAGCAGTTGTTTCAGGTGGAACTGGAGCTAATAATGTAGCCAATGCTAGAATTAATTTAGGACTAGGCAGCCTGGCCACTCAAAACAGTGGCAATGTACAAATATCCGGAGGTGTTATATCAGGTCTGCTTAATCCACTGGAACTCACGTCGGGTGGAACTGCAGCAACAAATCCAATTGATGCAAGAACCAATCTTGGCCTAGGTACAATGGCCGTACAAAACTCTGCCAATGTAACTATTGGCAATGTAACTATTGTCAGTGGCAACATTGTCAGTGGCAACATTGGCAATGTAACTATTAGCAATGGCACTATTGGCAATTTGACAGCCACTGGAACCGTAAGCATTTTGCAAACCCCCATAAACGGAACAGATGCTGTTAACAAAAACTATGTTGATACTTTGGTAAGCAGCAGACCATTGTTTTTCAGTCTTGACGTTAGAGGCCTAAGCACTACTGGAACTGGGGCAGGGTCTGTGGTATCTATTTTAAACACCCTGGCTCCGCCAGGGACCCTACAACCGGGAACCATATGTCGAGTGTCTGGAACTGTACAAAACGTAACTGCAAATTATTCTCTATCTGTCTCCTACATCATAAGTTATGTTAGTTCAGTTAGTCTCAACGGTGGAACAACAGTAAATAATCCTGACCGTAACAACAACTTAGTTTACCAAGTCAACGGCACTAAGACCAGTTGGAGTTATGTAAGTGGTTAATTTAATCAAAAACTATCTTAAAAATCCTGATGAAATCATTGACCTTGCAGAGAAAGAAGCAGACAAATTTTCCGTCAGAGCACCCGGACAACGGTATAACTTTAATACCCAGTATGGTGACAGCAGTTTAAAATCTCTATTTGTGTTCAACATGAGTGAACCGTTGAAGTCTGCGGTACTAAAGACTCTGAGTCCTGAAGATAGAACTGCTGAAGGAATCACAATTAACCGGTACGACCCAGGAGATTTTCTAAAGCGTCACGTGGATGCACAAGGTCAATACTGGAAATTTAAACTGATATTTTTACGCAGTGACATGCCGCACGTGGTATGGTACGACAGCAACAATGCGCCGCACGTGGTCGAAGAGGAACCAGGGTCGTATTTAGAAATGCCTATAAACTTGCCACACGAAGTTACACAGATCGGCCTCAACGAACGGCCTAAATACAGTTTAGTATTAACATGGGGAATATAATGACAGTCGAAACTAGATCATTGCTATTTTTAAAATCAACCGGAGTGTTGATTGGTGAACTGACCGAAGAAACAGATCGTTCAATAGTAAGTCTTGAAGATTTTTATGTAAAAGATGTTGTGTTTGACGGATCCAAGGATGAATACTGGTATGGCGATTATCATACTGGTGAAGTTCGATCTAGACAAGAAAAACCTGTGATCACTGAATCACGGGTTAGATATAGCACCAACACAAAAATTTTACAGCGATACCCAATACATACTCAATTGAGTATTATCATTGACATGCTGGACAATTCTAGTCTAGAAAAAACTCCCGAGTTTGTTGAACTCAAAAAGTTTTTAAATGTGCAACTCGATGAGCATCGAGAAAAAGTGAAGTATTATTCATCCAACCCTGATACGTATGTTTGGATATCAAGCGAGCAAGAAGCTGCTGAACATGCAAAAAAATCCATTGGTTAAACTGCAAAACTTGACCCACAACCGCAAGTGGAGCTAGCCTGCGGATTGTTGATCACAAAACTGGCACCCTGCAGGCTTTCTTGATAGTCGATATCAGCGCCTTGTAGATACTGCATGCTCATGCTATCTACCAGCACCCGTACTGCTCCAGCCTCAAAATCAAAGTCGTCTTCGCCTTGATCTTCGTCAAAGGTAAAGCCGTATTGAAATCCTGAACAGCCACCGCCTTGAACAAACACTCGCAGTTTGATGTTGGGGTTGTTTTCTTCTGCGAACAGTTCTTGCAGTTTAGACACTGCCCCGGGTAAAATATTCATACAAGTCCTTTTGTGAATACAGTATTTAACTTGCATAATTAAATACACAATGAAACTTGTATTACCTTTTGTTGAAACCATGATCACACAGGTATGCAATCTTTCCTGCCAGGGTTGTAGCAATTACAGTGATCTAAAACACACAGGGTATGTGACCTGGGCCCAGGGCCACCAAGATTTACAAGCCTGGTTACAAAGAATTCATATTGAAGAATTTGGTATAATTGGTGGTGAACCCTTGATCAATCCTGAATGGCGGGAGTGGTTGCAAGGCACAAGATCTCTCATGCCCTGGGCAAGAATTAGATTCACTACCAATGGTCTGCTGATCAAAGATCCCGTGGAACTGATTCAACTGGTACAAAAATTAGGCAATATCATCCTTAAAATCACCGTTCATCTAGACGACGAGTATCTAGAACAAACAGTTCAACAACTTTTTCAAGCAGGCTCATGGCGCCCTATTACGGAATTTGGTATCGATAGGTGGGCCGGGGTCAATGGCACAAGACTTCAAATCAATAGACCCAGCCAGTTTATCAAAACCTATCAAGGTGATTATGCCCATATGCTTCCTTGGAATTCCTTACCCGACCAAGCATTTGCCAGTTGTGTTCAACAGACTTGCCCTTTGTTGTACCGGGGTCAGATTTACAAATGCAGCACCTCGGGCTTGCTACAAGATTTATTAGCCAAAATTGGCAACCCTAATCAGACTGCTTGGAAACCTTTTGTGACCAATGGCATAAGTGTAGACTCGAGCGACCAGGAAATACAACAATTTGTTGATAATTTTGGTCGGTCACACGCCATGTGTGGTCAGTGTCCAACTGCTAGCCAAGGGCAGTTGTTGCACAAATTTACGGTAAAACGAAAATGATTTATTCTAAATCAATGAAGAAAATGATAAGTTTTTGTTTTGATCATGTGATCGATCCTGAACAAAAAATTATCTGGCCCAATCTGGTGCCTGCACCTGGCGAACTCACCTTCGAAGTGTTAATTCAGCAAAGAGTCTCTATGAGTAGTCAACCGCCATTCATTGATTATCCCAGAGTCTTGGATTACTTGATCGACGAGCAAGTTGCGCACCGGGTGCATTCTGTTCAACTGGCCCCTGTTGGAAGCATTTATCTAGTAAATATCTGCTGGTTTGATCACCAACAGGATTATTTTTCCATGATGTCAGCAGTTGCGCTCGATAGACTGAAAAAACGTGAGATCAAATTTGTGATCATGTACGGCGAAGCCGACAGTGCATTGCCCATACAAAAAACCATATTTAAACTGTGTGATCGTTACAATGTCAATCCAATTGATGTTCATGTGATACTGGGAAATTCCATGGCTGACATTGTTCCAAACTTTCACTTTTTTGACGATGACGAAATTATTTTTCAACGCAGTCAACAAAATCATTTTACCAATCGGTTAGAATGGCATGATGGTCCCAGGTCTCGACGCATGACTCTGCTGTCAAGAGTACACAAGAGTTGGCGTGCATATTTTTGCAGCTGGGTTTGGCATCACGGATTTCACAAAAACAGTTATTTTAGTTATCGCATGATCAATCAAGGGGAGGACATGAATCCCAACTTGAACCCACTTAATCCTACTATCAAATATGACCCTGAAAATCAACGGATTGTGAATGACTTTTTGAACAATGCGCCATTTGCTGCTGATCAGTTGGAGGATCAAGATCACAACTACTACGGCACACGAGTGGACGCACACTATCAAGATAGTTACTGGAACTGTGTGTTAGAAACACATCTTTCCCTTGGGAACAACATGCCAGGAGTGTTTATAACAGAAAAGACCTGGAAAGCCATTGCACATGCACAGCCGTTTGTGATTTTAGGCACAGCCGAAAGTCTCAAGCACCTTAGAAATCAAGGCTATCAAACATTCGGAGAACTGGGGATTACTGAAGGAATTGACGAAACTTACGACTATATATTGGACCCGACTGAAAGATTCAAAGCAGTATTTTCTGTAGTCAAAAAGATCAACACACTAACGCCGGACCAATTGTCTCGACTCAATCTAAGAGTACGAGATATTGTTGAACACAATCAAAAATTGTATTGGAGCAACAAGAAACAAAAACTAGAAAACTTGTTCAACTCAATTGTGAGCAGTTGATAATCACAAACGTTCGTTGCAAACGTCCCAATCTATAATTTTCCAAATGTTATCTAGGTAGCGTTCTTTGTCGGCTTGATAGTCCAGAGCCCACACATGCTCCCACCAGTCAACCAACACACAGATGTCAGTGCGAACTTGGTGATTGGCTATGGTTTTGATTGTGCCCCCGGTGCTCAAATAAACCCATCCTGATCCTTGGATCTTCATGGCAGTTTCTTTAAAAGCCTCTTTAAAATCTTCGTATGTTTTGAAGTGTTCTTCAATCAGTGCGAGTACAGCACCACGTGGTCTATTGGCGCCCTTAGGAGCCCTAAGCTGAGGGAAGAACTTATTGTGTAAAAAACTGCCAGCACGATTAAAATCGGCATTGCCTTCCCCTGCGTTGTAACGTTTTGCATAGCCTCGGGCCAATTCACCGTAGTGATATTCGATACTGGCCTGGCTCAACACCGGCTCCAGATCTTTTTCACCGTAGGGCAAAGGGGTAGTTTCCAGCTTGGCTGGTCTAGTACTGGCTTCCAGCAGGTTTATGTCTTGGCGTATTGATTGGTGCATGATGTATTTATTTGCGTCGAGTAATACGCCCACGTGTGAGATCATATGGTGAGAACTCCATTTCCACGCGATCGCCCAACAGCACCTTGATGTTGTTGGTTCGCATGCGCCCTGACAAGTGCCCCAGCACCACAGTGTTTAGATTGTCCAGTTTGATTCGGAACATGGCACTTGGGAGGATCTCTTCCACTCGGCCTTCCATGTTGATAGTTTCTTCTTTAGCCACGGTTAAACGGTGTATAATTCATAACTCATATTTACTGCTTTGTCCAATGCAACAGGATTTATTTGATTCTGTGCGTAGCCTTGTCGCACAATGTCCAAGTAGCCGCGGCTGGGGGGACAGGGCTTGTTTTCCCCGGGCATGAAATAAACCACTGCCATCAACGTCACACCGTCAATCATGACAGGCACTCGAACACGATCATAGTAGGTGGGATAGCCTTCGACCCAGTCCAGATTTTCAAGATCTTGATCAGTAATGGTCCACAACAATCCGGGCACTGTGGCGCTAGGGGTGGGTTTGACATTGCAGTGATAGGCAAACTCCAGTGCATAGTCCTGCAGTTCGGCCACTCCTACCACTTCGGCTTCAGGGCAACGCTGGGCCATCTGACCTAGATGGGTGTTCATGCCATAGGCAAAGTAGTAGTGTCTCATGCAAATTTCAGGCTGACGCTTACACGCCGCAAACGATCAAATCTAAAACTACGCCAGGCCTGCTGGTCCAGATCAAACACTCTAATGCTGTGCACGTCTGGTTGCTTGCGTGGCCGGCTTTCGGTCACAATACCATCCACTGGCCCAGTGGTCACATTAGTTGGAACCACAGGAAATTGTTCAGGGTTCAAGGTGCATCGCATCACACGCAGGGTACCGTCACTTTTGACAAACTCAACTTCGACTTCGGTGGTCTGGAGCAAGCGGCGTACCCAGTCACGAATGATGGCTTGATTGGCTTCATCAGATTCCTGATACTGTGTGCCTGGCTTACTGGCCAGCAGTCTCACAGTTTCACTCTGTTCCCAAACGGAAGATTCGGATTTCATAGTGGTCTCGTTGGTTGGTTATCAATTGCGGCGCATGGTTGCAATGGCTACAGCTTCTTCGTCTGAAAAAACGGGCACAGCATTACTCTTGTGTAGAGTTCCAATTCCAAGAATTTTGGTGCCTGTATACTTGGGAATTTCTTTTGAGCACACAGCACCCGCATGTCCGGTGTCGCGGCTCTCAATACGCTGGGTTTCACGTCCAGGGGGAGCTGTCAAACTGTAGGTCAGGGGCTCGGCCTTCATGGCACGAACACGACGGCGAGTCTCCGCCTCCGCACCCCAGTCAGCCTTGAGCTTGCTCCAGCTCTGGTCCAGATCACGAGCTCGTTGCGCTTCGGCTGCATTGCGGAACTTGACTCGGCCTTTACGCTTGCCAGTGGTGGTCAGGGCAGGGCCACAAAGATGCATGGTCATTGGTCTATCTCTTTCAGTCCAAAAAGGGTTCGTAAGTGCGTTCGCCGCGCAAGGCCAACATGATCTCATCCTGTTCGGTATAGATCAAGTGTGCCTCTTCCAGGTGTAGCCTGCGTTCAACAGCATCCAGTTCCAGCCAGTGACGCACCACCTGAAAGTTGCCGTAGCTCATGGTGGGCCATTGATCTTGCATCCAGCCCACTGTGTTTTTCAGGGCCTGGATTGAGTTGCCCGGATGACTGTGCTGGATTGCACGAGCAAAGTCATTGGCCAGCACAGCCGTCCAAAAACTACCAGGTTCAAACCCGTGCACCAGGTAGTTGTAGAGTGGATCAAAATACTCAGCTGGTACCGACCAGTGACTGGCGCTCAAACGAAAGCGAGTTCGGCTGTGCTCTGTTAGTTTCATGTTATTATTATAACACAAACAGGATTATTGGTCAACTGTCACTTGAACAGGGTCAGGGCCATGATACCCGCTTGCAAGGCAAATCCGGTGCCAATGGTGACGATGTTCAGCATGTCTTTGCGAATTACCGCTTTGACAAACAACAGCATGAGTCCGGTCCACAGCAACAGCACCATGTCAATGGGCAAGGGATTATTAGTGAACCCATGACTGTAGGCCAACAAGCTGGGCAAGGTGGCTGAGTGCAGGATTACCACGGCCAACCAACCCAGTGTTTCGTCGCTGACGTTTTTCATTGCACCGCGAAGATTTTGCAACATGTCAACCACAGGACCAATATTAAATTTTTGCATAGCGTTCGGCCCGAGGGCGTTGTTTGTAAAAGATGTGTGTGCCAATTTGTCCAATGCGATCCAGACGCCAGCCTGGGCTCACATAGTCAGCATGATAGAACAGTGCGTGTTCCAAACTGGGTAGGCGGAAGCCTTCCAGGAGTACACGTTTGGCCACTTCGTAACTTTCGTCATAGCCCCGGCCCAGGGGTCGGTTACGATGGGTGCTGTCACAGTACCATGAGAACTGACACACCACTCGGGTGCCTGCAGATTTCTGATACACCACTGAGCAAACATCATCAGGGAACTGTGGATCTTCCACACGGTTCATGGT
>Ga0315901_10006636_pt1 | contig 13813 bp, 18 predicted proteins | sample LakEriMetagenome_10_FD_203761 | JGI IMG/M metagenome (GOLD analysis project Ga0315901, IMG submission 203761) | Freshwater fungal communities from buoy surface, Lake Erie, Ohio, United States - Buoy 2 MA116 | ecosystem: Environmental > Aquatic > Freshwater > Lake | place: USA: Lake Erie, Ohio... | reverse complement strand
GACCCGTGAGCTTATCGACGCCGCTAAGCGCATCGCCGCTGAAACCGGCACGCCGTTTGAAACTGCGCTAGTCCTGCTCCGCGATACTGGAGCCTACAGTTCCGTCACCAATTCCGCAGCCGCAATGACGCCGGGCCAAACGAACGAACCCACCGAATGAAAAACTTGCATCTGATTCGAGAGGTCTTTGAACGGCCGTGGCTGATTGACGCGGTGACGCACGGCAACATTTCCCGCATCGTCGGGCAGCGCGTGGGATTCCTGCCAACTGAATCGCGGGAGCCAGGCATGGACGCCTGCGGCGGTGAGGTTGAGGTGGACGAAATGCGGATTGAAAACGGGATCGCTTACATCCCGGTCGGCGGCGTGCTCGCCCGCAAGGTCGGCGCCATGGAGCGCGGATCCGGCGTCGTCGATTACCTCGACATTCAGGAGGAACTCCGCATTGCCGAGGACGACGACACGGTTGTCGCCATTGTCCTCGACATCGACACTCCGGGCGGGACGGTTGCCGGTGTGATGGAGACGGCCGACGCCATAGCGGCCACGCAAAAGCCTGTCGTCGCTTACACGTCGGGCGCTATCGCATCGGCCGGTTTTTGGTTGGCGTCCCAGTGTGACCAGATCGTGGCGACCCGAGGCGCCGAGGTTGGTTCAATCGGCGTGTTCCGTGTGTTCGTCGACATCTCGGAGTATTACGCCAAGCTCGGCGCCAAGGTGCAGATGTTTTCGAGCGGCGAGCACAAGGGCGCGGGATTCCCTGGGACTTCGCTGACGCCGAAGCAGCAGCTTCAAGCGCAGGATGAGGTCGAGAAGTTGCTCGGCGAGTTCAAGGCCACCATCCGCGAAAAGCGCCCGCAGGTTCAGGACGCCGTAATGGATGGCCGAATGTTCCGCGCAATGGAGGCGCTGGAGCACGGGCTTATTGACAACGTTGTGACTAGCCTTGACGACGCTGCGGAAATTGCGCGGTCGCTTGCCTGACAGTTGACCGGCGCGACGTTTGCGACATGGCCAGCCTTTCCGCAATCTTCGCGTCCGTTGGCGACATCGCCGCCAAGCTTACCGGCCTCGACGCCAAGCTCGACAAGCTGTCTGCCCTTGAGGGTGGCGCCGCTGCTCTCGCCGAGGTTTCCACGCTTCGCGATCAGGTCGCCAAACTGACCGCCGACAACGCGACCGCCGTCGCCAATCTGGCCGCGCTCACCGAAAAGCTGACCGCCGCCGAGGCCAGCGCTAAGGACGCCGCCGACAAGCTCGCGGCCGTGGTCGCCGAGAACGAGACGCTCAAAAAGGCCAACACGTCGGCCGAGACCAAGGCCGCCGACATCCTCGCCAAGGTCGGTGTCGCGCCAGTCGCTGACACCAAGCTCGACAAGGTCGCGTCTATCACCTTCGCGCAGTTCAACGCGCTTTCGTTCCGTGAGCGCAACGACTTCGTCCGCAACGGCGGCAAGATTTCCAACTAACAGCAGCACCACCGACACCATCACATGGCCAACACCATCACACTCTCCGGGCTGACCGAGATCATCTATCGCTCCCGCGACATCGTCGCCGCAGAGCCGGTGGGCTTCTCGACCAGCGTCCTCGTCAACGCCAACGGATCCGAGCGCGTCAGCCTCAACGGCAGCGTGAAGTCCATCCGCACCGCCGAGCCGACGCTCAACACGTCGTACACTCCGGCGATGACCATCCCGGCCGCGGATGACGTCACCGTCACCGTCGAGTCCGTTTCGCTTGGGCAGATTGCCAACGTCCGCGTTCCGCTGACCGGTGACGCGCTGCTGCAGCTCGCCAACTGCTCCAGCAAGGAGGACTACACCAACAACATCATGGCGCAGTCCTTCCGGAAGATCCGGAACGCCATCGAGGCCCACGTCGGCACCGTCATCAAGAACGGCTCCAGCCGCGCCACTGGCACCGCTGGCACCACGCCGTTCGCGAGCAACCACAACGTCATCAACGCGGCTCGCCAGATCCTCAAGGACAACGGCTGCCCGGTCGAGGATGGTAGCGTTTCGCTCGTCATCAACACCGCCGCCGGCACAAACTTCCGCAACTTGTCGAACCTGTACAGGGTCAACGAGGCTGGAACCGCCGACCTGCTCCGTCGCGGCGTGCTGCTGGACATCAGCGGCATCATGATTAAGGAGTCGGCTGGCGTCGCCTCCCACACGAAGGGCACCGGCACCTCCTACCAGACCAACAGCGCGGGTCTCGTCACCGGCTCGACCACCATCCCGCTCGACACTGGCTCTGGCACCGTGGTTGCCGGCGACGTGGTCACGTTCGCTTCCGGCGCCGGTTCTGGCCGTAGCTACGTCGTCAAGACCGGCATCGCCTCTGCCGGTGACGCGGTCCTCAACCTGCCCGGTCTGCGTGGCGCGATCCCCGACAACAACGCGCTGACCATCGGAAACGACTACACCGCCAACGTCATGTTCCACCGCGCTGCCGTGGAGCTCATCATCCGCCCGCCCGCGATGCCCGACGGTGGCGACGCCGCCTCCGAGTCCATGGTCGTGTTCGACCCCGTGTCCGGCCTCGTGTTCGACGTGCGCCTCTACAAGGGCTACGGCATGAATATGCTGGACATCACCACGATGTACCAGGCCATGGTCTGGAAGCCCGAGTTCGTCGCGACTGTGCTCGGTTAAGTTTCGTCTGTGTTCATGGTTCAAGCCCCGTCCGCTGACAAGGTGGGCGGGGCTCTTTTGTGAGTGCGGTTGACGGGCTGCTTTTGACGCGCAATGAAGACTTTTATCCTGTTACTGTTGCTGCCGCTGCTGGCGCTTGGCCAGATCACCAACGTCGTAATTGGAACGTCTGCAAACGACGGCACGGGCGACACGCTGCGCGGCGCGTTCAGCAAGGTGAACGCAAACGTGGCTTGGCTTGCGTCGCAACTAAGCACGGCCACCAACGCCAGCACGACGTTTTCCAATCAGGTGTTTGGCTCCACGCTGACGATCAACGGGTTGTCCGTTGCAACCAACGCAACTGTCTCCGGTGCGGCGATTGCGACCAAGGTCAACACCGTCGCGGATCTTGTCGCGATGGTTCCGACGCAGGATGGGATGTTGGTGCAGACGCTTGGGTACTACTCGGCTGGAGATGGTGGCGGCGCAACTTTTAGGTGGGTTTCAGGAAATTCCACTTCGACGAACCTTGGTACTAGCATAAAGCCAAGCGGAGCAACTGGACGTTTTCTGTGGGTGCCGGAAGCTCGTTCTGACATTCGTATGTTTGGCGCGAAAGGGGACACTTCCACGGACAACACATTGAGCATACAAGCGGCGTTGGACTACGGAGCCGAAAGCGGTGTTACCATTTACGTTCCAAGTGCTGATGGTCAGGCGTTTTTGACTGGCGCTCTAACGCTGACAAATTTTGTTACGATTGAAGGCGATAACGACCCAAACGCACTCAACACTGCTGAAACCGGGGTAAAGTCGGTCATCAGGCGCAAGTCTGGCGATTCTGTTAGCGCTGCGGTTTTGACTGTTCCATCTGGAATTCAGTGTTCAATTACTGGCATCGCATTTGACGGAGACCGTTTCAATAACGCAAGCAACACGAATGCGGTCGTTGATTTTCAAGGTTCCGGAACAAACTACGACAAGAGGTCAATGCGTCGCGTGTCTGTTCGTTACGCGACCGGATACGGAATCAAAATTGGATCTGCGGAAGCGTACTTGGACAATGTTGTCGTTTTGGATGGCAGCGGTGTTGGCATTTATCTTCGCGGCCAAGACAACATTTGGAACAACATTCTTGTTGGAAGAAACGCTGGTGATGGAATATACATTGACAACTCTTCGCCTTTTCCATCCGGCGCTGTTAGAGCAAGGTCAATAGACTCATACCAGAATCAAGGACACGGCCTTTACTTGATTATTCCATTTACAGACATTTTCGACAAGATTGTCTGTAATAACAACAACAAGTGTGGCGTGTACATGATTTCTGACGTTTCCACGGCGTCCAGAAATGTTTTTGAAAAAGGCGAGTTTGTTAACAACAACTTTCCGGATGTTGTTTACGCAACATCAAGAGGGACAATTACAACGTCATCCTCTCCGCACGCATCTGGAACCTTTGCCAATTTTTATGTAACTGGAACTGGCGCTGCATCTGCCAACATTTGGATTAATAGCAAGTTCAGCCTTTCTGAATCCAGCAACACTAAAAAACCAAGTTTTGGCTTTCAGTGGGACATTGCTGGATCGCCTAATGGAGCGTTAAACCATTTTATCAACTGCATTGCTTCAAGCGTGGCCTTGTCGCCCGGTTTGATAACAAGCCCAACAAACTTGTGGGGGAACTCCTCTGCTTTTTCATACGGCTCTGGAGACCTTGCTTTGGGGGCTTATTCAAGCTCTGTCAATGGCGCTCTTAATGTTTCTGGAACTGTCACCGCTTCTGGCAATGTTTCCGCTGCAACATTGAACCTTTCAGGAGCATTGGCCGGAACAACCGCGTCGTTTAATTCTACTGCCTACGCTTCAAGTGGAGCGGTAACAAATGCTTGGAATGTTGGGAACGGGTCTCAATCTGGAAGCTCGACAACGCCAACTCTTAGCGTCACTCACAACACAACGGTATCGTCTTTTTTGCAGTCAATCATAAGCGGGCAACCAACGCTTCGTTTTCGCAATCTTGGTTCTGCAAACATGGACATATCAGATATGTCCAACGGAAGAATCGGGAAAACGCTGGTGATTGCATCAGGCAGAAACGATTTGATCTTGGGAGGAAACGCTCCTGGTCCAGCAGTTGATTCATACATTAGGTCTCCGGATTCAAGCTCTGGAACTGACAATGTTGGCGGAAATTTGTATCTTAACCCTGGACGCGGCACTGGAGCAGGGGCTCCATCGACAGTCGTAATGCAGCTTCCAGCAGCTTTAAGTTCTGGAACTACTCAGCAATCTTGGTCCTCTGCGTTTGCGGCCAATGGATCTCTTGGATTCAACCTTGGAATCGGCGGTTTGACCGGCACTTACATGAAAAGGATCCGGCACGGTCGAGCAACATTGGCGGCTGGTTCTGTTGTTGTATCTGATGCGCACGTTACTACATCGACAAGAATCATTTTGTCGGTCTATGTTCCAGGTGGAACTCAAGGACACCTTTCTACGTCAACTAGGGTTGCCAGTACGTCTTTTACCATTTCCTCAACTTCAGGAACTGAAACGTCTGTTGTCGATTGGATCGCGATTGAGCCGTAATTATGAAAAAATTTAAACTTACTGTTGCGCTTATTGCGTTTACGCTGGCTGCGGCCGAAGTGCCTCAGGACGCCATTCTTATATCGTCTACAACCAAAACGATTGTTGAAACGGAAACCAAAGAATGGCGGACTATCCAATTCACGGCAGATCCAATTTCAGGAGAAATCTCTGTGATGGTAGTGTATGAGTCTGTTGTCCGTGTAGACGGGCATCTCAAATCCCGCCAGTTGCTGCGAGAGGCGTCTGTTCCATGGTCGCAGGCCACTAACATTTCGCCTGCGTTGGTTTTGGTTCGTGAGCAGTTCAAGGCGGCAATGCCGACCATCTTGACAAACACGCCGTGAACCCAACAAACACCGTGGACAACGTCGCCAACCAAGTCGTCGGGGTGAGCCAACAGTTGCAAAATCCTTGGCAACTTATGGTTTTCCTTGTTGTCGTCGGCATTGTGTTTTTCTGCGCGTTTGGCTGGGCCGTGTACAAGCTGACCATGCGGCAGTTTCGTGAATCGGACTCGGCGCGGCAACAGCTCATTGACACCGAGAAAGCCCACGCGCAGGCGTTGGAAAAACTGCGCGAGGAGCACGGCACAGAGCTAAAGGAGATTGTCCGCGACAACCACGAAGTCATGCGGCAACTGGAGCAGGCCATCCAAGGCAACACGACGGCGATCAATCGCTTGGCCGACAAGTTGACCGGAGCCGGCCGAATTGCTGGCGGTTGACAGGTTTTGGCCAGTAGAAATCACCATGCCTTTTCTACTTGGTACAGAAGAAGTGACTGGGTCGTGGTCCTCGGACGGGGAGCGGTTTACGCTGTCCAAGCCGATCCTGTACCGGTCGCTGGCGTATGACACCCACCGAGGCGAACCGATTCGGGTGCCGGTTGGATTTGTGACCGACTTCGCATCGTCGTGGGTCGGCCGGTTCCAGCTTTTGTCGCGGAAGGCAGCATTCAGCGCGTCTCCGGTGCTGCACGATTGGCTGTACTACGAGGGCCTGGAAAACAAGGAGGTCGCTGACCTGATTTTCAAAGAGGCTTTGCAAAGCCAGGGATGCTCGTCTTACGACGTGTGGAAGGCGTATTGGGGGGTCCGGTGGTTTGGAAAAGCCGCATGGGAGTCTCACCGTGAACGTGATTGGACAAAAAAATGGAGACGCAAATTGAAGTAGGCAGCATCTACAAGGTGCGCGGCAACGTGGACGGTGAGTCGCTGTACCGCGTGCTGGCCGTGTCGGGACGTTTCGTTAAGTACCGCAACGCCGAGAACCTTGACGAGGAGGCTACGACAATGTTGGAACTGGACTTTCGCGGACTGTTTGAAAGGGTGAAACAATGAAGAGGATTGCAATCATTGCTGTGTGCGCCGGCTTGGTCGGCTGCACGTCTGTGTCGCATCCGTCCGGATGGACCTACCGCAGCTTCGGCTTCCAGAAGACCATCGCCGAGCTGCAGGTTGGCACTAACGGAACGCTGCACATGAAGGGCTACGCGTCCAAGGACTCCCAGATGGCCGAGGGCATCGCGGCTGGCGTTGCTAAGGGTCTTGCGTCTGGCGCCAATCCCCTGCCGTGAACGCACTCGCCGCAGGCTGCCGCGCAGCGCTCAACGCGTTGGCGCCGTACACCGGACATCAAACGTTCGCGTGGACGCTGCCAGATGGAACCTCGCGCTCTGTCGCGTGCGTGCCCAACGACGAGCGGGAGGCCAATTCGCCCATCGTTGGCGGCTTTGACAACACGGGCGGGTTGTCGCTGTTCGTCCAATTTGACGATTGGCTGACTGCGGACTCAACCCTCGTCACGGTCGACTCAACGCTTTACACCGTCGACCAAGGTGGGCAGCGCAAGCCGGTTGTTGGGCGTCGCGTCACGTATCAGGCGACGACGTGGCGCATTCTGTCCTGCACGCTGTCGGCGTCGCAATCCCATTACATCCTCGCACTCGGCCCCAACAACCGATGACGCCCATTGTGCAAGTAGACAAGTCGGCGTTTGATCGCGCCATGCTGCTGCTTGCCAAGCACTCCAAGCGCGGGGTTGCGGACGCCATCAATTCTCGGCTGTTTTTCATCTTGGTGCGGATGCTTGTCCTTTTGCCGCCTCGGTCCATGAGGGAGCGTCGGCAGATGATTCGGACTTACCTGAACGCGCCGGTGAGCCAACAAAGGAAAAGCCCACCAAAGAGCGGCAAGAACCATCAATTTCAACGCGTCCACCTAATCGCGCAGGCAATGAACCGCAACAAGCCGTTTGAGTTGAAAGGGCTGCCGTCCGGCTCCCGTGGTCTTTACGGCGAGCGGATGAAAGCGGCCGCTGCGATTGTGCGCCGTCGCGCCATCGGATCGGTTGGATACATCAAGTCTGGCGTCTTGAAAGCGATTCGCCGCATCTCCCCAGGCTTCACAGCCGCCGGCGCAACACGTCGCGGCAAGAGTGCGGACGGAAAGCGGGTTGACCGTGTCGTCAAAGCAAACGGCGCTTACGTCGAGCTTGCCCGCCAGTACGGCGTGGAAATTGAGAACGTCGGCAGCCATCGCGGCAACAATGCCCGGGCGACTAAGGCGCAGGATGGCATCAATCCTACGGCCTCGGCGCGGGTTGTCGCTGGCGTGGCCGATGGGCAAGAGTCCACCGTTGACGGCATCTATTCGCAGACGGGATCCCGCGTCATGGCCGACGAGACGGCGGAGATGGACCGGATGCTCCGCGCTACCTTTGGCGACATTTACGAACAGGCATTGAAACCCAACGGATTTGAGATGAAATGAACGCCGTCGCACTGAAAACTGAGCAGGCCGTGAAGGCGTATCTGGACGGGCTGACGTGGCCGACGCCTGCGCCGACGGTCCTTGTGTCCTACGGTCGCGGCGCCTTGTCGTCCGAGTCCATCGCGGAGCAGGATGATATGCCGAGCTTCCCGCGCATCGTGGTCCGCGCCACCAGCTCGGAGCCTGTCGCGCCCGAGGTGGACGTGCATCAGGTGCCTGTGTCCGTCGACCTGTACGTGTCGGCCGACGAGTCGGAGGAGAGCGAGACGTTCGACTTGCTGGCCGTCATGGAAACCGGCTTGCAGGAGCTTACCTACAACGAGCAATGGTACTTGCTCAACATAGCGGCCACAGCCACGGAGACCGGCTTTGACTGCCAATTCGTGACGCCGTCGTCGGGCTCGGATGTCAGCGTGCAGAATCGGGCGCGGGTCGTCACGCGGGCGATGAACATTTGGGGACGTACAACGCCGAAGACCTGAACAGTTGACCGAAACGAAAAACCGATATGGCAACCTCACTGGGAACGGTGGTCCGTTTTGGCGTCGGCGGGACAATGGTCCTTTACGCCGCCGATGGCTCGACCGCCGTGAACAGCGGGCCGCTCGCCGTTGGCGCGATCCAGTCCCTTGAGGTTACCCATGAGGACGACGCGCTGGAGCCAAAGGACAAGGACGGCAAGGTGTTTTCCAGCGTCGTTGCCAACAACGACCGCCTTACGCTAAACGTCACCGCGCTTCTGTCCGGCAGTTCCTCCAGCAACGCGGCGCTTTCCGCCTCGTTCCCAAGCGGCAATGGTCGCGCCGTTCTGACGGGTTGCCCGGTCATCAAGATGGGGCCGTGGGCTGACGCCATCAATACCAACACTGCCTCGGCGCCGAACACCTACCTCTGGATCTATCAGGGAGGCGGCAAGGTTTCGATGAACAACGACGGAACCGCAACCATGACGGCGACGTTCAAGCGATTCGGCAGCGTGGCGTCCACTTCGTCCGACGCCGCCGTTTCCATCTAACCCACAATGAAACCCCTGGCGCGGCTGTATCACGCCGTATCGGCCGGGGCACCATTGGTCCTCGGCTTGAGAATGCGGCCTGCTACGGTAGGCCACATGGTCATTCTGTCCCGACTGGGCAACCCGCTTGCAAAGGCTGGGCCGTTGACCGTCGAAGAACTGACCGAGGCTGCTTTCCTGCTTTCGGACGATTGGCGCGAGATTGCCGAGCGGCTTGCGCGTCCGTTTCCAAAACTGGAGTTCAAGCTGTGGGCTTGGTTTAAGTTGCGCAAGGCCGATTGGAACGGCTCGGCAGCCGCGTTGACCAAGTGGGTTTGGGATCGTGAGGGCGAATTGGCCGTTCTGCGCTCGTCGTCCTCGGACCCGCTGGAGGCTGCCGGACCCGAGCGGCTGCTTCTGTCCTTGGTCCACATCGGGTTGACGGCTGACGAGGCTCTGGACCTGCCGCTGATTGACGCCGAGCGGCTTGTCCTGACGTGGGCCGAGGCGCAGGGTCACGTCAAGTTGAACGGCGAGCATCACCAAGCGTTGAAGGCCCGCGCAGACGCCGAGTACGCCCGCGTCATGGCCGAGATCCAAGCCCACAAAACCGACACAGAAGGAGCAAACTGATATGGGCCTGATGTCATTCTTGGTGAAGCTGGGGCTTGACGGCACCCAGTTTGAAACCGGCATGGTCCGCGCCAAGTCGGCGGGAGATCGGTTTGCGGCTGACTTCAAACGGTCGGTTGGGTCGACTCTGGCCAGCGTCTTTGCGGTCGACAAGCTGGCCGAGTACGGCAAAGCGTCCATCGACCTTGCTGGAAAGCTGACGGACCTTTCTACGCGGCTTGGCGTTTCGGCCGAGTTCCTGCAAGAGATGGGTGTTGCTGCCGAAATGGGTGGATCCTCCTTGGACGACGTGTCGGCGTCGCTGGAAAAGTTGGCCATCTCTCGCGCAAAGGCGCTGGGCGGCGATGCTGGGATGCTGGAATCGTTCAAGCGGTTCGCCATTGACGCCGAGAAGTTGAAAACGCTGCGGATTGAAGAGATTTTCGAGCGCGTTGGAGCCGCGTTTGAAGGTGGCGCCAACCCTCAAAACCTTATCGGGCCTCTTCGTGAAATTGCCGGGAAATCGGCCGGCGCTTTGATTCCCGCAATGGTCGACGGACTCGGAGATGCCGCGCAAAAAGCTCGCGAGCTTGGGCAGGTGTTGAGTAATGACGTTGTCGCTTCGCTGGATGAGGCGGGAGACCGCATTGAGGTTATGCAGCGCACGTTCACGCTAAGCATCGGATCGCTTGTCGGAAATGTAGTCGAGCCTCTTTTCCGTTACCTTGAAGCCATTGGCGCGGCGTTGGGAACTGTTCAAAAGCTGATGCCGTCTCTGACCAATCCTCAGCTTTTCAGCAACCCGTTCTCCATCGTCAAAAACGCGCTAGACCAAGGGGCGCAATCGTTCCGTTCCTCGTTGGAAGAACAGGGCCAAGCCGCAGCCGACACAGCCGCAGCCCGCGAGCGTCGCGCAAGGTTGCGGGAAACGGTCAATCTTGAAGCTATGGCAAGTGGATCCAAGTCCGCTTCAACCGTTGCCCAGCAAGTCGCGTTTCGTCAGCCGCAGTCGACCGACCCTCTCGCCCGCATTGGCGGCTTCACCCAGTTTGGCGCCGGCATCTCTGACACTCGCCGCATGATGGAGCAGCAGACGCGGCTTTTGCAGTCCATCGCATCGGCGACCAAGGAAACCGCCGTCAAAATCGACGCTAACTGACCATGGCAACCGAACTTGGCCAACTAGGCACGTCCAACTACGTGTTGACGCGGAGCAGCCCGTCGTTCGACCCGCAGGTTGGCGCCGTGTGGGAGATGGAATACGTCGGCAGCCGCGATGCCATCCGCATTGCCTCGGTCGGCTGGCTACAGTCTGGCGGCAAGGTCCGCATCGACGAGTCTGGGCCGCTGTCCACGGCCGTCGTGGTGTTCTCCGGCGCTCGCAATCCTAGCGACCCAACGGCGCCAATCTCCAACGAGCAGCCCACCGACCGTTACGAGCTGCGGTCTGACCGCGTAGAGGTGTCGCTCTTCGATCTGCCCGGCGTTGTCGCTGAGGCGTCAGCATATTCGGCCGCGTTTGGCGAAGGCGCAACGCCTAGTCTGTACCGCTCGCAGATTGAGGAAGCCGCACGGTCCGGCACAGCGTTGCCGTTCTCGACCGCCCAATTCCCGCTTGCCGCAAAGCTGCTTGCGCGTCTCTCGGTCGGGCAAGACACTTTCCCAACCACCCGGCTGAACCTCCTGCGCGTCCGCTCGTTTACCACGTCCTACAATCAGCAAGCGCGCCTTGACCCAATTCCGCCGATTTACTCGACCTCGTCGCTCGTCTTGCTGTTCGCGTTGCCCACGACGGTCGCGGCTTGGCTGCCGGCAGACCCTCCCGCGCCTCCAGGGACCGCTTGGGGTTGGCTGACGACGGACAATTCATTCAGCTACCAGCCGAAACTCAACCTTATCGAACAGTCCACGGCGTGGGCATTTGCGGCATGGGACACCGAGTTGTACCCGCGAGTCTAAACAGTTGACCAACCGCAAAACTTGCCATGGCTAACGAGATCCAAGTCACAACCAAGCTCTATTCGTCCAAGGGTGGCGCCAGCACGGCAAACGCGACCCACAACTGGACCGCAAACATGAGCGGCTCGGACCTCATCACGCTCACGCAGGTCATCGGCACGACCGAGGAATCACTCAGCGTTGGCCCCGATGTTGGCGCTCCGTACGCCGTTGAGGTGGTCAATTTGGACTCCACCAATTACATCGAATTCGGATTCTCGACCGGCACATACGTCGGCCGCATTCCTGCCGGCCAGTCGATGCTGATTCCGTACGTCGCGTCCGGCGTCACGGTGTATCTCAAGGCCAACACCGCCGCGTGTAACATCCTGACCACCGCGACGGAACTCTGACCCGCCCATGAAGCGCCGGATCCGAGTTGCCGAAAAGGGCATCCGTTCCGACATTGCGCGGGCAGTCAACCAACTGGCCGAGCAAGTCGAGCGGCAACGCCTCGTTGCGCTTCCCGGTCAAGCCGTCACGGAGACCGCAAACGGAACCGCGCTCAAGGTGACGGCTGCCGCTGGTTCCGGTGTTGCAGACCCGGACGTTTTCTACTGACATCGTCCCATGGGATTCGCCCCAAATAGGCGGGCGCGGATGTTTAAGGCCGCAAACTTAAACAACCTCTATGCCCGTGCGGACCGGAAATGCTACCTCGCGTTGCAGGGCAAGACCCCGCTCCTTGCGGACAGTTGGTCCCTGACGATGCCCTACGGCGTGTGGTACGTTTTCACGCAGGGGCCAGTCAAACGGCTTTACGATAGCGGAACGGGAATCCCAGGCATCGGCGCCGTCTATCGGCTAAACCACGACCAAGCGACCGTTCCATTTGAGTTGGCCAAGCTAGATTCCGTGGCGTTGGACGTGCCCGGCAACCGAGTCTTTTGCGACTTGTGGACCTACGCGACCGACCCGACGCCCGACGCCGACGTTCTCGCGGTTCACCACTCGTTTGAAGTCCACCAACGCGTCATCGGCGGCAAAGCCTACGACGTGCAGCTTGGCCTTGCGCCGCCTGAACCGTGGATCACTGGACTTGGCCCGCAATCATCGTGGGTGCGGACGCAATTCGCCGCGACATCCTTGCCGCCCTACTACGTCCCGGCACGTTCGCACAGATACGAGCGGGCGGTTGCCGAAATCGCGTGCGAAGGCGTGCCGCTGTTCACGGTCAAAAAGACGTGGACTCGCTACGATTGCTGGCGGGTTCACAACCTGTCGGAGTTCTCCATGACGCTTGTCTTGGAGTTTCCAAACGGCTCATCCGCTCGCCAAACCATCCCGCCCTACGAATGCCGGACCGCCCGTCGCGCTGCGAATGGCCTTTGGATGTCGGTTTGGGCACCGTCTTACCCGAACCTGCCGACGTGCTATTTCTGGCCGTACGTCAAAGGCGACGTTCCGCTCTTTGCTGGTGGACCTCCGCAAAACTACAGCTCTTCGGTGAACAGCGGCGCCGCGTTGGCGCTGGAGCGTTCGCAGTCGGCCAACAACATCGCAAACCCGTGGGTCATCCTTGAATGGATGCATCAGCTAAAGGCGACGCTTGACCCTCGCGTGCCCTACGATGCCCATAAAAACTATCGCGACTTCCTGTCCGACCCATCGAACGACGACAATCTGATCGGCGATTGCGTGCTGACGTGGGGACGTGCCCGATTGCAGGATAGCGCCGGCAACGTTGAGATCATCGAAATCCCGAACGTTTCCGCGCTAACCGAGACGCTCGCTGGATACGGGATCGTCTGCACGCTTTCCGGAACGACGCTCAACATCACCAACCGGAGCCAATGGACGCGCATCTACAGCCTAGACTGCAACCTGTTTGCTGAGACCTCGGGTGCCCGCTATTGGGACATCTCCGTAGGGAGCCCGTCGTTCTCGGTGGCCTACCCGCCCGCGTACTGCAAACAGACGGCTGTCGGCGTCAACAAACGCTGGCAGCAATACGCGTGGTCCACGGCGACGCCTCCGACAATCTTTGACACCATTGGAACGCTGCGCCGCAAGGTGCTTGTTGAAGCCGGATGGATGGCGTCCGAGACTCAATACCTGGAGATACCCGAGGCGTTCGCCGCGTCTTCCGTCACGCTGACGCCGCTGGGCCTAGTAATGCGCCTGCCGACGCTTACGCCGGTCTACGATGTTGCCGATCAGGTGGACGGGACGTATTGCTACGAAGGTGGACTGACTGGTGTC
>Ga0315901_10006628_pt1 | contig 13822 bp, 9 predicted proteins | sample LakEriMetagenome_10_FD_203761 | JGI IMG/M metagenome (GOLD analysis project Ga0315901, IMG submission 203761) | Freshwater fungal communities from buoy surface, Lake Erie, Ohio, United States - Buoy 2 MA116 | ecosystem: Environmental > Aquatic > Freshwater > Lake | place: USA: Lake Erie, Ohio... | reverse complement strand
CCGTCATGGGTGGCTCGCCATCTTCGATATGCCGCGCAATGTTTTCCACCATGACGATCGCATCATCGACAACAAAGCCGGTGGCAATCGTCAGCGCCATCAGGCTCAGGTTATTCAGGCTGTAGCCTAGCAGGTACATCACGCCGCAGGTGCCGATCAGCGAGATCGGCACGGCCAGACTCGCAATCACCGTGGCGCGTGCATTGTGCAGGAAGATCAGAATAACCAGGACCACCAGCGCTACGGCGATGAACAGCTCCATCTCCACGTGTTCAACCGACGCGCGTATGCCGGCGGTGCGGTCGCTGAGCACCTCGACCCGGATCGCCGAGGGTAGCGCCGCCTGCAGCTCAGGCAGTCGTCGCTGGATCGCATCCACCGTGTCGATCACATTCGCGCCGGGCTGCCGCTGCACATTCAGGATCACCGCCGGTTGCAGATTGGCCCAGGCAGCAAGACGCACATTCTCGGCCGCTGGAACCACTGTCGCCACATCAGCGAGCCGTATCGGTGCGCCATTTTTCCACGCGACGATCAGCCGCTGATAATCTTCGGGCGAGCCGAGCTGATCATTGGCATTGATCGAATAAGAACGTGAGGGTCCGTCAATCGTGCCCTTGGCCGTATTGGCATTCGATGAGGTGATCGCGGTGCGCAAGGAATCCAGACCCAGTCCAGCGCTGGCCAGCGCGCGCGTATTCGCCTGTATGCGTATTGCAGGCTTTTGGCCGCCCGACAAGGACACCAGACCGACACCCGATACCTGACTGATTTTCAGTGCGAGGCGGGTGTTGGCGATACTCTGCACCTCGGTCAGCGGCATGGAGTCGGAGGTCAGCGCGAGTGTCAGTACGGGCGCATCGGCAGGATTGATCTTGGCATAGGTCGGCGGTGCAGGCAGGTCTAGCGGCAGCAGCGCCGATGCGGCATTGATCGCGGCCTGCACCTCTTGCTCCGCCACATCCAGTCGCACGCCGAGACCGAATTGCAGTGTCATGCTCGAGATGCCAGCGGCGGATGAAGAACTCATTCGCTTGAGACCCGACATCTGTCCAAACTGCCGCTCCAGCGGCGCCGTCACGGTTTGGCTAATGACTTCCGGGCTAGCGCCCGGATACGCGACCTGGACTTGTATGGTCGGAAAATCGACTTGCGGCAGCGCCGACACCGGCAAGAAGCGCAAAGCGATGAGTCCAGCCAATACGATGGCCACCATCAGCAGTGCGGTCGCGACCGGCCGGAGGATGAAAGGGCGGGAGAGAATCATTCAGGATTTTTCTGGCGAGCGCTCAGTGGCCGCTCTTGTCGCGATGACCGCGCTTGTCGCCTGAAGGGCGTGCGGGTTTATCACCCGGCAGCATGACCTTCGCGCCATCGGAGAGCCGATCGGCACCTTCAGTGATCACCGTCTCGCCCGCTTCGAGCCCAGAGACAATCTGCGAGCGGTCCACCGTGGAGAGTCCCGTCTTCACATTGCGCACGGCCACGGTCTTGTTTTGCAGATCGAGCACATACACAAAGTCGCCATGGCCACCCTTGCGTATCGCAGAGATCGGCACCGAGATCGCATCGTCGATGGAACGCAGCATCACCCGCGCATTGACGAATTGATTGGGGAATAACTGAGCTTTCGCATTCTCGAATCGCGCTTTGGCACGTACCGTGCCCGTTTGCGGATCGACCAGGTTGTCGAGCGCAAGGAAACGGCCGCTGGCCAGCTCAGCGGAGCGCGCCCGGTCCAGTGCGATCACCGTGGGGGCGCGTTGGCTGCCAATGGCCGCGCGCAGATCGGGAATACGATCTTGCGGGAGGGTGAACACCACATCAATCGGTGAAACCTGCGTGATACTGACGATGCCGTTCGCATCGCCGGGACCGACCAGATTGCCGGTATCGACGGTACGCAGGCCAATGCGTCCCGTGATCGGTGCCGCGATACGGCTGAATTCCAGATTCAGCCGCGCGCTGCGCTCTGCCGCGCGATCGACATTGACGGTACCTTCCAATTGTTTTACCAAGGCGACTTGGGTATCGACTTCTTGCTGCGCAATCGAATCTTGGGCGAGCAGGGTGCGGTAGCGTTTTTCTGTGACGCGCGCATTCTCCAACTGCGCCTCGTCGCGTTTCAATTGTCCAGTGGCCTGCATCAACGCAATCTCAAAAGGGCGCGGATCAATCACGGCCAGCACTTGTCCGCGCTCCACCATTTGTCCTTCGCTGAACAAGACTTGCTGCAGCACGCCCGAGACCTGCGCCCTCACGGTGGCGGTGGCGACGGGTGTCACTGTTCCGAGCGCCTCCAGAACGACCGGAAACGACTGTTTCTCAGCCTTGGCCACGCCCACCGTTACCGGCGGTCTGCGCGACATCCGTCCGCCCGGGCCCTCGCTACTGCTCTCGCGCTGGGTCTGCAGATACCAGACAAGCGCACCGACGCCGATGGCGAGGATCAGTGCGATCAGAATGGGGACGAGTGGCGAGCGGTGTTTTTTTGGGCCTTGCAATGGCCTTGCGGGTTGAGTCATCAGGCTGAGTTCGGATGTGAGTGATGAATTCGCTTGCGACAAAAAACGGCGCATCCGCCGTATTGTAAAAGCTTGGCAAGCCTTGCGTCGGAATCAATCAGGTGCTGTGCTAGATTGCCAGCTCGCGAACGCCCGGCCGCTTTCCACGTTCGACGTATAACAATATCAAAATGATAAAAACGTCAATTTCACTCTGCAAAGCACTGCCCCTGCTTGTGTGGTTGCCTTTGCTCTGGTGCGCACCTTTGTTCGCCGCATCGGTGGATACGACGACTCCCATCATCTTCAGCGATAAAGCGGCGCGAGTGCTTGAGGATCCTGACGGCAAGCTCAGCGCAGGTGACGCGCTTGCACGTCTTGCGGAGTTCAAGCCCATCGCCGAAGTCGGGCCGCTGAACCAGCGCAGCCGTTACTGGGTGATCAGTGAGCTTGACAGCAAGCTTGATGTCGACCGTGAGCTGCGCATCGACGCTCCGCAATGGGATGAGGTGCGCAACTATCTGATCTATTCGTCTGGGCAACGGCAGGCCTTGCGTGTGACAGGCAGCTTGTGGGGCACTTACGCGCCGCTGGTCGATACCAATCCCTTCGTTCGCGCATCCAGCGCCGAGCTCAGCCAATGGCCTGTGTTTACGCTCAGGCGTGGCGAAACAACGCGGGTGCTCAGTTATCTGCGGCCTAACCTGAATTTTCAGGGGGGCTTCGCGCCAGTGCAATTCATCGATCATGCCCGCTTTCTGGAGCTGCGCCGCTATGGGCTACATCTGGAGGGCGTACTGGCCGGTGTGCTGTTCGCGCTGGCGATCTTCGGCTGGTACTCAGCGTTCCAGAACAAGGATCGCACCAGCGTGATGTACGCGGTGTGGATCATGTTTGCGCTGCTGTCAGCTTCCAGCCTGCGCGTTCATGACGGCATGCGGCTGATGGAGTTCTATATCGACGTCGAAGGTGCCCGGTTTGGACATATCACGGTCGCCCATGTGCTGATTACGGTATTCGCTTACGGTCAGTCGATGGGTTATGTGCTGTTTGCGCGGAACTTTCTGGACCTGAAATCCCTGATGCCCAAGGTGTTCAGGTTCACCAACTGGTACCTCGCGCTGACGCTGGCGCACATGATGGTGGTGCTGTTCATCGACCACGGTCTGAGCCTGAAGGCGCTGTGGCTGCCGCTGTGGGGCATGATACTAGCCGTGCTCCTGACGATCTACGGCTGTGCTTTCATTCGCTACCGGCAGGGGCTGCGGATTGCAAAGTTTTTCATGCTGGCGATGGCTCCGTATATTTTTTTCCGCTTTGTGTTCTTTCTCGGTTTGGTGAATGTGCAGTCGCCTTTCATGCTGCTTCCGAAATCCGGATTCGGACTGTTCATTCAGAACCCGAATACCGCGCAGGCGATTGGTGTAGCGGCCGAGGCGTTGATCATGGCGCTGGCCGTGTTCAGCAAGAACCGGTGGCTGCAGGAAGAGCTGAACCAGAATATCCGCGCACAATCTGAGCTGATACAAAACCAGAATGTGATGCTCGAAGCAACCGTGGCCGAGCGCACGCGAGAGCTCAGCGAGAGCAAGGCAAGAACAGAGCAGCAGCATCAGATGGTGGTCGATTCGATCACCTATGCCAGCCGTCTGCAAAAGGCGCAGCTGCCGCGCTCGCAACGGCTGGCTGGACAGTTCGCGTCCATTCACGCGATCTGGGAACCGCGTGACACGATAGGCGGCGATGTCTGGTGGGTGTCGCTGCCGGACCCCGAGGGCCGTGTCGCGCTGGCGCTGGCGGACAGCACCGGGCATGGTGTGCCGGGTGCCATGCTCTCGGTGCTGATCAGTACGTCGCTGGAGCGCACCTTTGCGACCGATCCGGATATAGATCCCTCTGCGGCGTTGATGGCGCTCGATCAGGCATTGCGCCTCGGGCTGAATCAGCACACCAGCGACGCCGATAGCGACGACGGCTGCGATGCGGCGGTGGTGCGCATCGACCGCGCGCATCGCGTGCTGGAATTTGCCGGTGCCAAGCTGGGTTTGCTGCATCTGAGGCCGGACGGAGAAGTCGAGCGCGTTCATCCGTCAAGGGTGTCGCTCGGCTACCAGCAGCCTCCCAAGGAAGCGCCGGCACTGCAGCGAATCGAGTACTCCTCGGGCAGTATTTTTGTACTGGTGTCTGATGGCTTTACCGACCAGATCGGCAGCGATGGCGAGAGTCGGCGGGCGTATGGCAACCGGCGACTGGTCGAGTTGCTGCAGGCGTGTCGGGGTAACAGTGCGCAAATCATTGCTGAGCGCATGAACGACAGCCTCGCAGCATGGCAAGGCAGCGAAATTCGGCGAGATGACGTGACGGCGATTGTGTTTCAGCCGCTTTGATACTCGAAGACGGGCTTCCCGGCTCAGAACAACGCCATCTGAGATTCTTCCAGCAGATAGTCCGCAACGAACTGCAATAACATCTTGTGTTGTTTCCCGTGATGCCAGTGTGCCTGCATGTTCTTCTTCTGGTACCAGCTTTGCTCACTTTCCAGATGACAGCCGATGAGACCGATCGATCCTTGCACGATGGCCATCGGGTCGCCGTTCGCATAGGTCGCGATCTTTTCGAATTCTCCGCCGGTGAATGTCGGGCCATCGTAAAAATACATGCGCTCCTCCGAGCCGCGCCAGACCACGGGCAGGGTGGTGCCGTAGGAAGAGCGAATATCCGCCGTACGGCGCTTGATGTACTGAACGACGCGCGTATCTTCCAGTATGTCGAAGTAGTATGAACCGGCCCAGTACGCGCCCATGCAGATCCCGAGGTAACGGCCTCCGCGCTTGAGTAGTTTCTTTATCTCGTGAATATTCGCGCGCAGAAGATGATCGAACGATCCGGCATCACCATGACCGCCGGGGAACACCACCATGTCGATATCGTCAAAGAAGCCGTCCGGTACCTTGTGCTTGGTGAAAATGCGGACGTTATAAACCGAGGAAAGCGCCTGAATGACACCGTTCACAGATTCAATCGAGCAGAACGGGTGATGCATGAAGATGGCGATCGTCTTTTTCACGGCGAGTTGTTCGGGCGAGCCAATAGATTTGTTTTTGTGTGAGGGTCGGGTACCCGTGGACCGTAATCTAGCCGATTTTTCGGTTTTTACGCAGCGCGACCCGAACCGAGACGCGGGGTTACGGTTGCATGTTCAAATTGTTAATAACCCCCGAAATCAAGGGGCAATTGAAGCAAAAAGATGCTAATATGATATCTATAATATCTATTTTGAAAATAAATTAGCCGATTGTTTTGCGACGCACAAAATATTCCTTGACATGGAAAATCCCCAGCATACAATCGCGACGTTGCACCGCAACATACGGGTTTATTAACAAAGTTCTGAAACGACACTAATCATTATTTAACAGTCCGGAGAAAACCATGAACATGAACGTCGACCAGCTGTCGAAGGCCACCAAGACCCAGGTTGAAGCGCAGCTCCACACCATGTCCCACCTCGCAGAGAAGGCACTGCTCAGCGTGAGCGAGCTGGCTGAGCTGAATATCGCCACTGCCAAGGCATCCCTGGAAGAGGCGTCAGCTATCGTTCAAGAAGTACTGTCCGCCAAGGACATGCAGAGTGTTTTCGTCGTCGTGCAATCGCAGGCACAGCCGACCGCTGAAAAGGCCGTTTCGTACAGCCGTCATCTGGCTGCGATCGCCTCGAAGGCCCAGGCAGATCTGACCAAGGCAGCCCAAGAGCGCGTCGCCGAAGCCGCTGCGAACGTGAATACCCTGGTCAACGACCTGACCAAGACCGCCCCGACGGGCACCGAGACCTTTGTCGAGGCGTTCAGGTCTAATATCGCCAATGCGAATGCTGCGTATGCAAAATTCCTGCAAGCCAGCCAAAGCGCCTACGACAAGTACCAGGACCAGTTGCACGAGATGAGCAATCATTTTTCGCCAATGTCGATGCCAGTGGCAAAGCCGGCCAAATCGAAGAAAGCAGCAGCCTGATTCAAGCCGCGCGCAGTAGTTATCGGAAAAACCGCCCACCGACATGTGGGCGGTTTTTTTTGACTTCAGCGTTGGCGCGTGACAGTTTTACGTTATGCTGGCAGGAGTCGCCATCGAGGACGGCATCATTGAATACCGCAGAACTCGCCATGAAAAAAATAATAAAACCGCTGCTGTTGCTGCTGCTTTGCGCTCCCGCACTGTCGTTTGCGCACTCCGACACTCATGAAGCCGAAGAAGAGGCCGATTGCGAGAATCACCTCGCCGGTTCTTTTCCCGAGCTCCTGAAGCCCTATGCGCGTCTGGAGTGCGACCAGTTCATTGTTAACCCGGCGGAGTGGCAGTGGCGCTACCCGAACAGTTATTTCGACCGGCCTTACATCCCGGCTTTTGCGCCGAAACCGAAGAAGCTGGTCGCTGGTATGCGCGTGTTCAAGCAGCTGGCTGCGGAAGAGGTCGCCGCTGCACAAATCGCCGATCTGCACGAGACCAAGTTCACCAAGATACGCACATACAAACAGGCTCAGCCGCCGCAGCGACTGATACACCTGAAAGCGACCAATGATCTGGGTGATTCGATGGATGTCTGGTTCGGCTTTCTGAACGACGACAACGGATGGGTGTCGATCTGTTCACCTGTTTGCGCGCCCGAGTATCTCTTCCTCGTTGAGCGCCTGAAGCAATAAACGGCTGACTTCAGTCTCCCCGACTGATGCTGAATAAAAAACCGGCGCTACCCTTGCGGGTAGCGCCGGTTTTCTTTACGAGGTTGACGCGAGTGGTCTTAGTACAGCACCATCGGATTACCCGGCGAGCCTGTCCCGCCAATGATGCGCAGCGGAGCCCAGATGAACGCACCTTCCTTGACGCCGGCTTTCACCAGCGATTCGGTATCAACGTTCTCAAGGTTCCAGATGCCGCGACGAGTCTGCAGCTCAGTGTGGCAAGGAACAGCGTAGCCCATCTCTTCTCCGCCCGGTTGAGCATCATTGGCCGAGGTATCACCCAAGGTCATGGCAATGTCGCGCGTGGCGAGATAGCGGCAGGCACTGATGCCGAATCCTGGCTCGCCCTCGGCAAACATCGCGCGGGCTGCGGCACGCTGCTCGGAAGTCAGTGACTTGTAGCGAGCATTCCCCCAAGTGTTACCCTGACCGGTGTGCAGTGCCACGCAATCGCCCGAACCGATCTCGGCAATACCCATCGCCTTGACCATAGCTTTCACGTCGTCCGCAGTAACGATGCCGATATCACCCGGTTGCTTGGGGATAGGCAGCATTTCCATCGACTTGGACAACTTGCCCTGCGACTGGCGATAGGCAACTGCATCCAGCACCACGAGGCGGCATACGTAGCCAAGCTCGCCGACATGCTCAACGCCCAGCGGGCCCATGCCCATCACCTGACCACCGGCGCCGCGCTCGTACGCTTCCCAGCTGATGATGCCGTTGTACATCACCGGTCCTTTGGAGGTATTCACGCCAATGTGGCCGGGGCCGTCAAACTGGGTCTGGATCTGGCCGATCTGCGTGGTGACCAGTTCATCGTGATAGATCAGCGCGTTTTTACCGAACGGGCCGCCAGTCGGTGTGCCGGGGATCCACATGTTCCATTTGCGCGGTCCGAAGGCAGGCGCCTCGGTGTGGTAGTACTTGCCAATGGTGATGGATTTGTTCTGTTTGATCGTGGCGAGCGCTTTGGCGATGTTCGCCGGGTTCTTGGTGTGATTCGCGCTGCCGGCACGGTCGCCGCGACCCCATTTGGGTGGGTCCCAGCTTAGCGCGGAATCGTCGGTGGGGCCGTTCATTGCCTGGGCATGCACGGCGCCCGAGAACAGAACAGCCAAGAGCGCAACTGCGATATTTTTCATTGTTGTTATTCCTCCTAGTGCGAGCTGTTAGTCGTAAGTTTTTGTAGCTGCCACCTGATACGAGGCTATGCCAAGAGATGCACTGAAATTGGCAAGTCAAGGTTTGCAGGATGGCAGGATTTAGTCAAGATTTATTTCGCTCGACACCCTACGGCATTCTGCCATCCCGTTTTCTTTCGTGTAAGCGCCTGCGTGCAGTATTTGTTTTTTCTTTGTCATGTCGCACTGCACATCTCAGTCAGACAACTCACGGTCAGATAGTGCGCAGGATTTTTTGGCGCGGCTGCGATGGATTATCGCGGTGCCTGTACGTGCAGGTCTCGCATGTGCAATCGACGTAGCTGCGGTGCGGCAAACCAGCTGATCAGCACCATCAACAACGTCATGCTGCCGCCGAACACGATGGAGGGCGCGAGTCCGAGCAGATTGGCGGCCAGGCCCGATTCCAGTGCACCCAGTTCATTCGATGAGCCTATGAAAAGACCATTGATCGCTGACACCCGACCCTGCATATTCTCCGGAGTCACGAGCTGAAGAATGGTATGACGCAGCACCACGGATACGCCATCAAACAAACCGGTGAAGAACAGGCAAGCAGCTGCCAGCCACAGGCTGCCGCAAAAGCCGAGGGCGATGGTCGCCAGCCCGAAGCCTGCGACGGATAGCATCATGATTTTTCCGGAGTTGCGCTCCAACGGCACACGCGTCAGCCAGAGACTGATCAATATCGATCCCACTGCCGGCATTGCGCGCAGCAGCCCGAGGTTCTCCGGACTGCCATTCAATATCTCGTGAATGAAGGCGGGCAGTATCGCCACTGCGCCACCGAACAGCACCGCAAACATATCCAGCGTGATCGCAGCCAGCATGATCTGCGTGGAGAAGACAAATTTCAGCCCTTCGCCAATACTGGCGAACACCGACAGGCCGTCGCTCTCCCTGGCCGGCTCTTCGTAGCGCAAGCTCAGTATCGCCGCCATGGCCAGCAGCGCGCACAGCCCGGTGGCGATGTAGGCCATCATCACGCCCGTTGCGGCAATCAGGAAACCGCCCAGCATTGGCCCGCTGACCAGGCTGATGTCGAACACTACCGTGCCTATCGCCGCCGCTCTCGCCAGATGCTCACGTTCGACGATACGTACCACCATGGCCTGGTAGCTGGGACGCAGCAGCGAGCGGGCCAGCCCGGCCAGCCCGACCACCGCATAAATCCATGCCGGTATCAGATTGGCGTCGTCGCTGACGTACACCACGGTGATCATGATGATCGCGATGAGCACATGACATGCGCAGCCGGCAAGGGCCAGGCGCCGCTTGGACAGGACATCCACCGCATGCCCGGCGAACAGTGAGCTGCAGAAATACGGCAAGACCTCCGCCAGCCCCAGCAGGCCGAGACTGAGCACATCATGGGTTATCGAATAGATATGCCAGCCGGCTGTGACCGCGAGGATCTGGTAGCTGAGCGTGGAGCCGGCTCGGTAGACGAGCAATCTGGAGAAGGCTGGGGAGAGCATGATGAGCGGTCAGGAGAAGCCCGAATTGTAAAGCCGTGCGGCCGCTGTTCTCGCTGAATCTCAAATTGTTACTGAAGGTTTCGCCAGTTAACGGACATCGTGCCCCGGGCTGTAAGGTCATCATCCTCGACATCGCGCGGTATGAAAGCGTGAGTCGCGTTCAGTCAGACTGCTCCGTCCGGGCAATCACTCGAGGTCAATTTCCTTTGCCGGGTGCTCCGCGGCGAATGCGGGCAGGGCGTCACAGGCAGCGCCAATCGATTTCAGCGTCTCGAACGGCGATACTTCAACGCCCAATCGCGCCGCACTGAACATCTGCGGCACTAGCACGCAGTCGGCTATCGTCGGATGGTCATCGACGCAGAACTTGCCGATGAATGCCGAGCGCGAAAGATACAATAACATTTTCGCTTAAGACACACGCACGAGTACGCATAAGAACAAGGAGAGATCGTGCACTACGATACCCGAATGAGTAACCACAGAGCGGGGAACCCGCCACCCTAGTGCTCGACCCTTGGTATGGCGTCTATCGCTGAGTACGTCACATCAGAAAAATGAAAATATCCACACAACGACACCAGGAGAACGTATGAACAAAGAAGCCTTTGACAAAGGTTTGGCTACCCGTCGCGCAGTGCTGGGCGCAGAGTATGTCGATAACTCTCTGAAGAATGCCGACGACTTCAACATGCCGATGCAAGAGCTGGTCACTGAGTACTGCTGGAACGAGATTTGGAATCGTCCCGGCTTGGATCGCAGGACTCGCAGCTTCCTCAATCTGGCGATGCTGATTGCGCTGAACCGACCGCATGAACTCAAGCTGCATGTGCGCGGCGCGATCAATAATGGGCTGACGAAAGAAGAGATTCGCGAAGTCTTTCTGCAAGCAGCGATCTATTGCGGTGTGCCAGCGGCGATTGATGCATTTCGTACCGCGAAAGAAGTTTTCAAGGATATGGGACTTTGAATGAGCCAGCCCACGATTGCTTTTATCGGTCTCGGACAGATGGGTGCGCCGATGGCGCGCAATTTACTGAAGGCAGGTTACGCAGTAGGTGGCCATGACCGGGATGCATCGGTAGCATCCCACTTCAGCGACAGCCCCAGTTTTGCGTGGTGTGCGTCAGCGGCTGATGCGGTGCAGGGTGCCGACCTGGTCATCCTGATGCTGCCGGACAGTACCATCGTTGACCATGTGCTGTGGCAGGCTGAGTCGGCGTTATCGGCACGGATGACACCCGGCGCACTGGTCATTGACATGAGCTCCTCTGACCCGATGTGCTCGCGTGAGAACGCGAAAAAGCTCAAGGCATTGGACCTGGGCTTTATCGATGCGCCTGTTTCTGGCGGTGTGAAAAAAGCCGAGGCAGGTACGCTAGCCATCATGATGGGCGGTGAAGCCGCATCCGTGGAACGAGCCCGGCCGGTTCTGGAGGCCATGGGAAACACGCTCACGCACGTTGGAGAGGCGGGCGCCGGACATGCGGTCAAAGCGCTGAATAACTACGTCTCTGCGGCTGGTCTGCTGGCCGTCTGCGAGGCCCTGGCGGCCGCCGAAAAATTCGGCATCAATCCGCATCTGGTGAATCAAGTATTCAATGCATCAACGGGCAAGAACAACACGACCGAGAACAAGGTCGAGGCCTTCATGCTCAACGGCGCGTTCAACTCAGGTTTTGCGCTAGCGTTGATGAAGAAAGATCTGGAGACCGCAAATCGATTTATCGGGCAGGTCGAGTCGGGGGCTGAGTTTTCTCGCCATTGCCTTCAAATCTGGACTGATGCAAACGCTCAATTAGAACCTGATGCCGACCATACTATGATGTATCTGTACATTCAAAAGCAGCTGGGATGTTGATGATCCTACTGGCTCATTACTGAGTGTGGGAAAACAATTCCAGATTTTTTCGCAGACTGACGGTACTGTTACTTTGTAAGTCGCGCGATCAGTGCATTGGCTTCTGCAATCTGATCTCGCATCGATTGATTGAAAGAGTTTTGAGATTGGTTCTCATGGCTTGAATCTGCTTCAAGATGCTTGGGTGGAAGATCACTTGGGGGTATTTTTTTTTGCCGGTTCTTTTTCTGCTTCGTGTCTGGCGGATCGTCGTCCAGTGTCATCTGCGCCCGATTTTTCTGATGATCGGTATCCAAGCGGCTTTTGCGAATATCTAGGATTAATGCCTCGCGACGGGCATGGATCTCGGACAGCCCATCATTCGTGAGGAAGTCTTTCAGATCGGGCCATATTTTTTTCTTGTCGCTAGCCATGCGCTCGAGCCTACCTAATGATTCCACGTCCATCGATGACAGATGACGATAACCATAAAGGCAGTAACTCAGGAATCCTGAATCGGTAAGATGTTCCAGAGCAGGTGGAATGCGATTTGTTTCATTGCGAATTTGGTTAAGGTCAAAAAATCTTCTGATCAAGATGATATGGGCACTTTCTTTTTTCCTCTTCATCTGGCCGCTGAGAGCGGATTGGCCATTCTTTACTAATGCTTGTAACCAAAGATCATATTTTTTTGCGTCAGCATCGGTCGACGCATTCATTTTTGCGATGAATGCAGATGCCAGTTCGTATAAATGACTAGATGCCTCAACAAAAAACGCTCTACGTTCTTTCCTCATATTGTCGTTAGCAAATAATTGAGCGTGCATTGATTTTGCAACGAGTCTTAGTTTATTCGCTAGGTCTAAATGAGATTCATTGCATTCTGCTCGCGCAAAAAAAATATCAATCTTCTCAAGATCTTTTATTTGAAGCTTATTTAGCAGAGTTTCACTGTTCCAATGAGTGGCAGACAGATCATCTCCGGTCAACGCTTCTATGTCGTCAAAGAGTGAAGTATTGTTTGATTTTTCAATCCATTCGCGCGCTACCCTGATGTCGTCAATGAGTTTTTTTGCTTGGTCAATGAGTTCTTCATACTGAGACTCAGACAATATATTTTTATAGTTATGAAAGTCTTTTTGATATCGAGAAATAAACTTGTAAAGCTCGTCCATTTTTTCCACAGTAGGGCTAACGAGACCATTACTGCAATAATCCAAAAATCCTGAATTATGGGCGTCTCGATACAAGGGATCAGCATACTGCCCTCCTTGAATGTCCAAGATGTCTTTGTATTTCTGCAGAATGATTTCGTGAGCTTTTTTTTCTGCAGGAGACTGGCTCTTCTCAAAAGCGTTGCTACTTTCAAGGGCTATTTCTGGAGGCGGTTTCGTCGGTGTGTTGGTTGCAGCGTCTTCTGCTGATGATGCGCTCTTTTCGTGGGGCTTGCTGCTTTGACGAGTGCTCTCCAAGGGCGTGTTCATCGGTTTGTCTGCTGCAGGTGGCTTGTTGTCTTGTGTTGGGGGCTGATCGTCCTGTGTGGTCTGACGCGTCTGTGGGTGGGGGTTTTGGGTCGGTGGATTCAGTCTGTGCAGCTGTGAAATAAGTACGGCTTTTTCTTGATCGCCCACATGGTCGGCGATCCATGTATTCAGGGCGTCTATCGGGATGTTTCCAAAATAATTTTCGTGTGTTCTTCCTTCGGTTGACTCTTTCAACATCTCGGCGAGTGTATTTCTTATGACCTCGTCGCGGTTCAGGAATGCGGGTCCTGGCTGAAAATATTTTAATAAGCGTTTTTCATTCAGTTGGTCTTTGAGGCTAGGGCTTCCGAGCTCTCTGAGCATTGTCACCGTCGCAAGATGATAGAACTCTCGCCGATCAACTTTTCCCTTGGCTTTTATATTTTTTAAAAACTCTTTTATTTCTCTATGATTTTTCTCGCTATTGACTCCTTCTCGCTGCAGAACACCTCTAAAATAATTTTCTGCCCACCGCCGAGCCTGCAGTTTCATAATGCCGCCAAACAATTTGACCAAAAGACTTTCTGATCTTTCCCGTGCGGTTTGCTTGGAGAACA
>Ga0315901_10006626_pt1 | contig 13823 bp, 10 predicted proteins | sample LakEriMetagenome_10_FD_203761 | JGI IMG/M metagenome (GOLD analysis project Ga0315901, IMG submission 203761) | Freshwater fungal communities from buoy surface, Lake Erie, Ohio, United States - Buoy 2 MA116 | ecosystem: Environmental > Aquatic > Freshwater > Lake | place: USA: Lake Erie, Ohio... | reverse complement strand
CAAGCGTGGCACTTGGCGGGAGAAGGTTTCCTCGCTGCTGCTCGTGATTTTACCGAGCGAAACGGTCTCGTCGGGTCCATCCGAGGCATCCATTTCCAAAAAGACCTCGTGGCCTTTGAAACCTTGAACTTTGCAGGTGAGGAGAACGCCCTGGCCGGCAGGAATCGAGGTTTCGCCCGGGGTGACTTCGATGATTTTTGTGAGGGTCGGGAGTTCGACTTGGCTGAAGGGATTCACGGCGCGCCAGAGGGCGATGAACCAAGGCTTGCCGTAGAAGGCTCCAGGCGCCGCGAGCACGAGGGCCAGGCTCAGGAAGGCGATGAGGCTCCACTTGTGGGCCCGGCGGTCTTTGAGTTCGCGGAGGTCGAGTTTTTCCAAATCGGGGAAGCCATTTTTGATGTAGGCATTCCTGAAGCGATCATTCGAGGGCTCGCGTGAGAATTGCAGGAAATTGATGAGGCGGTTGTCGAGCTGGGGAAAGGTTTTCTCGAGTGCGGCGGCGATTCCCTCGGGCGTGTAGGCTCGGACGAGAGCGGAGTAGGCCAGCCAAACGGTGGCACCCAGAAGCAAGACGAGTGGGATCCACGCCCCAACGCGGCCGCCTTGCTCGAGGCGAAGTAAAAAATCGACCCAGCCCACGACGAACAGCACGGCGAATATCGTGGCCAAGCCCCATTTGAGCTTTACCATCGCCTGCCAAGCCGTCATTCGGCGGCGGACTTTTTCCAGCGTGTTGGTGAGTCTGGGATCCACGGGATGGATTAGAATTGCACGGAAGGATCGGGTGTTTTCGTCACCACGATGTTGTCCACGGAGCCCGTGTTCATGAACCAGACATAGAGGGTCATGAACCGGACTTGCTTCAAATGTTTGAGCGCATCGGGGGAGAGTGCCACCCCGGGAAATTCCAGCGTCACCTTCGTCCAATCGCCGGCGGCGGGTGTGTTTGCGGCCTTGCTCTTGTAGATCATGCGAAGGTCTGAGATCGCCGGTTGGTCAATTGGTCGAACGCCGGGCGCCCAGCGGTAACCCGCAAAGTAAACGCGCGAGGGGCCGCCTTTCACATCGAGCGTGCATTTGTAGCGGAAGCCCGGTTCGAGGACGAAGGGGATGGTTTCCATTTTGGCCCCACCGTCGTCAGGCTTTGGTGGCTTCAATTGAACCACGCTCCCTCGACCGGCTTCCGTCCCGTTGGAAATGGCGGCTTTGTTGGCCACATAGTAGGAGTTCCCCGACCACTCGTAGTCGGTGATCCACCCGGTGGGAGGATTCGCGGCATCGTCGAAATTGCTGTTCACGAGAGTGGTCTCTTGAGCGGTGGCGATGGAGAGGGAGGCGGCGGCGAGGAGGGCGTGGCTGAAGGGTTTGATCATGGTGTGGAAGTTGCAGGTGATGGTGGATTTTGACAAGGCGATCTCATGGCATCTGGCGTTTGCGGCGGGCGAACCAAGTCGCGGCGAAGAGAAGCATGACGATGGCTACGACGGGGCCGTTGCGCCAGAGGGTGTGGAATTCGGAGAAATTCTCTTCCTTGGCTTTGAGGTCGAAATTCGTGAGCGCGGAGTTGAGGGCTTCGGGGGTTTCGAAATAGGAGCCGCCGCTGGCGCTGGAAATGGCTTGGAGGATTTCGAAATTCGCAGGGCGCGGGGAGGTCTCGGGCGAGAAGGGTTTCACGAAAAAGCTCATGGGTTTGCTGGTCACGGGCTTGCCGTCGAGTTGTGCGGTGGCGGTGAGGCGATAGGCGCCGGGCGTGTCGGCTTGGAATTCGACGCTGTAGCCTTCGAAGGAATCGCCGGAGACGGTGGTCACCTTGCTGAGATCCATGCGGTAGGGAATCGAGCGTCCATCGGGGAAGACGAGCGTGGCATCGATGGATGCGGGCTTTTTGCCCTTGGTTTTCTCTTCGGAGAGGCGGGCGTTGATGGTGATTTTTTCGCCGAGGAAAAGGTCGTCCCGGTCGGTGAAAAGTTCCAACTCCTCGGCGTTGAGATTTTCCGCCTTGGGCAGGAGCCAGGAGACGAGCTGGGTCCAAAAGCGTTTGTAGGGTTTGGCGTCGCCGGATTCGGGGCCGAGTTGCCAGCGCCAGAGCGAGTCGGTGAGGATGACGGCGACTTTGCCTTCGCCGAAGCGCTGGGTCAGAACGAGAGGCGCGGAGCCGGAGGGGGTTTCGACGACGACGAGGGACTCGGCGGCGGGCTTGGCTTGCAGGCCGGTGAAGACGGAGAGGACGGGCGGGATGGTTTTCCAAAACTTCGGATCGCCGGCAAAGGCGGGGTGGGTGGCGGCTTGGGGGGTGAGTTTGACGGGGAGGGGAGTCGGGCTTTCGAGGAGGGTGGGGCTGCCGCCCTCGATCGGCAGGGCTTGGGCGAGATCGGTGGAGAGGAGGCCGCCGGGAGACCAGGCCTTGGTGCCGCCGAGGACGACGAGGCTGCCGCCTTTTTCGACAAAGCCGAGGAGGCGCTTGGCGCGTTCCTGGCTGAGTTCTGCGGCATCGAGGTTGCCGAGGATGACGACTTTCAAGGCCGAAAGTTGGCTCTCGTTCATGTCGGCGGTGAAAGTCTCGGCGGGGGTGGCGGCTTGGGGTTTGCCATCGCCGCTGGTGAAGAAAATCACCGGGGAAATCTGTCGGTTCTCCATCAGAACGCGGCGGAGATATTTGTATTCCCAGCGGGGAACGCCTTCGACATAGAGGACGCGGTTCCGGGCATCGACGACCTCGATGATGGTCTTCCACTCGTTGTCGTCCTTGTTTTTCTCTCCGGCGAGGGGGACGGCGAGGACCCGGGTGTTGAAGACGCCGACTTTGGGGCGTTCGACATCGAACACGACCTCGCGCTCGCCGCCGGCGTCGGGGATTTGGGTGGGCTTCTCGGCGACCAGGCGATCGTCTTCGAATAATTGGATGGAAACCGGGGCTCCCTTCGTGCCTTGTCCGGAGACTTTGACTTTGATTTCGGTCTTCCAACCGACCGTAACCCGGCGGGCGGCGGTGACGGCGTCTATGCGGAGATCGGGTTCCTGCTCCCAGGTGCCGGGTTTTTCCGGCTGGAGGGTGTGGATCGGAAATGGGCGGGGAGCGGAGGCCCATTCGTTGGTGAGTTCCAGGGTGTCGGTGCCATCGCTGAGCAGGAGCATGCCCTCGATGGGCAGGCCGGCGAGGCGTTGCTCGAGTTTGGCCAGGGCGTCGCGGAGAGAGGTTGCAGCGCCCTCGGGCTTCAAATTTTCGGCAGCGCCGAGGGACATTCCTTCGCTGAGCGAGGTGTCGAAGGAATAAACATCGATGTCGCATTCGGAGGCGAGTTTCTTCGACCAACCCAGCCCGAGAGCGTTGCGGGCGGTGTCCCAGCGGCTTGGTGCGGCCTCCGAGGATTTCAGGGTCATGCTTCGGGAGGTATCGACCAGAACGAGGAAGCGGGGCTTGAGGAGTTGGGTGATGGTGGTCTTTTTCCCGGGCATGAAGAGGCACCAGCCGAGGCCGAGAAGGGCGAGGACATGGAGGAAAAAAAGCACGATGCGGAAAGAGCCCGAGGGAAGGAACCGGTAGGCTGAATACGCCGCCGCGAGCGCCGCTGCGACGAGGCAGAGGACAATGGTCAAAGTCGGAACACTGTTTTCGAAAATGATCATGCCGCGTCGGGTTTCTTGATGTGGCCGGCGAAATCCAGGTCGAGTTTTTCGCGGCCCATGGCGCCTCGGCGCGAGAGGGAATTCGCATACCAGAATTCGATGACGGCAAGCAGGAGGACGAGCCAGAGGATTTGCTCGCCGAAGGTGCGACCGACGCGGCTTTCCTCCAACTGGGAGCGGAGCGTTGGCAGATCCGTGGCGATTTTGAGATTCACATCACCAAGGCGGGCGGTGATCTCTTCGAAAGAGATCGGGGCAAGGTTGCTCTCGCCGCGCGGGATGTTCACGGCGAGGTCGAGTTGCGAGGTTTCTCCGGGGCCGGTGGAGATTTTGTAAACGCCGGGAAGGAACATGTTCTCGGCGATGAAGACCGTGCGGCCGTCGGCGGCGTTGGCACGGACGGGGAGGTTTTTCCCATCGGGGCCGGTTATTTTGGGTGGCTCGGAGAGTCCGGGGAAAAGTTCATTCAGGATCACATTGCCCGTGCCCTCGATGTAAGGTTGGGACTGGGGGGACGAGTAGTCAGCGCACTGCACGAGGAGAGGAAGAAAGAAGGGGGACAGGGGGAAATCACTGGTCGTGCGGTCCGGCGAAACACCGAACAGGAGCACCTTGCCCTTGCCGTGGGGTTTTTCGATGAGGAATGGCTCTTGGGTATTCATCGAAACCAAAACCTCGGCGCCAGGCTCAATTTTTGGAATGGCAGCGGCTCGGCGGAGAGAGACGGAGGGTGCGGATGAGCCCTCGCGGAGGGGGCGGATCAGCGGGTGCATCGCCTTGTCCCAGGAGAGGGTTTTCTTCGCCTTGGTCGGTGGCACGGTCTCCATCGCACTAGGAAATGCCGGCAGGAAGGGAAGGCTCTTGTAGTCGAGCGCGGAGGCTTTCATGCCCGGAAAAACAACGAGGAATCCGCCGCCGCGAACATAAGTCTCGAGGGCGTTGATGGCTTGGCCGGAGAGGGGGAGGGCGTTGCAGAGAATGATGCAGGCGTGGTTCTGGAGTGGCTGCTTGGCGAGGGCGTCAGGGGTGATGCTGACAACCGATTGAGGGCCGCCGAGGCCGGTTTTCAGGGCCGTCTCGACGAAGAGTGTGTCGGCCTTTTCGCCAACGACGAGGCAGGGCATGAATTTTTCGACATTGAGAATGAAGTGAAGGGCGTTGTCCTCGGGCAGGTTGTCCTCGGGGGTTTCGATCCGGGCGGCGTGGAGGCCCTGATCCAGCGGAGGGATGCGGAACTCGGCGGTTTCGGGTGCGGTGGCGGAAGTTTTTACGGCGCGTCGGCCGGCTTCTTTTCCATCCACAGTGAAAACCGCCGTGGTTTCACTGTCCGGACCTGTGCGGGAAAAGGTCGTAGCGATTTTTCCCTCGACCCCTTTGCGGAGCCTCGTGGGCTGGATTGCAATCGAGGCCGGGGAGGTATTGTCGGGAGCCTCGACGCCAAGGATCGACACGAAGACGATGAGTTTTTGGAGGTCGGTGAACGGGGATTTTCCGGAACTGGCGGGGTCTGTGGACATCGCCTGCCAAGGCACGGCTTGGTTGTCCGTGAGTATGTGGATTTCCATCTCTCGGTTCTCATCGGATTTTTTGAGTGCTTTGGCTGCTTCCTCCAGGGCGGGGCCCATCTGCGAGGAGGTCGATCCGAGGGTGAGATTTTTTATTCGGGTGAGGATTTCCTTTTTGTCGGCGATTGGCTCCACGACGACCGCTTCGGGTTGCTGTCGGGCGAGGTAAACACAGACGCGGTCTTTTTCGCCGAGGCCCTCGATGATGGCGGCGGCAGACTCGAGGGCGTGGTCCCACACGGGCTTCCCAGCTTTTCGATATCCCATGCTGGAGGAGGCATCGATAACGATTGCGATATCCCTCGGCGCCTCGCCGGACCACACGAAGGCAGTCTTGCGAAGCATCGGCATTGCGAAGGCCACTCCGATAAGGCCCATAATCAGGGTGCGGAGGAGCCATAGGAGAAGATTTTCGAGCCGGACTTTGCTGGAGGATCGTTTCTCCGCGAGTTTCAGGAAGCGGAGGGTGGGGAATGTCATCGTGACCTTTCGCCGGTTCTGCATGAGATGCAGGAAGAGCGGGACACTGGCTCCCACAACGGCGGCGATCAAAAACAGCGGAGAAAGAAACATGGGCGGCTACTTCGACATGCGCTTGCGTTCCTCGAGGTAGGCCCTCACGAAGGTGTCCAGCGGTTGATCTGTGCGGACGATGCGATAGTCGATGTTCAGAGAGGCACAGGTTTTGCGGTGCCTTTCGAGGAATTCGTTGAAGGATTTTCGGTAATCCGCCGCGAGGGCCTTGGGATCGACGCCGAATTTCTCGCCGGATTCCAGGTCGATGAGTTCGCAGGGTTTCATCAACGCAAAGTCGATCTCGGCCGGATCGAGGACATGAAAAACAATGACATCGTGCCGTTGTTTACGGAGTCGAGCGAGGGCGACAGCGATCTCGGCTTCGTCGTCGTAGAGGTCCGAGATGATGACAATCATGCCCCGGCGTCTCACCGCCCCGGCGATCTCGTGGAGGGCGGCGGCTATATTCGAGCCGGAGGAGGGCGGGGTCTGCTGGATGCGCTTGAGCATGTTGTTCAAGTGCTGGAGCGAATTTGCGGCCTCCACGCGCAGGTCGACCTTGTCGGAGTGAAGGAAGAGGCCGATGGAGTCGCGGGCTTTTACCACGACATAACCCAGAGCGGCGGCGAGGCGCGAGGCGTGGTGGAACTTCGTCGGGCCATCCGGCGAGGACGAGAAATCCATCGATGCGCTGCGGTCAAAGGCAAGGTAAACGCGGAGGTTTGTCTCGTCGTCGAACTGCTTCACATAATGTTTATCGGTGCGGGCGAAGACGCGCCAATCGATGTGCTTCGGGTCATCGCCGAGGCCGTATTGCTTGTGGGTGGCGAACTCGGAACTCGGCCCTTGGAGTGGGCTTTTGTGGGCGCCGGCGAGGTTTCCCTCCACGGTGTAACGCGAAAAAAGAGTGAGGCGGCCGAGTTTGAACATCTCGGCGGGATTGAGGAGGGCGGCGATGCCCTCCTTGGCGGATTCCTTTTTGTCGTTGCTGTCGGACACGCGGTTTACTTGGGCCGAAAATTGAAAACTTTCCAGTGCGTGGCGTCACAGACCACGAGGATTTCCTGGCCCACGAAGGCGAGCTGGATTCCCTTGGCGACTTGGCCCTCGCCGAGGACGGTGACCGACTTCGAGTCGGTGGCTTGGAAATTGATGATCGAGCCGACGCCTCCGGGGGCGGGACTGATGCTCGCGGGCTTGATTTTGATGTGATCGGCGTAGCGGAGTTTGAGCGAATTCTGGAGGTCGGAGAGTGGGCCGAGTTCGGCGCATTCGAGGGAGTATTTCTGGTTCTCGAAGCCCGGCATGTTTTCCATCCCGACGAGTCGGTATTTCCAAGGAGTGCCAAAGGGATCGTTTGGCGCTGGGTGGGCTTGGGCGGGGATTTTTGGATGGGCGGAGATTTCGGCGAGTTCCTTTGGGAAGGCGATTTCCTGGCGGTAGAAAAGTTTCAGCGAAGCCGCGACTTTTTGCATCTCTCGGCGGCTGATCCAGCCTTTCGCCACCCTGGCGGCTCCGGTCTGGACGGCGGTTCCGGAGAGATTGGCCTGGCTCTCAAAAATGGGCCAGGCCTCGTTGTCACGACCTGCGGCGAGGAGATGCCAGGCCTCGAGGCTTTTGGCGGCTTCGCGCAGGGGATCGCCGGGATTTAAATCATAATATTTCCGGCACAGCGTGATGATCTCGTCGTGCTTCGTGGGGGTGGCTTCGCGTTTTTTCCAGATCTCGTAAAAGCCAGCCTCATTCGCTCCGTGAGCTGTCTGCAGGCCGATGAGGATGAGCGCGAGGGCCGCCCGTCGGGCGAGCGATCGGCTCAAGGTTGGCCCCCTTTGGCGGCTCGGGCGGCGGCGCGCTTGGCGAGTTCGGCTTCGAGGTATTCGAACCACGCCTTGCCACCGCCATTGGCCATGATCTCGTCCTTACGCTGGAGCACATCGCGGTCGCGGGCTTGGACCATCAGTGGCCGGGGCCCCTCGGTGTAGGAATACACGAGCGCGGTGGGATCCACTTCAGCGAGGAGTTCCTTGCCGGGTTGGGGTTTTGCCTTGTCTTTGTGGCGCACGATCGGGCTTTCCAATAAAATCGCATTTCGGCTGTTGTCGCAGGAGGTTACTTTGCCGGTCACAGCCACGGCATCGCCGACTTTGCTGCGTGGTTCATCTTGGAGGAGTTTCAGGGAATTCGACGCGGTGACGGTAAATTCCACCGACATCAAGGAGGCGGGTTCCGAAGCGAGAATGCGGACGCCGGGCCGGCCCTCGACTTCGACCTCGGACATTTCGGAAATGGTCAGGTAGCGGAAATTATGGGGACGCCCGACTGCGTCATCGAGAACGGTGGTTTTCTCGGCAGGATTGCGGGCTTCCGACAAAGCGAGCGCGAAGTCATTTCCATTCGACGTCGCGGCCTGCATGGGGAGTGTGGTGGAGATTCCAAGGCACAATAGGAGGAGGGAGAATTTGGTTTTCATTGTTAGGGATTGGGTCAGTTGGTGAGGGAATACATCAGAATATTTTGGCCGAGGTGCAAGGCGCCGGAATCATTGACTCCGCGAGCGTAAGGGGACTGGGACATCTCCCAGCCGCCCGCGAGGCCGAAGGGGCTGTAGATGACTCCATAGTGGCCGCCGAAATCCATGCCGAAGAGGGCGGGTTCGGTGCGGGCCTTTCCGCCGCTCTCCTGCATCAAACCTTCGGTGACGCCGACGGCCTTGATCTCATTCGGTTCCTTAAAAAGGATCGAATCGAGAGGAATTCGCTCCAATTTTTTTGAGGGAAAAATCGAGGTGATCATCGCCTTGAATGCGGCATCGAAGCCCTTCCGGCCGCAGCATGACTCGGCGAAGAGGAGGCCTCCGTTTTCGATGTATTTTTTGAGGGAGGCTTTGTCTTCGCTGCTCAATTCGAAATGCTCGTGCCCGGTCATGTAGAGAACGGGGGAATCGTAAATCCCAGCATCCGAGAGGCGGAGTTCCTTCAAGGCGAACTTCACGGGAATTCCGGTGCGGGCGTTGAAGGTCTGCAGCATCACGGGAAGTCCGGCGTGGCGTGTTTTCCAAATGCCATCGTAAACGACCTGAGTCATGGACACAGAGTCCGAGTAGGCTTTCAACTTGTCCGCGAATTTCATGGCTTGCGCGGCGTTTTTCGCCCATGCGCGCATGGAGGACGCGTAGTTGAGAATATTCACGCCGATGCGGAAGGCGGAGTCGGGTTGGTAGGCCTGCCAATCTTCTTGAACGGTGCCCTGCCAGCCCACGGCCATGCACCAACGCGAGACCAGGGCGACGACGCGGCAGTTGATTTCCACCGCCTCGATCCAAGGTTCGTCGCCCCGGAAGCCGGCCTGCCTTACGGCCTGCGTGTATTGGACTTTATCCACATCGTAGTAGGAATGAAAAATCGGGTGGTCGGAAGTGAGGCGCTGGAGCGGTTGCTCGGGAAAAATCTCTTTCAACTCGCGAACGACGGAATTGTAGAACGGCTGCGAGCCGAGGCCGGTATTGTAAATAATCATGCCCCCATCGAGGAGATACTTCCGGAGTTTCTCGCGCTGCTCGGGGGTGTAGCTGAAATTGTAATGGCCTGATCGGAAGAGGACGGGATTTTGCTCGGGATCAGGGCTGACTTCGGACATCCGGCGCGCGTCCATCTGGAAATTCGCGTCCACCTCGGTTTTCATGCTTTTCAGCAGATTGTTGACATCGTTCGGGGTGGCGTTCCAATAAATGTCATTGCCATACAATTCCTTGGCCGATTGGGCGGGCGCCTCGTAAATGCCGGCGGCAAGGAGCAGGGCCGCGAGCGAGAGTCGGATTGGTAGGCGAAAATGCATAATGAAAAAAATGGGATTTCTGCCGGCTACGGGATCGAAATAGATTGTGAGGGATGGATCGGCGGCTACATATACACAGGTTTTCCCGCCTGCCAATTCATGCTTGAACAAAGTTCCCGATGAAATCTTCGCTCAACCACAAATTGATCAATAGCACCGTGTGCGCGACCTTTTGCCTAGGCACCTTGCTGGCCGGCGACGGATCCGATGAGGCGGGCTTCGTCGCACCGCCTCGGGAGCTGAAAAAGCAATTGCCTCCCGCCCCGCCCCGCACCGTCAATTCCGCCGAGACGGTGGACGCCTGCTGCTGCTGCCCGGTGACTCCCGTCTCGAGAACGGAGGCCAAGAAACCGCCGCAACCGCCGGTGCTGGTCACCAAAATCATCGACGAGTAGCGAAGACCGGCGGCGATTATTGATTTTGAAAATCTCCGTGAAGTCACCTGCTACGATCGCCTGTCTCCTTTCAGCATGGCTTTTCTCCATGGCTGCTCCCGCCGAGGCTGCGGACAAATGGGCGGTGCCCAATGCCAAAATCCGCTATCGCCTCACAATTGAAGAGCCGCCCAGAGTTCCGGAGTGCGGGATTTTTGTTCAACTCCCGGACGGCGGAATTTTAGGTGGCAAGCCGCCTGTCACCACGGTGATCGCGGCGGATGGTCGTCCCCTCCAATCCCGGCTCATGTGGCACAGCGTCGAGCAGGGATTTTGCCTCGTCTTCGAAGACCCCGGCCACACGGTGAGAACGGTGGATGTTTATGTTCCTGAAACTGGGAAGCCGGAGTATTGGACCCCCGAATCGACACTTCGGCCCGGGACGATTCTTTGCACGCTGCCTGGCGTCGACTCCGTGTCGGCGGCAGAGAGTCTGGCCAAATTCTCGCCGCTTCCGAAAGGGATGACGATTACTCCGCACCAAGGCATTCCGAGAGCCGCGCTCAGCGTTGGCGGCGACTTGCTCGGGCGCCCGGCTCCGTGGGCGTTTTATTTAATGGGAAATGTGATGGCGAAGCAGGCCGGGGAATTCTGGTTTTCCCCCGCAATGCAAAAAGCCTCCTCGCTGACTCTGGTGAATGGAAAAGAAATTACTCCCTCGCTCCAAATGCCCGGCTGGGGAGGCACCGGGGCATTCGTTCCACTTCAAGCGGGCCTGAATCGCATCGAGGTTTTCCTTGGGGCCCCGGAGCCCTCGAATTGGCTCTATTATTTGGCTTGGGCACCGCCCTACGAGCAATTCAAGAAGCCGGTGCAAAATGCCCGAGGCATCGTGGGGGCCGATGTCGCCCGATCCGGCTCGGCGCGGTTGACGGCCGTGGAAAATCGGGACTCGCTCCCTGTCGCCTGTGGATTTGCCCGGCCGGATATCCTCTTCTGGCTGGAAAACGAACCACCGGTTGTGATCTTCACTTTTTCCGCGTTCACGGAAGGAAATGATCCAGACACGAAATACACGTGGATTTTTCCCGACAAGGGCAGCGCCGAGGGGCCTGGAACCTCCTGGCTTTTCCCGGCTTTCGAGGACTCATCTGTCACGCTCGTGGCCAAGTCCGCCAAAGGCATGTCCAAAACCGTCATTCCTTTTTTCGCGACCTCCACCACCCCGGCCAATCTCAACCTGCCGACTCACAATCGCCTGTTCCGTGAGGCGCTGATCCGAATGCTTCAAAGCTACCCGGCCCAGCCCGATCCCGTTCAAGGGTGGAATGTGGGGTTTTGGAATAATTTGTTTCGCACGATGGATTTCACCCAGAGTCGCGATTTGCTGGTGCCACTTTTCGAGAAACATTCGCTCTCCTTGGCCAAGCAGCTTCGGCCCGACCAAATCCTCTGGCTCCAGAATATCCTTCTCACGCAGTTGGAAAACACCGACCCCGCCGAGGCTTCGAAGTGGATCGAGTTTTTCAAAGTGAATTTCAAGACCCCCGAGACCGCGCAGAAGCTGAAACTTCGCGAGGCGGAGTTGGCGATTTACGCCGCCGGGGATTTCGACAAAGCCCAAGCCATCCTGAATCCGATGACTGGAAAAGGCAGCGAACTCGCCGCGAAGGCAAAAATCCGGTTGGGCGATATCGAGTTTTTAAAAGGAAACCTCAACGGCGCGACAGCGTTTTACTCCCAAGCCCAAGCCGCCGCCAAGGCGAGTCGCAACGCTCCCGAGGGCTCCACGGGCGACCTCGCTTTCAATGAAGCGTTGATGAAAAGTGAACCCAAGACCGCCGCGCCCGCGCCCTCTGCCACGCCTCGCGTCTCGTTTACAGAGAAAATCCAGCAGCGCAATGAAGCCCGCGATTCTGCCAAGGGCCTCGCCAAGTCCGGAGCGCTGCAAGATGTCTCGTTTTCCGAAAATGTGGCGAGCCTTCTCGAGGGGAATTACATGCTCGAGGCTTCGAAGGCCCTCGAGCTTTGGGAGGAGGAATTTCCGCTCTCGAAAGTCAGTGGCGACTACATCCTTCGAGAAGCCCAATGGAACGCTAAAGCCGGCAACCACCGCCGCGCCGTCGCCTTGCTCTCCGCCTACTGCAGCCAGATTGATGCTTCGAGTTTTCTCCCCCGGGCGGTTTCGCAGTTGATCGAGTATTCCGATAAAGTCCCCGACGCAAAACCCAACACCCGCAAAGTCGTCGAGGGTGTTCTCAACCGCATGAAATTCCACCCCGTCGCAGCCCAGTTGGAGGAATACCTCAATAAACCATGAAATCCCGCCGCGCTCTCTTAGCCACGATTCTCCTTTCGCTCCCATGGCCCGCGATGGCTTTTGATCGCGCGGCAGACTTGAAAGAAGCGACAAAAAACAACCCCAGCGAGGATGGAGCCGCTCCAGAAAATACCTACCTCTACACGAAGCCCGACCCAGCCTCGACCGGTGGCATCGCCGGACAAATCACAAATCCCTCCCAGCCCATCGAACTCATCCTCGCCACCCCCGCCGCCGAACCCGAGAAGGTTTATCGAGGCGATCTCGACCCCGCGAAGCCCGGCGCCTTTTCGTTCAAAGGCCTTCCCCCCGGCCGCTACGATCTGATCGTGATTTACAAGGGTGCTTTCTACGAGGGGCTGACCCTCTCCCGCGACCCAACCACCCTCAACGAACTGGACCTCGAAAAAATCAACACGACCCTCCAAAAATCCGAGCCCTACTTTCCCGATAAAACAATGCATCGGATCGAGGGTCAGACCGGTCGCGGCGGCCAAGCCCGAATGATCGCGACCTACTCTCGCGCCACGGGTTCGCTCCTGACATTCACTACCTACAAAGGAGAATACGAACGTGACGACCACAAGCGCACTTTCAAGCTCGTCATGCTCCAAGATGTCGGCCCAGGCTGGCAAATTACTAAAACCCGGAATTACTTCCCCGTCTGGGCCCCGCCCGGCACGCCGCTGCCCAAGCACCATTTTTCTCCCGCTCTCTCCAAAATTCGCGTCGCCACGGAAACCAAAGACATCGGCTCAATCCGCATCGAGTAAAAACCTTTCATGAATTACAGCATCACCTTCCAATCCGGTCCGTATGCCGGCCAAACCTACGAACTTCAAAAAGAGGTCATCCTGATCGGCCGGGTCAGCGATACGGATATCCCTATTGAGGACTCTTCGGTTTCCTCCCGGCACGCCCAGCTGCGCTTGGAGAATGGCCATTGGCATTTTTCCGATCTCAACAGCACCAACGGCAGCACCCTCAATAAAATCTCCACCTCAGCCGCCACCCTCTCCGATGGCGATATCGTCGGAGTCGGCAATGTGTCGTTTGTCTTTCACTCGACGGCAGCCGCTCCTGCTCCTGCGAGCGTTATCGCCGCAGAACCAGTCAAAGCCCCCACTCCTCCGCCAGCGACCTCGCCCGAACCCGAGTTCGCCGCAGGTGCTGACGAACTCGCCCTCGTCGAAAAAATGCGATCCTACACCGACCGCATTCGCGCCGAAGTCGGCAAGGTCATCATCGGCCAGCGCGATGTGCTCGACCAAATCCTCATGTGCATCCTCGCCAACGGCCACGCCCTCCTCATCGGCCTGCCCGGAATGGCGAAAACCCTCACTGTTAAAACCATCGCCCAAGTTCTGAACCTCGAGTTCAAGCGCGTGCAGTTCACTCCCGACCTCATGCCCGGCGACATCATCGGCACCGATGTGCTCGAGACCAACAAGGCCACCGGCGAAAAGGAATTCCGGTTCATCAAAGGCCCCATCTTTTGCAACCTCCTCCTCGCCGACGAAATCAACCGCACCCCTCCCAAAACCCAAGCCGCGCTCCTCGAAGCCATGCAGGAGAAAATGGTCACCG
>Ga0315901_10006623_pt1 | contig 13827 bp, 11 predicted proteins | sample LakEriMetagenome_10_FD_203761 | JGI IMG/M metagenome (GOLD analysis project Ga0315901, IMG submission 203761) | Freshwater fungal communities from buoy surface, Lake Erie, Ohio, United States - Buoy 2 MA116 | ecosystem: Environmental > Aquatic > Freshwater > Lake | place: USA: Lake Erie, Ohio... | reverse complement strand
AAAAGATCCAAGCGATGTACACCATGTCGATTTCCAAATCACCTTGGCTTATATCGCGCTAGGAAATGGACCAGAGGCAAAGTTCTACGCCAAGCATGAATTTAATTATGCGAAGGTCGCTGAGAACTTCACCGCTGAAGGAGTAGCGCGGATGCACTTGGGTAAAGCTCATGCGCTCTGTGGTGATTACGAAGAAGCTGAGGCTCAATTAGTGCGAGCCTTGGAGATGCTCACTGTCGAAGAACGTAAAGATTGGGAGGACATCATCGAAGCCAATCGAGCTCTTGCAGATGTGTTAACTGCCCTTGGAAGAACAGATGAAGCCCAAGAACGCTTAGAACAACTTGTGACGATAGAAGAAACTTTTGAATCTGAAAGCATGACGGAATAAAAATTCATGAGTCGGACTCGTTTATGAATGATCCCCACAAACAGCGACTTATTGAAGAGCATCGTAAGCGACTTGAAGAACGGAAAAAAAAGAAAAATGAATTAGAAAGTCAATTACGAAGAAAGCTTTTGGAAGACGTAGAAGGTGTTCAGCGAACATCTCTGCTCGTCAGAATAGACCAACTACTCAATCAGCATCTTGCTGCCTTGAGAATACGAGAGAAATGGAGTCGCGATTGGCAAATCTACTTGTCAGAATGGGAGCAACTGGGGATTAAAGCAGAGCACCTTTCTTCTTGGTATGACATAGGAATAGACAAACCATATCAAGCTCAGGCTTACCAGAATATTTGTGAAATCTTAGGCCTTCCAGTTGATAATGGCAATCTTTTGAAATTGCACGAAATCTTAATTCAAATTCCGAAAAAGCTTAAAATCATAAATATAAAAAAAGTATTAGAGTTGGTAATTGAATGTGAATTATTGGAGTTAATTAACCTTACAAAATCAGATCGGGATGCCATTTATGGGCTTTACTTCGTTCATCAATCTTGGGATTGGAACCCAGACATTCATCCCGCCCCGCAATTACATAACTGGGCAATGGCTGAAAAATCAAGAGCATTTAAACCTCTAAGGTTTAAAGAAAATATTCCTCCTATCAAAAATTTGAGTGTTGCTGTAATAGATGCCCTAATTGAAAGAAATCTTATACAGTTGTCGGAAATAAAAAAAATACAATCTCGTTCCGAAAGAATTTATTTTATATCTCGTTTAGATCCTTCAATTCTTTCTCTAGAAAGTGTTGAGAAAGATTTGTCTTGGACGTATGAGAAGGCTCGACGCCAATTTAACCAGGAAGAGTATCTAGATTCTGTCAAGCAAAGTGATTTTTTAAATCTTCTCTACAACCTGAAAAGCAAGGCGGAGGTGTCAAGCGATTATCTTCAAGAAATTCTAACTCTCGAAAATGTTCCCAAAAAACATATTCACATTATTGAAAAGATGATCTCTTTCATTGAAACTGGCGAAGTATCGGAAACAATAGAAAAAGATCCGGACACATGGCGCATTCTTTATAAATTAGCAAAAGATAATTGCCATAAGATTGCCAATCCTTATGGCAATCTTGGAAACCGTTTCCGCCGTTGGTGTTTTATAAAGAGGGTTCAAGATTCTGTTCTGAATGATCAACCAGAAATTTTTAACCAGATAGTCACAGAGGATTTACTTAAGGATTTGGCTACTGATTCCAAGTTACTTCGACGTGAATTTCTTACGGCGGCCGCTATTTTTAAACTCCGCCAGAGTGATATTCCTGAAGCAAGGGCATTTTTCAAAAAAGCTGACGATACACTGACAAATGATGCGACAAAACATAACTTGAACTTGGCGAAACGGGAAAATGACTTCGATTTATCAAGATTAAATCCTTATTTAGTTGTGGGTGTGGCGCATGACTGCACAGATGATGAGTGGAAGTACGCACTTCGGCGAAAAAGAGCTGCGGTCTATGGCAAATCCTTAGAAATGGAAACTGATTTAAATTGGGCCAAAGCAGTCAAAGAGGACAAAACTTTAAATAACAATTTTTTTCGGTATCCCGTCTCTGAGGAAATTTATCGACCAGAACCTCAGGGTATTTTTCTTCATCCTGATCCAACTCCCTTTCCAAAACGATATTTCCTAGATAACGAGATTGACAACATTCGAGGCCATGCTGTGCAATTCTTGGTCTCGAAGATATTCCCAGCTTCAAAACTGATACAAGGGAGAGATTGAGTGTCAATAGGAATTGATTTCGGCACTTCTAATTTCTCAGTGTCTCGCTTTGTTGATGATATAGAAGTCATTCCCATCGGATCGGATGTTCCTCTGAATTGGAACTTTGAGAATTTTAATCAATTTTTTCCAAGCGTATTTTCTTACAATGACGGCGACTATCTTTATGGTTGGGAAGCGATTTCGCAGGGTAAAGAAATGACTCAGGCGGTAAAGACATTATTAACGGGTCACCAAACAATTGGAATTGGGAATAAACAATTCTCGGCCGATAAAGTTGCAAGTCTTCTCTTTAGGGCGGTTGCCGAGAAGAGTAAGGAGCACGGCCTGCAGATAGAAGAAGCCGTCGTGACGATACCCTCGAACATCTCTGCTAGGACGAGATATCGCACCAAAAGCGCAGCAGGACTCGCTGGAATTAGAGTTAAAGCTTTAATCAAAGAGCCAACGGCCGCAGCTATTGGCTACGCCCACAAAATAGGTGTTGATCATGAAAATTTACTAGTTTTTGATTGGGGTGGAGGAACAATAGATGTAACCCTTCTAGAAAATAATCACAGTTTTTATACCGAAATCATATCCCTCGGTCGCCCGATTGGTGGTTTCATGCTCGATTATTACCTTGGAGAATTGATCCAAAAGAAAACTAAAAACAAAAAGCAATACAATAAAGTGCAGGAAAAAGAATTTAAACTCGCAGTCGAGCGTCTAAAAATCAATTTAAGTAGCGTTCAAGATCCAAACGAAGAATTGCCAATAGTCACACCAGAAGGTTTAGAAGTTGGGGTAACCCGTAAAGAGTTCGAACGCGAATTGGACTGGTTTATCGAGTCAGCAATGGAGCCAGTTAAAGAAATCCTTAAAAAAATGCGGCTCGAACCGGAGCAGATTGATGATTTTATTATGGTAGGGGGTAGCTCGGCAATTCCTTTGGCGCGCGAAAAACTCTCTGAGTTAATGAAAAGTGAAGTAGTTAGTCGTGAAATTATCAATCCTTTTACGTTGATTAGTGAGGGGGCAGCAGTGGCAGCTGCTCAAATAGACGAAAAAATCGAGGGATCATATTCAGTCTTATCAGATTTATCAATTGGAGTTGCAACTCACAAAAAAGAAGAGGGTAAAGGGTATCAAGTAATTATTCCCGCCGGGGTTTCTCTTCCTTACAAGGAATCACAATTATTCGAGTCCAAGAATGCGAAAGATGCATTTCAGCTTGAAATATATGAAACTGCGATTAAGCCTGTTGAATTGGAAAACACAAAAACTAACGAAATTGGCAAGAGAGGGAAAATCCCGTTAGATTTGAGTACGACTGATGCTGACAAAACAGTATTGCTTGGAAAATTTACAGTGCAGAATCCGGATAAAAGTAAGAAAACTCAAATAAAAGTTACCTTGACCGTAGACACCTCCGGAATCCTCCATGTGTCCGCTATAGATACAGCGAGTCAAGCGGAAATCCTCAAAGACAAAGTGGATTTTTATGAAGAGAATTCTGGGTTAAATGATCCCGAGATAACTTCAGAAATCGAAATTCAAGCGAAAAAGAAAATGGAAACAATTACCCCCCTAACTTCCAGTCGAAACTTTAATAGGGATGTATCGGCAATTCATACAGGACCTGAAATATTTCTGGACGCAAGCAATGTTGCTCATGAGGGCATTGCGACTCCAACTTTTGAACACGTGGAATCGTGCCGAAATGAGCTCAACAATTTATATAAAAATTCTCTTATACACGTGATAGCTGATGCTACTTTTCTGCACAAGTTACAAGGAGATGATAAGAAGAGATTTTCGAACGCAATCAAAAATAATGAGGTAATTACACCGGCGGCAGGGGCTATCGGAAAAGCAGATCGTTTGATTCTGGAATTTGCAAATAGGAAAAAGAATTCAATTGTCGTAAGTAACGATAGTTTTCAGGAATTCCAAGTCGAGTTTCCTTGGCTTCGCACGGGCGATCGACTTTCAGGAGCCAAATTTCTTGATGGAATTTGGGTGTTTCAACCACGAATTCCACCTGCACCACGCCTAGCTTGAGGACTTTTTGATGACACAGTTTTATGTGGGGCCTCTCAAATTGAGCCTTCAAGGGGCTTTGAACGCTCAAGTGAAACCAATTGGATCAACAGACGTAAAAGATGCGGTGCAGCATATAGCTTTCTGTACTGGACCTGATGACATTGCTTTTGAGTGTGCATACACAGTTTTTACCGATAGTAATGCAGGCGACGTTCGCGTTCTAAATATTCTCGATACTCCCTCTCCTTATTCGAGGCTGGCCCAAGGTGGACGCCTGGGTATCGCATCGCTGGGTGATCGGAATTACTGCGAGCTCAGAGCAATGAAATTCACTTCAGAAAATTGGAGCAATTTACTTCGTGCATCGCTAAAGGAGATGAATGATTGGCTCGAAGAAGACGTAAATAAATTACTTCAGTCCCACGGCGCTAGCCCAATCGGAACCAGAGCGGCCATTTTTGGTGATAGCGGGCCACGCCGAGATGACTTAGCAGTGGCCTTTGATCAAAACAACATTCTTGTTCCTCTCGTAGCCTATGTACTAACGCGCCCCTTGCCATTGTTGAAGGGGATTAGAAATGTCCGGTAAGTTGATTTTGCCCAGTCACGACGATGAAAATCAATTTGAACAACTTTTATTCGGCTCTGTTATGTTCCTTGGTGAAGAATTGTTCAAACTTTATGACAGTAAATTTAATCCCATTAATGGTCCGAAATGGTACGTAGATTTAGGGAAAAGACGTGATCAGGGCCCCTACAATCCAAACGATCCGTCCTGGGTGCTAAAAGAACCTTTGTTTTATCCAGACTCACTAACTCGACTTGTTCTGCCGAAAACAAAAAAGTTTTTTGACTCATTAAATAATATTTTGACTATACGTAATGATTTAATGCATAATCAATTAAAAGTGACATTAAAAGACACCATCACTATTGTGGGGATTTTCGTAGAAATAAGCGAGTCAATTCCGCTTAAAGTTTGCGCCTCTGAATTCCAAAAGGCTGCTGAACATTTAATCAGGTTGCAATCAGGCAACACCTATGAATACAACTATCAGTTGCTTAACGAGCAACAACGGGCCCTTGAAGAGAAGTCAGCAGAGCTAGAAGAAGAAAAGAATATTCAAAAAATATTACTTAGAGAAAAAGATCTTTTGTTAAGTGAGGCGATGCAGCAAGTATCATCAAAAGAGCTAGAAATTTTAGAAATTTCAAATAAATTAGGGAAAAAGGATAAATTAGTAAAAAAATTAGACGTGGAAAAAAATAAACTTGAAGAAAAAATACGGAAGTTAACGGAAGAAATTAAAACCACAAAGCAAGAGTTTGAAGAGAAAGAATCGTACGAGTTATTAATCGAAAAATTAATTTCATTAGGAAACTTAAATTTAAGATCCGAACTTGAAGACCACATAAATTCAGGGCCATCAGAGCATTCCCTTACCCCAGGCGATATATGGCCTTTTGAAGAAAAAGGCGATTGGCGACTCACCTTATCCCCTGCTTCACGTCAGATATATGACACCAAAAGTAATGAATCTTTACAAGATAAGTTTGGTGAAGTGGTAGGTCCGCTGGCAGCCGATTGGCTTAAGATAAAGCCAGGTGGCGGTCGAGTGTTTGTTGATAGCTATGGAAACGCAGTTGGTTTTCACGGTGACAAGTTAATTTACCTTGGTAGCGCGAAAGCAATTATGCCCCCATCCCGACCTCGAGTGCCCTTGCGCAGAAGAGTAAACTTCTGAGGAGTTTCATGACAGCGAATCGTTGTATACATGATTTCCTGCCGGGGGAATGTGGATCTTGCAGGCCTAAACCCGATCGCATTAACGAAACAGTGTTCACCACCCGTGGCGGGCAAGTCTTTCACAATTGGCCTGATTGCGCCTTCCTGCGTTCCGGCCAGAGTAGGGCAGATAATCATGGGTTTCGAAATCACCCAATTGAACCTAGGAACTGGTCCTCAGTTTTCTGGGATAAGGGTACGTGCGAATGGTGCTGCGCTTTCTACAACCTTCGAAACGAAAGCCCCTTCTACTGCGAGGCTAAAATCGACGGCTTTTGGATCAACGTCCAATTCATCAAAGAGAGGTTTACCAGTTACGGTCACCGCGAAGTTCAAGTTTGGACTCAGCCATGGCCAGAACCTCTAATAGTCACTGGCCGTGAAGTGCGAAAAAAGCAATAAAATGGGACAAAAGACTTCGCAAAATCAATTCTTCCAAGGATATCGGCGAGGAAAACTTGCGAATGCAGTGTTGTGTAGGTTAACCTACTCCCACAGGGCGAAAAGCTAGCTTCTCTTAGGTTAACCTCACAGACTCTAGTCAGAGCCCTCAACAGAACCCGTCGGGAGACCTTAAAACCTTGTCCCGGCCTTAACTGAGGAGAAAATGTGTCCACACAGCTAATGAAGGTAGAGAATACGGCCTTCCTGATAGAGAAACTGGCGAGCGATTGCTCCCCTAATCAATACGTTCGGGAACTAACTAAGAATGCCATTGAAGCAATCCAGGAACGTCGGAAAACTGACAAATCCGAGCCTGGTTTGGTGGTTTGGGATGTTGATTGGGCCTACTTGAGTCTCTATGAGACTTACAAGCTTCAAATCTCGGACAACGGCACTGGCATGACAGGTGCGCAAATGGAGTCATATATCAACTCGCTTTCGAGTTCGGGTCGAATTCAGAGCATGACCGAGAACTTTGGAATGGGCGCAAAGATTACTGCCGGAGTGGAGAATCCAATCGGACTTATTTATAAGTCATGGGTTGATGGACGCGGGGAATATTGCACGCTCTGGAAGGATCCAGACCGCCTTGCTTATGGACTAAAGCAAATATCTTTGCCCAACGGAAATTACGGACATCACGCACCTCTTTCTGATGAGGCTAAACCGAAAAATATAAACAAATTTGGTACCGCTGTGGTTTTGTTGGGCAAGTCGGAAGATGAACACACAATGAAGCCCGAAGGCATGCCCTTGAAGTGGCTCATAAAATACTTAAACACAAAATTCTATAAGTTACCCGATGAGATAACTATCAAGGTGCGGGACTTCTCGCGGACTGATCCTGCTGATTGGCCAACGAATCCAGATACTGGAATGAGTGGCGGAGGCGGATCACAAGAAAGAATTATCAAGGGAATGCATTCTCATTTGTTAAATAAAGCTGTTTCCCACGGCTCAAAAGTTTTGTCAGATGCGACAATACATTGGTACATATTGCCGGAAGAAAAAATTGAACAAAGTGATATCTGGGAGTGCACCGCGCACACAGGTGCCGTTTTTCAAGATGAGCTGTATGAAATGAGAACTGGTAGAAATTCCTTGGGTCGCATTCGCGAATTTGGACTCGTGTTTGGGTCTGATCGAGTAGTTCTATACGCAGAACCACATAGTGACAAACTTGACGTTGCGGCAAATATTGCTCGTAGCGGATTATTGGTGAAAGGCGAACCGCTATCTTGGGCAAAATGGGCAGCTGAGTTTCGAGCAGATCTTCCCCAACAGCTCCGCGAACTAATGGACCAAATTGTTTCGAGCTCAGAATCTCGAGATCATCGTGATGCCATTAAACGCCGCCTCCGGGAGATTAAAGAGTTAATGCGCATTACTCGCTACAAGAGATCGCCAAGTGGAAAATTAATAGTCTCGGGAACGCTTCCCGGTGGAGACCAGTCAATTCCTGATGGCACTACTCGAACGAGATCCAATTCAACTCGAAGTGGTACCGGTGGTGCAGCTGGCGACATTTATGGAGCATTTATTGCCACTGAGGGCGTCCAAGGAACTGAAGTCGTAGACCGCAATAATGAGCCGGTGGTCAAATGGGTAAGCATTTTGGAAAACACTCGCTCGACCGGTGATGACTTAGAAGATCGCGCCGCTATTTACATTCCTGAATCCAACATGATTCAAGCAAATAGTGACTTCCGCGTATTCCAGGACATGATAAGAGAAGTTGGATCCCGTTATGCAGATAGTCCCGAGATTGTTGCCCAAATCAAAGACACAGTGGAAGAGTGGTTCGAACAGCAACTCATCGAAGCTGTGCTTGGTGTTCAGAATCTTCAAGGATCTCCGGCGTGGGATACCCAGACTCTTGAGAAGGCCATGTCAGCCGAAGCACTTACTACGGCGGTTATGCCTCGCTACAACACTTATCGCATGATAACTCGTTCTCTTGGTGCTCGTTTAGGGGCGGCTGCAAGCGTAGTGAATTCTCAAGAATAACCAATTACTAAATACAATAAAGTTTTAATAACCGGTCAGGGGTCTCGCTGTGTTCCTTCACAAAATTAGCCCAGAATATGAAATAGAAATATTTCGTATCTAGAATTTAATGAAGACTTGATATCATCTAATTCTGGGGGAAATCGATATTACATAGCCTATGAAAATCACTTGCTGGTAGACTTGGATAGTAATTGTGAGTACTTTTGATGTGCAAGTAAGTTCCAGCAGCGTGACTTATTTGCTATTGAGAAGGTGCATAATCGATTAGGGAGGTAGAAATACATGGCAACGCATTCAATCGCTATGAGACAACCAGAGGAGATAGTTCTCGGAAAAGATGTTCAATTCGTGGTAAAGCGAGATGGTCGGAAATTGGGTGAGCTTCACGTAAGTAAAGGAAATCTTGAATGGGTCCCTGCAGGTAGTAAAGTCAAAACATACCGCCTTCGTTGGATTCAGGTCGCTGAGATATTTGAAGCAAGGGGACGTTTAGTCTAATCCTTGTGCTCAATTCTAATTGATTATGCGCAAATATTTGGCATCCTAGGTTGGTTTAAGTGATGACTAGTTATGCAATGCAAGGATTATTGGGGGAAATTTAACTATATCCCTATAAATAGCCCTTAATGCGTATTCATATTCACTTGCGCTTGCAATAGATCCATCCCAACCGAAATATCTTAGAGCATCAGTTTCCGCACAAATTAAAACTGAAACTGGTTGAAAGCTTGCTTCATGAGCTATACGAGAAGCAACTTCAAATTTCAAAATATTTGACCCTATTGCTTGCCTATTATCAAAACAAAACTCAACAAAAAATCGATGCGTATGCATACAATTTCCTGAAGAAAAATCACGCATAGCGTCCAGAACAAAATTAGCAAGCGGGTATACCGCCGAAACCTGTTTAGAAATCTTAAACTGCGGGCGCCAACCTTCAACGACTAATTTATTATACATGTGAGTTTTTAGTTGCTTAGAAGCAGAGGCACCAACCGAAGATTCGATAATTACGGTTTCGAGTTTAGACCGGAGTTCTCTAATAGTTTCTATGACAATCTCACACAAATTGCTAGTTTCTTCCCCGGTATTTCGCTCTTCTATTCTCATGAGGCATTCACTATCCTTTCCCTATAAACATTAACCTGAGGAGACTCCATTGCCAAGCCCAATGCGTGAAACTGGTCTGCAATACGATCCGTTAAAAGTTGCGTCTCTATTTGCCTCGGATCAGTACTACATAATTCCTAGGTATCAGCGCAATTACTCCTGGACAGACGAAGAAGTATCTGAGCTAATGACAGATTTAACTGAAGCGTGGAAGAAATTTCCGAACGAGGCATATTTACTGGGTCAAATTATCGTGTGTCCTTCAGCCGAACCATTACAGACCATAAAAAATGTTTCGCAATGGGATTTGATTGACGGACAACAACGTTGCACAACTTTATACTTATTTATTCTGGTAGCCGCACATTACCTGCGTGATAATGCGCCAGTCAATCTCAGTAGAGCAGCGGAACGTGCAATTGCTGATAGAACGTCGATGTTAAGCATAGTTGACTCACATGATGACACTATTGAACATCCGAGAATTAAAGTTGCTGCCAACGGCCAGTCAGTGATTTTAAAATTACTGGGCGGAGAAGCTACCGAGTCACCGCAAGGTCCCACCCAACAAAATATACTTGCTGCGGTAGAGGAAATTTCGTCAACTCTTTCAAAAATTTCGGTGCCGGCAGAGGGTAGTTTGTATGATGAAATTAAATCGTTCTATGATTTCGTACTCTCTCATGTATTTGTGGTCAGATTATCTCTGGAGAATAATGCCCACGCACTCCGTGTATTCCAGAAAGTGAATAATCGCGGCCTAGAACTAGATGATGCAGACCTCATTAAGAATTTTCTTTTTCAGAAAGTTACAGATGACGAGTATCCTCGAATGTCCGATATGTGGGAACAAGCAACCAATCTACTTTTTGATGCGCGTTTAAAACGGGTTAAGTCTATGGAATTTTTGATGAAGGCATTGATTGGAATTGAAACTGGAAATTCTATTCCTACTGGTAACTTGTATTCCGAGTGGGAACAACTACTAAATTCAAAAGACAAAGTGAAAGAATTAGCTGAGAGACTGCCGGAATCTGCAAGATACTTACAGAGAATAAGTTATGGATTATTGCCTAATTCAGCAGTTGAAACAGATATTTCAACTGGCATCAAAATGCAGAAATTCATACAACCATTTGAGATTTTATTGGCAGGATGTCATTTAGACGAAAAGTCATACAAAATTCTTTTGCAAATGGTTGAAGACAGAACTATGTTGTCTTATTGGGCTAATGAGCCAAGCCAATCTTTTGAACGCGTGATACACCCTTGGGCTAAGCGAGTTCGTGATTTAGATTCGAACCCAACTCCTGACCTTATCCTTTCGACAGGTGTTGGAATATTTAATGAATTCAGTTTCAACGACCTGAGTCAACGAGCGTTTCAGGGCATTCAGAAACTTAACTACGAGATTTCTGCACAAAGTGCAAGGATGCGTTACATACTAGCGAGGGTGAATAGACGTATTCAATCCCAAATGCACGTTGCGGGATATGATTTACAAGTTCTGATGCAAACCACGCGCGGTGAAAATCGTGGATACGACTTAGATCACATTTTTCCACAATCAACAAGACATCAAGAATTATGGGTGCAGGACACTGAGTTGAACGAGTCTCTCGGTAATTCGAGCCGATACTTCAAGAAAATTCATTCTATTGGAAATATGACTTTGCTTCATCCAAGAGATAATCGAGAACAGTCTGATGCATTACCTTGGGAAGAAACCAAACTCACAAATTTTGCTTCAAGTGAGCTATTGGTTAATAGACTTTTAGCCCCCGCACAAATGTGGAGTAGCCAGCAAGATAGCGTTTATCAAAAATCCATTCAATATCAACGTCAGTATTCTCAGGAGGCTTCAGAGTGGGGAGAAAAACAGATAGATGAAAGAGCTCGATTTTATTGGGATGTGCTCATAGGAGAAATTAGAGAAAATTTGAATATACGTAATAATTAGGAATTAATTTTCCGTAGTTCTTCGGAGAGGATTTCTCCAACTCTAGTGATTAACCCAACTACTAATGCGTTCCCCATGAAAAAAGCTCGGCGTCCATTTGAAACGACTTCTCCATTTTTCTGAAATTTAGTCCAGTCATCAGGGAATCCATTTAATCTCTCAAGTTCAATTGGAGTTAGGCGGCGATAACCTTTTTTCGTTTTTATTATGTGCTTGAATCTCGATGGTGATGTTCCGCCTTCACCAGTTAAAATTGTTCGACTCGGATTTGTTAACAAATCCGGAAAAGCCATAGATCCCTCAGCATATTTATATTTTGCGCCACTGCCTTTGTGTACTCTTTCGATAGATTTTGCTCCCTTTAAGTACTTCCACGATTTCAATTGATTTTCGGGAATATAGAATGAATCATCTACTTCGGAATCATTTTGCAGTACATCTCCAAGGGTCTGATATGAAATATTTTTCGGGTTTGGCTCTGTTTTGAGCGTGTAAGCAGTATCTTTCAAAAAAATTCCAGCGTTCAAAAAGGGGGATTTGCTGCCTTGACTTTTGTTGAAAAGCTTACTTACCTTTTCAGCATCTTTGTTGATGTCGATTTCAGTGCAGACTAACTGTGTTGGAATAACTGGTAGTGCTCTGGCGAGAATTCCAGATTTGGAAATATAATCAAAAGGATTTATTTTTTTACTAGAAGCGTTCATTTTTTTAGCTACGATAAAAACGCGAAGTCTTCTTTGGGGAAACCCATACTCAGCCGCGTTTACTATGCGCCATTCAATGAAGTAACCCGCATCAGCTAATGTTCGAAGCATTACTGCGAAATCTCGACCTCTCTGAGAAGCTGGTGATTTGAGAAGTCGATCAACGTTTTCGAGAAATACAAATTTGGGCTTATGCAATTCAACAAGCCTCAAAATTTCCCACCAAAGAACTCCCTTTTTTCCTCGCAATCCTCGAGCGGAGTTAAGCGTTTTAGCAACTGAATAGTCTTGACAAGGAAAACCGCCCACAAGTAAATCAAATTTTTTAGGAATTCTTTTAACAGCAGCGATATCTTCATTGCTATGGCCTTCAGTTCCAAAATTTGCGACGTATACATCTGAGGCATGTTGAACCTTCGTTGACGGTTCCCATTGATTTGAGTAGACGGTTTTCCAGCCGGCTCGGGCAAGTCCAATTCGAAATCCCCCCACACCGGCAAAAAGTTCCGCAACAGTGCCGACTGGTTTCTTAGGTTCTCTATATTTTTTCGTTGCCATATCGCTTGTCATTCTGCCATGGTATTTATCGCCACTGACGTTTTGACGTGGCTATGTAAAACTCTGCTCAACCCCAGGAAATACCCCTGAAGCCACATCCTTCGCCCATTCATCCACTCCCGAGGCAATCTCTTCCCGTAAATTCCGATAGGCCTTCGCCAACTTTGGCGCATTGGGGGTCAGCCCCATCAAATCACTCCAGACGAGAACTTGAGCATCGGTTCCATTTCCCGCACCAATCCCAATTGTGGGAACAGGAATTTCTGAAGTAATCCGTGTTGCCAGATCAGCAGGCACTAACTCCAAAACGAGCGAGAAAACGCCTGCCTCAACTAACTCTCGCGCCTGTGTAAGAATTTCATCTCCTGCATCGCCTCGTCCTTGCACGCGATATCCACCCAGTGCATGAAGAGATTGTGGAGTTAAACCCAGATGTCCCATCACTGGAATTCCCGCAGAAACTAAAGTCTTCACTTGTTCAATAACTCTTGTGCCACCTTCAAGTTTTACTCCTTGCACACCTGCTTCTTTCATAAAACGCGTTGCCGTTGCTAAAGCTTGCGCAGGAGAGCCTTCATACGAGCCAAAGGGAAGGTCGGCAATCACCATGGCGCGTTTGGTACCGCGCACAACTGCACGTGCAAGGGGAATGAGTTCATCAACGGTGACGGGGATGGTGTTCTCGTAACCAAGGAAATTACTTGCCGCGCTATCGCCAACTAAGAGAACGGGAATGCCAACGGAATCAAAGATTCCCGCAGTGAGCTCTTCGTAGGCAGTGAGCATCGGCCACTTCTCGACGCCTTTTGCTGCTGCGATATCGCGAATGGTGATCCGGCGATGTGTCTTTCCGCCATAGAGCGCTTCCATGAAAACCCCTTACGCCTCAAGGCTGAAATTCAGTCCCTGTGCCTGGCTTCCAAGCCTGCCAGTAGGATCGTCCCATGGCAACTGAACGTGCTCAACTCCGAGTAGCGCTTGCCCAGGTCAACCCCGTTGTTGGCGATATCTCCGGCAATGCGCAACGAGCCTTCGCTGCAATCGCAAAAGCATGGAGC
>Ga0315901_10006620_pt1 | contig 13834 bp, 13 predicted proteins | sample LakEriMetagenome_10_FD_203761 | JGI IMG/M metagenome (GOLD analysis project Ga0315901, IMG submission 203761) | Freshwater fungal communities from buoy surface, Lake Erie, Ohio, United States - Buoy 2 MA116 | ecosystem: Environmental > Aquatic > Freshwater > Lake | place: USA: Lake Erie, Ohio... | reverse complement strand
CATTTTTAAAGCGTCTTACTAAAGATAAGGCACAAATTAACTCTGTCACAGCGCTCAATAACCTTGATCTTCACCTTGAAGACGGCGATCGTCTAGGTGTCATGGGGCCTAATGGTTCAGGTAAGTCCACCCTACTTCGTACGATTGCAGGTATTTATGAGCCCACCTTAGGGTCTATTGAAGTGAAGGGCAGTATCGCGTCTCTTATCGATATCTCACTCGGCATGGATATGGAGGCCACGGGTTATGAAAATATTCGTATGCGCGGCATCATGATGGGATTAAAACTCAAACAAATTAAAGCCATTGAAGAAGAGATTGCAGACTTTACTGAATTAGGACAGTTCTTAGAAATGCCCATTCGAACTTATTCTACTGGTATGCACATGCGCTTGGGTTTTGCGGTATCCACAACAATTCCGGCTGATATTATCTTGATGGATGAATGGCTGAGCGTCGGTGATAGTGATTTTTTAGTCAAAGCAGAAAAGAGGCTTCACGATTACATTCAAAAGTCATCTATATTGGTCATTGCATCACACTCGGAAGATCTTATATCCAAACTCACTAATCAGCTCATTCGATTAGAACATAAGACTTGATAATTTAATTAAAGAAACTTGCCTCATTAAAAGATTGAGCCGCTTCGTCCTTTAGAGACAAAAAGATATCTTTTATTGGCCACTGAATTTGAATGGTTTCATCATTCCACCGTATGGCTCGCTCATGCGTCTTGCTATATAAATCTGTGGTCTTATATAAAAATTCTGAAGTATCTGAGAGTGTGACAAACCCGTGCGCAAAACCCTCGGGGATCCAGAGCTGTTTTTTATTATCAGCAGACAATATTTCACTTACATACTGACCTAACGTGGGTGACGACTTTCTTATATCCACTACCACATCAAATACTTCACCCTGAATCACACGCACCAACTTTCCCTGGGCTTTTGGTGGTAATTGATAATGAAGACCTCTTAGCGCTCCTTTTGTTGATTTTGAATGATTATCTTGAACAAAATTAACTTTTTTACCGACAGCCTCTTCAAATCGGTGCTGATTAAAACTCTCAAAGAAAAATCCCCTGTTATCAGAAAACACTTCGGGCTCGATGAGCAAAATATCAGGAATATTTAAGGGGGTGACTTTCATGTATTATAAAATTTTTTCATTTAAGACGCGTTTGAGGTACTGACCGTATCTATTTTGTGAGAGCGGCGTAGCTAATTTTTCTAATTGACTTCGGTTTATCCAGCCTCGACGATAACTAATCTCTTCAGGACAAGCAACCTTTAAACCTTGGCGATTTTCAAGTGTGGCAATGAATTGACTTGCTTCCAATAATGATTCGTGTGTGCCTGTATCTAGCCATGCGTAACCGCGACCCATAATCTCAACATTGAGCTTTTGTTTTTCCAAATAAAGTTGATTAAGATCGGTGATTTCTAATTCACCACGTGCCGATGGCTTTAAACTCTTGGCCATTGTGACTACATCCTTATCGTAAAAATAAAGTCCCGTCACCGCATAATTTGATTTTGGTTTTGAAGGTTTTTCTTCCAAAGAGAGTATCTTATTGTTCTTATCAAATTCAGCCACGCCATAACGTTCTGGGTCTTGGACATGATATGCAAATACCGTGGCGCCATCATCACGAGCCATAGCGTTAACCAATAGCTCATTAAAATTGTGACCATAAAAAATATTGTCGCCTAATACAAGCGCCGATAAATCATTACCGACAAATGTGTCACCTAAGATAAAAGCTTGCGCTAAACCATCCGGCGATGGCTGGACTTTGTATTGAATATTAAGCCCCCATTGACTTCCATCACCCAAAAGCGAATCAAAAAGAATTATGTCATTCGGCGTTGAAATAATTAATATATCTTGGATGCCCGCCAGCATTAAGGTCGATAGCGGATAATAAATCATAGGCTTATCAAACACTGGGAGCAATTGTTTTGAAATGCTTTGTGTTACAGGATAAAGCCTTGTGCCTGAACCACCAGCGAGTATGATGCCTTTTCTTTTTTTAAAGTTTGCCAATTAAATAACTTCCCTTAATACTTTTTTAACATCTGATTCCCAATGAGGCAATTCTAGCATGAAGGTTTTTTTTAATTTATCTGTATTAAGCCTTGAATTAAGCGGTCGCGAAGCGTTAGTAGGATATTCCAAAGTGGATATGGGGTGAATGTTATTAGGCACACATTTTGTTTTTAAATTTAATTCGATTGCTTCAGTTGCAATGAGTTTTGCATATTGATGCCAAGTTGTTTCTCCCTCATTTGTCACATGATACGTCCCATAATCATTAAAATTTTTATCATTAAAAATCTTATCTACAATAGTAAATGTCACATCAGCCAACATTAGGCTAGAGGAGGGGCTCCCCAATTGGTCGGCCACTATATTGATAGACTCTTTATTTTGAATTAAATTTAATATCGTCTTTAAAAAATTATTACCATGACTTCCAAATACCCAACTTGTTCTTAGGATAATATGCTTTGATTGAGTTCTAACGTTTGCTTCGCCCTCACATTTTGATTTACCGTAAATGGATTGTGGGTTGGTTAGATCAGCCTCAACGTAAGCCTCTTTTTTTAATCCATCAAATACATAATCAGTCGAGAAATGAATTAAAGGGATATTGAGTTCGATAGCTTTTTCAGCTAAGACATGGGGTGCGATTGTATTAATTTGATAAGCAAGCTCAGGCTCTGACTCGGCCTTATCAACTGCCGTATAAGCCGCTGGATTAATAATAATATCAGGTCTTGTTTGGTCGATATAAGATCTAATCGCATCTGAATTACTAAGGTCTAATTCATCGCGGTCTGTCGCGATAACATCGCCTAGAGCACTTAATTTTTTGTTTAATTCAAAACCGACCTGGCCGTTTTTGCCAGTAAGAAAGATTTTCATGAGTAGTGCTTCTCAACCCAATTTTTATATTCACCATTTACTACATGATCAACCCACACTTTGTTATTGAGATACCATTCAACAGTCTTACGTATTCCTGCCTCAAAAGTTTCTTTCGGTGTCCAGCCTAATTCACGCTCTAATTTTGTGGCGTCAATCGCATAGCGCCTATCATGACCCGGGCGATCTTTAACAAAAATCATTTGAGTTTCATATTTTGTACCATCTGACTTAGGTTTTATTTCATCTAAGATGCTGCATAAAGTTTTCACGACATCAAGGTTAGTTTTCTCATTCCAACCGCCTACGTTGTAGTTTTCACCTAACCGTCCCTTTTCTAATATGGTTCGAATTGCACTACAGTGATCTTTCACATATAGCCAATCTCGAATCTGTAGGCCATCGCCATATATTGGAAGAGACTTGCCATTGACTGCATTGAGTATACATAAGGGGATGAGTTTTTCTGGGAAATGATAAGGTCCGTAATTATTAGAACAATTTGTTATCAATACAGGGAGTCCATAAGTATGATGCCAAGCTCTCACTAAATGATCACTCGCAGCCTTACTCGCACTATAAGGACTATTTGGTTTATAAGCATTTGTTTCGCGAAATGCTGAATCATCTTGTTTTAAAGATCCGTAAACCTCATCGGTCGATACATGTAAAAATCTAAATGCTTTTTGCGAGCCTTGATCCAATTCACTCCAGAATGCGCGAACGGATTCCAATAAATTATAGGTGCCTACAATGTTGGTTTCAATAAAATCTCCCGGCCCATAAATCGAACGATCCACATGACTCTCGGCTGCAAAATTTACAACTGCCCTGATCTGAAATTTCTTTAAGAGTTGGAATATAAGTTCACGATCAGCAATATTGCCTTTGACGAAGTGATGCTGAGGATGATTATTTAATGAAGATAAATTTTCTAGATTACCGGAGTAAGACAGTAGGTCTAGGGAAACCACATCCTCTTTCACATGGTCAAACCAGTCTAAAACGAAGTTAGATCCGATAAAGCCAGCTGCGCCTGTAACGAGGATAGTCATATTCTCAAGATTTTAACTTAAAAAGGGATCTAAACAGAGCGTTAAAGTGATGTCGCTAACACCGCTTAAGGTATTTTTAATTTTATCTAAAGCTTATGCAATATAGCCGCTAAATAGAGAGCTAAGTGGGTATCACATGTTTGCCTATAGATTCCTAAATTTTTAATCATAGAAAGTCTTTGACTAATATCTTTGTCTCTTAGGATATAAAACTGATTAATCAATTTAAGATTAGCTTTAGAGGTCGAAAGCTTAAGGCGCCTCAATGTCTCAAGATGAGTAGTGTTGTATTGTCGATAAACCCCTCTTAAAAGCATCTGAAAACGCTTTAATTTGGCTTTGAAACCAGTATTAGCACCAAAAAGTGACTTACTATGTTGCCGATAAAGAATTGTTGATTCGACGTCATAAAGGGTCTTCCCTCTTGATAATTCATTTAGGATGTAAAGCCACCAATCATGTGACGCTACTTTAGGTCGATTAAATTGATTCACTATATCTCTTAAGGCATTATTAAATGCCATAGTATTTCCGCCCGCTATACTTTGAACTATGGCATTCTTAAATGAAGGCGCTCTATAAAATATAGCGGAATGGCCTAAGATTTTTTTAGCGTCACTCGACACATAAGTAGTTCTTGCACAATAGAGACAGGGCTTTAAAAGATTAAGTTTTGATAACTTTTTTAGTGTATGACTTATCTTATGTGGCATCCAAATATCATCTTGGTCGGATAGGAAATAAAAATCTCTCTTAATATTTGGGTTTTTAATAAGCTTTAAGAAATTGGTTTGATAGTTTACGCGAGGGCCTTTTAGGATGTGAAGTTTATCTTTGCCCCAACGCTTTTGATAGCTCTTAAGTATTGATAATGTTTCATCTTTTGAACCATCATCACTGACGAAAAGCGTCCAGTAAGGATATGTTTGATGCTCAAAGGAATCAAGCTGTTCTTTAAGATATTTTTCACCATTATAAGTGCACATGAGTATGGCAATATGAGGAGATTTTTTTAAAGAATATTTCATTTATTGATTCTAATTTAATCTGAAAAGAGCTACAACCAAGAATTTAAAATCAAATAATTTAATTTATTTATAAGGTTTATAGCTATCTCAAATTTAAATTTCGAGTACACTTAGAATAATATTAATCAACGCTTTTTTCCTAGGTATACAAAATGAAAAAAATACTTTCCACAATCGATCTCATCATGCTAAGTCTTATGATTGTGAGCCTTCCCAGTGTTGAAGCCCCTAAAAATATTTTTTTAGTTGGCTATCTGGTAACACGAATTATTTCGGAAATTATTCAATTTAAAAAAGGTATTTGGCACTGGGGGGGCTGGGATAGTTTATTTTTAACCATTGTTTTGACAGCTCTTTTAAGTACGATTTTTGCTGGCTTCTCAGGGCTTGAAGAATGGCATGGCTACAAGGTACTTTTGACAGCTATATTAACTGGATGGCTATTGAGTCGAGCAGACTATACAAAAAATCGATATCAGCTACTTTCTAAAATAATCATCTTAAGTACCATACCGCCTCTTGCTTGGGGACTTTGGGAATACCTTGTGATTCACTCGAGAAAAACTCTAGAAATTCACTCCGTTGGTCATGTAAATCATTCTGCCATCTATTTAGTTATGATTTTTGGAGCCTCTCTTGCTTGGTTCTTATCTCATTTCAATATTAAAGAAAAAGTTAGGAATTTAAAATGGGGCAATATTCTTATAGGTCTTTTAACTTTTGCATTTTTTATCTCATTAATCATAGGGCAGTCTCGAGGGGCTTTTGGTGTTGCGACAATTTTAGGGATTGGACTTTTTTTGCTCATGCCCGAAAAAAAAGGAATAAAAATCATTGGTGTCATGACCATTTTATGTACCCTGCTTCTTTCAGTTGTTCTTAATACTGATATTGTCCAAAAACAGATCACCAATCAAGAAAATAATAATGTACTAGCATATCGCGACCGCGTTTGGAATGTATCACTAGAGGCTTCTCGCTTCCACCCCATACTTGGTATAGGGATGAGTAATTGGCATTTTATTACTATAGATCAATTAAAAGAATCACTAGAGGCAAGAAATGAAATATTCAATCCTGATCAATATGCTTTTCCGGGACATTCACACAACCTCTATTTAACTGCGCTTGTTGAGCGAGGCGTTATTGGATTGATTGTCACATTCTTATTAATGTATGCTTGGATAAGACATCTTATCAAAACCTATGATTGGGCAAAAAAGTCAAATGAAGCAAGTTTTCTCTGGGGAGGGTCATTGAGCGCATGTGTCGCAACCTATGGTATTGGTTTTGTAAATACAACTTTTCATCATGAACATGCCATACTTGCATGTCTGCTTTTAGGAATTTTTTTAAGCTATACCCGTCTTTATTTTAAAGAATAAGCAAGAATTAATTATTTTTAAGTAAGCGATGAAAATCATAATTCTTAAGCGCGACAAATTAGGTGATCTACTTTTAACTACACCAATGCTACAACTATTAAAATCTTTTTTTCCTGAATCGAAGCTTGCAGTTATAGCGCCAGAATCTTCAGCATGGATTTTAAAAGACGCTCCATTTATTGATGAACTATATAGCTATCCTAAACCAAAATCTTTTAATTTAAAAGGCATTATCGCACTCATTAAACAAGTTAACGTTTTTTTAAAAATTAGAAGCGAAAAATACGATGTAGCTATTGCGGCGGGGGGTGATTATTCACATCGAGCAGTCAAACGACTTCTCTGGATGAAAGCCAAAAGAACAATATCATACGTACCAAAGAATATAATGGTCAGAGGGATTACTGATCCAATCACTGAATTAAATTCCTCAGAAAAAAAACTTCATGAATCTCTTAGAATGATTGAACTTATTAAACCCATTATTCATTCAACCAAACCGTTAAAACATTTCAATGTTTATTTCAAACCACCTCGTAATTGGCTTAAAAAAGCCCAATACTTTTTGGCTAAACATCAGATTAAAAGTAAAAAATATATAGTATTTGGCCTTGGGTCAAGAAGAGAGAAAAAACAAGCCTCTCAAGAACAAATTATTGAGACAGCGAAATTCCTCTATAGAAGACATAAAATGAAAACTATTCTAGTATGGACGCCAGGTTCAAAAAATAATAAAGATTATCCAGGTGATGATGAAATAGCTTATAAAATTTTAGAAAAAACAAAAAAAGAAATCATTCCTTTGAGAGCGCCACTAGATTTGACAATTGGTGTTATTTGGCTAGGCCGAAAATCAATTTTTCCTGACTCAGGTTTAATGCACTTTGCAGCCGCAAGTCCAGGAGGAGTTATCGGACTTTTTGCAGAAACAAATGTTTCACCCCATCCATATCAATGGGGTCCTCTTGGTGTTAATTCAACATATATTGAAGCCAAAAAAACAATCAAAGAGCTTAATTCTAAATTCTTATTTCAAAAATTAAAATATTTATAAATCAATAATCATTAAAGATAAATATTATATAAAATTTATTTATTATTTTCTTAAAAAAAATTAACTATGACTAAATTATATAAATTAAAAGCAAAAGACATTCTAGCTTTTCATGATAGCGTCTTATCTGATTCTGACTGGCCCAATCAATATAAACTAAAGCATGATAGATCTAAAACGCTTTATAGGCATATTGAAGCAAATCACTTTTTTAATACAAATTTATGGAATGAAGAAGACTTAGCTCGTCGACAAAAAGTATCAGATACTGAAATTGCAAACAATAAAAGAGCAATTGATAAATTTAATCAGGCGAGAAATGATTGCATTGAAAAAATCGATGATTTTATAATTGAAAATATGCCATCTTTACGGCACATGCATGGAAAACAAAATAGCGAATCACTAGGATCTATAATTGATCGATTATCTATTTTGAGTTTAAAAATTTTTCATATGTCAGAACAAACTAAAAGATTAGATGTGAAAGAATCTCATATAAAAACTTGCTCTGATAAATTAAAAATTCTGCACAAACAAAGAGTCGATTTGAGCATCTGTTTTGAAGAGCTTATTGAGGATTGTCAAAATAAAATAAGGCACTTCAAGCAGTATAAGCAATTTAAAATGTATAATGACCCTAATTTAAATCCAAAAATATATAATGAAATATAAGTGTATTTTATTCTATAGCCTTAATAATTTGGAAAATTTTTGAAGTCTATTTTGACCAAGAAGGTATTGAGAGATTTGATGACTATTTTAGAAGCAGTTAAATTAATAATTCAAATTAGAATTTTTTATTCTTTAAAAATACAATATTGTCATAACTTTTATTATTTTCAAACATAAGTCTCAATTGTTTTACAATAGACCTCGGTCCCTTAAAAAATTTATTTAAATTTGGTATATAAAGATAATTAAAATGGGGCTTTAGTGTAGCCCAAAAATCTTCGGGAGATATTGATGATACATATTTTAAATGATGTGGCACAAACTCGGTAATTAACACCTTACTCTTTTTAAAAATTTTCTGCATACCCAAAAATGCAAAATACTCGGAACCTTCAATATCAACAAATATGAGATCGAATCTCTTATTTTTCAAAAAATTGTCTAAATTAATTCCGTCCACTTTAATCTCTTCAGGATTATCGTAAAAATAACCACTAGCTTTGACCAGAGGATATCGCTTAGACCCGCCGCTATTATCATTACTAATTAAAAATGTAAGTAACTTATTTTCATGGTTCACTGCTTTGTTGAAACACCAAACATTATTTATTTCATTTAACAATAAATTTTTGCTTAACAATTCAAAGCTATAAGGATTCGCTTCAAAAACAGTCAACTCCTTACATAATTTTGCAAGAGGAATTGCTAAGGATCCAATATGTCCCCCAAGCAAAAGGCAATAAGAATTTTTTTTTAAAAAAAGTGACGCTAATTTAATTTCATGTTGACTATATTCACCATCATTTAAAAGTTTTTTTGCAACAAAATTATCTCTTGGATCAACTAAAAAAACGCCCTGCTTCGTCTGCACATATATAGCTTTTGCATTTGGTCCAAATTTAATTAATGCATCCTCTCTCCGTCTTAATTTTATTAAGTTACGACGCTTCAAGCGAATATAATTTATTTTCTTTAAAAAATTAAACATTTTTAATGATCTCGATCTAAATATCTGCAGTGCCTATATTCAACATCTAAGAAAAGCTGTCTATAATTATTTGCAGCATCTAGGAGATTTTTTTTAGGGTTATAAATTACTTGATACCATGAACCTTCTTTTCTTATCGAAGCATTTATTGCCTCAGTCATATCTTCAATGTCATATGGGTTAAAAAATTTAACCATTCCATCGTAGAATTCGCGGTGCGCTGGTATATCCGAACACAAGACATTCGACCCTGATTCAATCGCCTCTCCTATTGACAAATTATGTCCTTCAGATAAGCTTGGACTTAGTAAGAAAAGTGCATTTGAATATAATTCAAAAAGTCTTGAGTCAGTCACTTGATTTTCAATAAAAAATTTAAGTCTGCTAGAATGTAATAATTTATATTCTTCTATTCCAATGTCTCCTACAACTCTCAAAGAAACTCCAAATTTGTCACAACTACTTTGAATTAAAGCCTTAAAAGCTCTAAAGTTATTTTTATGAAATAACTTATTAGTTACCATTAAGATATATGGAAGAGATAAGCTTGTTTTTAAGCCTTCTTGGAGGGATCTTTCGTGCTCAATCCAATCAAGGTTTAAGAAAGACTTAATAACAACTATTTTATTTTCTTCAACACTATAATTCTCTAAAAAAGATTTTTTTGTAGTCTCAGATATAGCAACAATTTTGACGGAGTTATCTATAATTTTTTGAGTAATTTTTTTAAAAAGATATAGGCGCCAATCATTTTTATGAATATACTCAACATTTATACAATCGTGAACTGTAATTATATGATTAGGTATATTGAAAGGTCCTCTCAGACAGGGCGTCCAAAATATATCTTTTTTGCTTCCATTTCTCAGTAAATCAAAGATTCTATCGAGGGCTTTATAATTTTTTGTTTCTACATATTTGATCTCTGAATCCCAATTTAAATGATTTATAATGCTAAAAAAAAAGCGACTCACTCCTCTTGAGGATCGGCTAACTGCAAGCTTATTTACTATGAGACTCATTAAAATAATTTTTAATATTTATTAAGCACTAATATTAATGTTATATCCATACTTTTTTAAAAGAGCATGATTCCTAGACTTTTCTAGATCGTTTGCTACCATTTCTGCGCAAGTTTGTTGAATAGTAATTTCTGGAACCCACCCTAATTTTTTAAATGCTTTCAAAGGATCTCCTAACAATGTTTCTACTTCTGTTGGTCTAAAATATCGAGCATCAATTTTTACAATTACATCCCCTTCATTTACAGCAGGTGCTTTATTTCCTTGAATCGAGCTAACTATCGCTACTTCATTAATTCCATCGCCTTCAAATCGCAACTTAATTCCAAGCTCTAAAGCTGACCATTCAATAAATTGTCGGACACTATACTGAACACCTGTAGCAATAACAAAGTCATCAGGCTTATCTTGTTGTAGCATCAGCCATTGCATCCGAACATAATCTCTTGCATCACCCCAGTCACGTAAAGAATTTAAATTTCCAAGATAAATGCATTTTTCTATTCCTAGTGCGATATTGCATAATCCGCGTGTAATTTTTCGTGTTACAAAAGTTTCACCTCGCCGCGGGCTCTCATGATTAAATAAAATTCCGTTACAAGCATACATACCATAAGCTTCACGATAATTTATTACAATCCAATATGCATAAAGTTTGGCTACCGCATAAGGACTTCGTGGATAAAAAGGTGTTGTTTCTTTTTGGGGAATCTCTTGAGCCAATCCATAAAGTTCTGATGATGATGCTTGATAGAATCGAGTCTTTTTTTCTAGGCCTAGGATACGAATAGCTTCAAGAAGTCTTAATGTCCCAATTGCATCGACATCTGCAGTGTATTCCGGACTCTCAAACGATACAGCTACATGACTTTGTGCGCCTAAGTTATATATTTCATCGGGTTGTATTTCCTGTATGATGCGAATCAAGTTACTTGTATCAGTTAAGTCACCGTAGTGTAATTTAAAATGAGCATTAGGAATATGAGGATCTTCGTAAATATGATCAATGCGATCTGTATTTAGAGAACTTGATCGTCGTTTAATACCATGAACAACATACCCTTTTTTAAGTAAAAATTCAGCTAAATAAGAACCATCTTGGCCCGTAACACCTGATATTAATGCAACTCTTGGTTGACTCATATTTTTTATTTCCATTTTTTTAAATTACAGGTAGTGTAATAAAAAATCTTGGTACGCTTTATTTAATCCCAACTCAAGTTGAGTCTTAGCATGCCAACCCAATTCATTTAATCTGGCACAATCCATCAGTTTTTGTGGTGGGCCATCTGGTTTCTTTGGGTCAAATTGAATTAAACCTTTAAACCCTATAACTTTTTTGATTATCATTGCTAATTCATAAATGCTAATGTCACTTCCAAAACCAACATTAAGATGACTTCGCATAAACTCTACTTGTGATTGATATTTTTTTTTATCTAGTTCCATGACAAAAACTGAAGCCTCGGCCATGTCGTCAACATATAAAAATTCACGGCGTGGTTTGCCTGATCCCCAAATCGTGACTGCGGCATTTCCTTTAACTTTAGCTTCATGAAAACGCCTGATCAAAGCTGGAATCACGTGAGAATTTTCGGGGTGATAATTATCACCGGGTCCATATAAATTGGTCGGCATCACACTTCGATAATCCAAGTCATATTGACGATTATAACTTTCACATAATTTAATACCTGCAATCTTAGCAATTGCATAAGGCTCATTAGACTCTTCCAAATATCCCGATAATAAAGATTCTTCAGTCATAGGTTGATTAGCTAATTTTGGATAGATACAACTTGAACCTAAAAAGAGTAATTTTTTAACACCCGATGTATAGGCGGCATGAATTATATTTGCTTCAATCATAAGATTGACATATATAAATTCGGCTGGGTAAGTATGATTTGCATGAATACCTCCTACTTTAGCCGCAGCCAAATAAACCTGATCTGGTTTTTCTTCTTCAAACAATTGATGAACAGCAGCTTGATCAGTTAAATCTAATTCTTGATGTGTACGACTCACAATATTTTCATAGCCTTTGTTCTTTAGGATACGCACTATAGATGACCCCACCATGCCTTGGTGACCTGCCACATAAATTTTTTGATTGAAATTACTCATTTAATTTTTTAAGCGCCCATAAGAATCATCAAATCGTTCTATATCATCTTCACCTAAATACTCTCCTGATTGTACTTCAATAATTTCTAATATATCCGTGCTAGTATTTGAAAGTCGATGTGTATGTCCTAATGGGATATAAGTTGACTCATTTTGCTTTAAAGTTATTTTTTTATCATTGCATGTCACTTCTGCAGTCCCCTTTACTACCACCCAGTGCTCTGCTCTCCTAGCATGCTTTTGAAGACTTAATGAGGCACCAGGATTTACTTGGATACGCTTCACTTTAAAATTTTCTCCTTCATCAAGACTATCAAACCACCCCCAGGGCCTTGATACTTTTCTGTGTAAATTCTTTTCTTCTCGCTTTTCAATACCAAGCCTATTCACGATCATTTTCACGTCTTGACTTTGATTGCGATCAACGACAAGGATAGCATCTGATGTTTCAATGACTGCAATATTATCTAAACCTACAACGCTCACTAATTTATGATCAGCATAAATAAGCGAATTTTTTGAATTCTCTATCAAAGTATCGCCATAAGTTACATTTTGGTCATTGTCTTTTTTGCCAACTTGCCACACAGCATCCCAAGATCCTAAATCACTCCAGTTTGCATTTAATACGATCATCTTGATTTCAAAATTTGATTTAGGACATTTTTCAATGACGGCATAGTCAATAGAATTTCCAGATATCAATTTAAATAATTCTTCATTAGGACGAATAAAGAGACCATCATTTGTTTTTTTCTTGAAAGCTTTTAAGGTTGCTTCATAAATATCAGAACTAAAATATTGTATCGCTTTCAACCAAATACTCGCCTTTAGTACAAATATTCCGCTATTCCAAAAATACTCGCCCGACTCCACATATTTTTCTGTAGTTGCTAGATCAGGTTTCTCTGTAAAATTTAAGACTGTGAATGCATGATTTTCGTCTTCTGACATATCTTTTTTGATATAACCAAATCCAGTGTCGGGTTTTGTTGGTTCAATGCCTAGTACCACAATTGAACCCTTGCTTGCAACCTCAATAGCATGATGTAAACTTTTTGTAAAATTACCATGATCTTGCACGGTTTGATCGGCTGGTGTCACTACCAAAATAGGATCCTCACTATTGTCAGTCGCTTGGAGGGCTGCTAGTGTTAAAGCGGGTGCCGTATTAAGGCTGATAGGCTCTAAGAGCAATTGCGCTGTCACACCCTTCATTTCACGCAACTGATCAAGGACCAAGAAGCGGTGTTCTTCGTTCGTGACGATAATCGAATTGTTTAGTAAAATAGATGAATTTTTTAAAGATTGAAGTCTCTCAACGGCTTGCTGGAATAAGGTGGTCTTGCCGGATAAAACCAAGAATTGTTTAGGAAAAGCAGAGCGTGAAAGTGGCCAGAGTCTTGTCCCAGATCCCCCACATAAAATAACAGGTGTGATGTAAAGCACGCTATTGACCACTATTAATCATAATCAAATTTAATAATTCTAATATGTATGTAATTCCAACTAGATTCAATTTTACTATCAAAAGCCTATTATTTTTTTCTTTATATTCCTCAAATGCAA
>Ga0315901_10006616_pt1 | contig 13837 bp, 19 predicted proteins | sample LakEriMetagenome_10_FD_203761 | JGI IMG/M metagenome (GOLD analysis project Ga0315901, IMG submission 203761) | Freshwater fungal communities from buoy surface, Lake Erie, Ohio, United States - Buoy 2 MA116 | ecosystem: Environmental > Aquatic > Freshwater > Lake | place: USA: Lake Erie, Ohio... | reverse complement strand
TGGTTTGAGGGGATTTGTAGCATTATGTAGTTAATATTAGGGGCTTTTTTTAGCTCCCTTGATGGCTGTTTTAATTGCGGCTAAGGGGTCATTTGGATCGATTTCTTTTACTTCCGGCTTAAATACGGGCGCTCCGCCGATCTTGGTGCCAAAGTCGTGACGTTTACGGGACACTTCTTCTCTTAATGCCACCCAAGCTCTAACCCTATTAGCGAAAGCCAATTGAGCGGGGTCGGTTTCAGATTTGCTGACTGCTTTAGCTCTCATGTTAATTCTCTGATCTATAGAGGGGGTTGATGCGGCTGTTTGCGTAAACTGATAATACGGCGTATCTTCGGTAACTTCAGTTGAGTTATGTAATTCGGAATCATGCCATGGCTTAACTATGACTTCATGCTCAGCATGGTACTCATTCTGACCACGGGCTTTTGGGCCTTCGCCCCAATGATCTAATGCTCCGTACTGATTTGGTATGGATACGATTTTATCTTCATGAATCCACGCTGAATGCACGGCATGGGGAGTTCCTTCATTGCTAGCATTCTCGCGGGCATGATCATGTGCAACACCAAAATGCGGCGTCCAAGAAGAACTCTCGGTGTGAGTAAAGAAAGGGTCGGACCGTGACGGCAACTGAACCGAAGAATGGTCGGGGTTTTCACCTCTATGTAAAAGAAATTCTCTTTTACCGTCTTTATGAATCCTCACCTGTGTTTTTGATGATAACTTATGGAGCATTCTTGTGCGGATAGCGGGATCATTTTCAAACGGGATTTGCTCTCTGTCGCCGTCACCAGTTTGCCAATGTCCTATATGTGGGGGTTTTTTAGGAGTTCTTGAGACTGGAGCGATGCGCTGCATAACCCCTTTTCCAAGGGTTTCATTTTTAAGGACGTGGCTAGCTGGCACATAACCTTTTTTAGATTGTACTGCATTAAATTTTTTAATATAATCGCTAGAGTTTAAGTCCGCCGAGGTGATATTGCTTGGCGTAATATTGTGCCCTTGGTTCCATGAATACGCTGCCCTGTGGACGTGCCCTTTATTATTGGTAAGTACATGTCTAGCAACTGCTCTGGCTAAGTGTAACTCTAGGTGCGGATTCTTGGATAACGTGTCATGGATTTGACTGTCGTTTAAATGTTTTAATTTTTTAACTGATGGATGTTGAGCCGACCCTAATCGACCAGCAAACTCTCTCACTGTTGAAGGCAGTAAACCCCAACGACCGAAAGCCGTTTGCCCTGCATGCGGACCTTTAGTGATCTTCTTATGTTTAAGATTTTTCCCGCCAGATGATTCGATCTGCATAAGATCATTTAAGAAATCATCTTCAGGTTGAGTACCCAGTTTTGGTGCAATCCCACCCTGAGCATCTGCTTTAGGGTGTTGCACTGCTTGAATCTTGCCGCCGCCGATAGTTAAGGCGCCTAACACGCCGAGTCCGGCCATGACAGATCTAATAGATTTTTGGAAATCGGAAGATTCTACCCAAGCGTGAGTCCAGTGATTGGAAATATAGTCCGCGATATTGTGTACGGCTTCATTTAGATCATCCGACAGTAATGCAATATGTCTAGCGTGCGGGTATGCTTCATATAATGAAGATAGGTCATCGTAACTATTAATACGATATTGCGCTCTCTGTGCTTTATGCGGGCATTCTATATACAGAATCATAAATACTCCTTAAGTACTTTTGCCCGATGCTTATCTGTATCGTTTCCGTTCTCTAAAATGGGCAATAAGGCTTTAATATGTGCCTTACTGTTTGATTCTATCACATGATTGATGATATGTCTAGATAAATTCACCTGTGTTTTAAATGCTTTAGATTGCATTTTAGGTTCTTTTCTAGCCAAATCGTACATATGCGCCAGAGATTTTGGGTCAAGTTTTTTAATTAAATCTTTATTTAAGTCCCTTAGGTTTTCTTCATCCTGAGGGGTTATTTTGGATTTATTGTTAACCCAATCAGCCATTGCATGGACGGCGTTAATCGGGTCCATAGCGCTTAACTGTTCAGCAATTTTTTGAAATTTAGGGGCTCTAGGTTTATGGTACAACAAAGCTCTTACGCCATTGCCCGTTTCAGAATTCATGGTCTCATTAAGATTTGGGTTAAATCCTTCTGCGAAATCTGATGTCCATTTATGCATGTAATCCATTCTGCTTTGGAAATTATTACGAACGTGTTCACGTATATGTGGATCTTGTATGGCTTCAATATCTTTACTGAAAGACGCTTGTATTTTAGGGTGGTGTTCGTTCCACCAATCAGCAAGCTCTTCCGCATAGTAATGGTGCTGTCCTTGTATTAGCGAACGGATACCGTGCGACTTCATGTAATCCACTGGACTTTCGGTTCGTGGATTTTTCCACTCGCCCATCATCGTGCCACGGGACGTAGTTGCTTTAATTGGGCGCTTATATTGGAAATTTCTTTCATGGTCAATAGCTAACGGTTCATGGTAGCCAGTTTCTGGATCAGCACTAGAGTCTGGATCTCTGTGAATTAATATATTGCCGCCATGACGATCGGTATTATTGGTGAGAAAATCCATGACGGCGATTTTATGTATGGAGTTGGGATTAAAATTGTAACGGTTCTTTAGGTTGTAATCCACGTCTTTAACGTCTTGCATGTTCTCTCTAAATTTATGCACAGTCATTGGTAAATCTTCATGCGTATAAGCGCTGACATCTTCACACAAGTGCCCCATGCCGCTTGCATGAAATAAATTACGCGTAGCTATTGATGCCCAGCCGGTGATCGGGTGCTGTTGCATTACGTTTAAACCAGATTCTCTTTTTTTGTGATACGGCTTCATCATGTACGTATCATTATTGGTGGCCTTATATACGGCTTTTCTTGATATGCCGCCAAGGGATTTAACCTCGGGCGCAAGATCGCTCGCGCTTAAGATTTCCTTGAAATGTATATTCGATGGTGCGGTATCGATATGCTGTTTATGGTTAACAATGGATTGCCCAATCGGATCATGCGCATCTTTAAGTCTTTTAAAATGTTCGGGCTTTATCGCTTTTTGTAGATCAACTTCGGCTAAATTCTCTAGGGATGAAATGATTTGCTGTTGGGTAGATACGATTGCTTGCTGTAACGTGGAGTAAATAGACTCTGATTTCGCTAAGGCTTTTGCTTGATCTTGCTTAAGAACATTGAGATTAAAACTGAATAAATAATCTAGCGGTTTTTCATTTGCTGATTCGGCGTAATACTTTACTATGGGCGGAATTTGGTTTTGCACGAACTCCAGCATTTCGGGATTTAAAAAATACTCACTGGCATTTTTAATCTCTACCTTAATCTGCGGTTCTTTGCGGCGCTGCAACCAGTCATTAATCATTTTACACGCTCGTCATGAAAAATCTTTGGGAATATTGTGTTTTCAATGTAGTTAATAAGTTTTTATAGTCATTATCCAATTGTTGGCGCTTATTTGTAAGCAATTGATATAAGTTGTCATTTACGGATTGGGATAATCCATCAATCCCTAAAGACTGTGAGCTTACTCTGAATAGCGGGATCAAATTATCGATGGCCAACATTGCAGCCTTCATGCCGATCATCTCGTTAAACACAACAGGGATATTTCCAGTTTCTTCACAAGCTACGCCAGTCAAAACGGTCACATTCCAGAAACCGGGTGTGAAACGTAATTGACCCAAGAAAGCCGTCAAAGGTGATGTAGCTGGAGTAACGCCGGTATCAATGCCGACAGCTGAGAAAGCGGGTGAAAACGGATTTACGGAAATAGTGCCGAGATGATTGAAATCTAGCCACTCAAGAGGAAACTTATATAATCTCATTCCATTTGGGAATTGGGAAGTTGAATCGTCTTCATCATCTTCGTTAACGGAGCCTTGCTGAGTAGCTGCACTGATAGTTAAGCCGACAATTTTACGGATTGGCTTATGTGGAATTTCTAGGTGAATAAAATTGCGGTAATCTTGCGAATGAAAAGGGAGTCTGACACGCTTGATGCGAGCCTGAATATCTATCTTAGAATCAGTTTCTACTAAGTTAACGGCACGTTTAATGAAATCTTTAAAATCCGCATTACCTAGTTTTTCACCGGTAAGTGGGGCTGTAGTTGGAATACCAAACAAAAATCTCTGCTTAAATTGGGTTGGAGTGAGTAACGGCTCCAACGTCTCGAATGTTTTAGCCGAGTCAATCGTATTAAGCGGATAGGTGGCATTAATAGGTTTTTTAGCTTTACGTAAATCAGCCATGGGTAATCCTTAGCAGTAAAAACTGTCATTGCCATTGCTGGCTATTGTAAGATCAGATAAACTATGTAGAGAATAGGTTTTAGTACCGTCAAAATATTTAACGCTCATACCATTTGGGGCAATTGATTCCCCTGCCATAATGGTAACCTTCCAGATGGATCGGTCATCGTTCGGGAACGGTTGTACGGCCGATCTGTCGGTGATATTCTGTGATGAATCGATGTGGGTAAAAGAAACCTGCATTGTGGATACGGTAACCGGTGGCATGAACCTCAGGTCTTCCTCGGCATCAACAAGCTGAAAATAGATGTCCACTCCTTCTTCCGATACGATCTCTAGTGAGTCCGTAGCCTTGAAATCATTGACATTTGTGACATTATTTAGTAATTTAAAGCCGTAACGCATACCCTAAATATTAGGGTTTACGTTTCTTGGCAGGCTTAGCCGGAGCTTTCTTTAGGGGTGCCGGAACAGCGGAGCGAACCGCCTTGACCGTGACTAAAGAGGCTACTGACATTGGGGGCGTGTAAATGCGCGGAATCGCAATAATATCTGCTAAACCAAGGTTTACAGTCTCCTGTGCGCTCAAATGCCAGTCTGTATTAGATTTAGCTTGGATCTGTTTTTTAAGTTTCTCGAGAGGGATGCCGATATCTGTGGCTAGATTTTCCAGTACCAATTTATTTAGGGTGGACATCCATTCTACACTGGTCAGGATATCGTTAATAGTCCCCATAGCCCCACCGGACGACTCATGTACCATAATCTGGGCATTTGGTGCGACAAAGCGCATTCCAGCCGTACCGGCAGCTAACAAGAAGGCTCCGCAGGATTGGGCCTTGCCAATCGCCACGGTAGCTACGGGCTTGATTGATGATTTAATAAGGTCGCGCATCCCTAATAGGGTTGTCACTTCCCCACCCGGCGAATCAATAATAATAGTAATTACATCAATCGATGGGTCAGATTCCAGTTGCATGAATTGTTGGTAGAAAACTTTCATAGAGTTTTCATCAAAATCATTAACCCAAATATAGCTAGAATCATTCTCCGTCTGGTGTAAACTGTGGATATTCATGTTGGTTCCTTCCTTTGACTAAGATAGAGTCTAAGTTGATTTTGGTTAAAGAAATTGTACCGGAAGTTAATTTACCGTCCACGAGGGTTGGGGTAAACCAAAAGTTTTGACCCGATTCAATAATGATCGCGTCTGGGTAGCCTTTTTTAGCGACAAAGCATTTCAGCATATCAATTCCGTATGTTGTGTACGCGCCTACTAAGGTGCCGCTATCGTCATAAATAGGGGCTGGGGATGTATTCGCAATTAGGCCATGTAGGGTTAATATAAAATCATATGTTCCCATTATAGCCTCCATGTCAATGAAATACTTGGCACTCTGCCAATATTAACCGTAGCAATTTCATTAACCCTAAGTGATTGCCCTGTAGTTGATACTCTGTAAATCCAAGCGCCGGTGCCCGCAATTGCTGCAACGGACGGTGGTGGAAGATTGGATACTTTAGCTTGAATATATGTAGCCTGTTGATTAAAATAAGCATCAAGCCCAGATTGTATGCCGAACGCAGTAATTGCGGTACTGGCAGGTTGACTTAACGTGATGCCGAGTCCAATCAGGCTTGCAAGCATTAGGATTCCTCAGTAGGGGGCTTGGTTTGCTGTACGAGCAGAGAATTGTCTAAGTTGAGGAATTTTTCGATGGTATCAGAAGAATGCTTTAGCATCTTATTGATCATTTGCTGTTGAATGTTCTGTAACTGAAAAACTGGCGCATATATAAATTGACCGTCTTTATCGATAGCTACCGGCTTTTTACCGATCTGTTTACTTACAGTTTCGTCTTTAATTCCAAGCGCTTCCAGTTTCAATTGCAGGCGTTTCTTGAAATTATGTTTTTGACTATTAGTTAGTTTTGACATTGCGTTCTCCTAACTTAGACTATACCATAGTTTTACTTGTTTTCATAGACCATTTTAAGGTCTCCATACCAGATATCGTCATTTGGCAAATGCACCAGAACTGTGGTACCCCAGATTGCGATAATAGTGCCAATGGGCTCGATTACATTGCCTAACTTGTTTTTAATTTCGGCGCAAACTACCACTACCGTACCTTCGGATAATTTATTTTTCAAAGTGTGTCCCTAGTTGAGTGAGCATTTTTTTACTGCGGTCCAAAATTTCACGAAAACTGTTTGCTGTCCTGTTTCCGCTTCTTTAGATATTTGTTCAATCACTTGGACACCCTTAAGGTATCCGTACACGCTATAGATGCTTTCTGCGCAAGCGATTGGATCATTATCCTTGAAACATTTAGCTACTTTTTCTTTGATATCTGGTTGAACCATGATGCCTCTAACTCAATATTAGGTAATTGTATAAGTATTTGTTAATATTAAAAAATTAGGGCAGGTTTCCCCGCCCTAATCTTATTTGACCCGCAATCTCTTAAAGATTTTCTGGATCGATTCGTGCTGGATATCAGCTTTGACCTTCATTTCGGCTGCAATTTCTTCGTGGAACTCTTGGCGCTCCTCGATATCGTAGCACTTCTCCTCGAGAGCCTCTAGTCGATTTGGGGTGCTAGATAGCTGCGACAATATGCCCTCGAGGGTGATTCCGCGTTTTTTTAGTATCATGCCGATGCCTAGCAGTGCTAGGGCATCGATCATAGTTGTAGCGATTAAAACCATTATTACTGTATCCATAATTACTCCCTAAAGCTTTCGATAAAATCATCAGTCATTACATGTTGCTGGAATGTTTCTAGTACCGATACCGACTTAATTTCGTGGCTCTTTTCAGAGATCTTGCTAGCCATTCCGAAAGCTACATCCTTAGGAGAATCCAACAAGAATTTCTTAATGTTAGTCGCCTGTGACTCAGACAAAGTTTCTGCCCCAAGCAAGTGGCTAAAAAGATTATCTGCGCTAGTAGTAACCAAGTCCGTGCGGTTCATGGTCAAGAACTTCTTTACCGATTCTGCTTTGTTCTCGTATTCGTTCAAGATCTCTTCTGCGCGTAATGGTTTATTTTTATTGTTTTTAAAGTATTCCATCATCTTAACCGCAGTTTCAATTCCAACCATGCCGCCGAAGATCTCTACTTGCAAGTGTTCTGGCAATCCAGATTTAAGCAAGTGGTTAACGCGTTCAGCTGCACGGCGATCCGGTTCAACTTCCAAGTTATATTGCTTATCCGCTGCTACGTCAATCAAGTGCATGTTCTCAGATAAGAACCCTACGTAATCTGGCTCGAAACCTGCGTCACGTGCATAATTCAAAAACTCTTCTGGGGTAGGGCCAAACTTAACTTGGCAGAATCGGCTCAATAAAGCTTTGTCACCTAGATCTGTTACTACGTAATCATCCGTTGGGGGATTCATAGCCGCTACCACGTAACACTCTGTTGGCAACTCGAACGTGTGGATTCTAAAATCCAAAACAAGCTGGAATACAGCCTGCAAGATATCGCGGCGTGCGCGGTTAATTTCATCTAAAAAGATAAGGACTTTTTCGCCCTCTTGTGGCCACCAGCTTGGCTTTAGGTGCTTAGTCGCAACTTTTTGGCCATCTTCACCGTAAATATAGTCTTGCAATCCAAGCAAATCGCCGGGGTCTTGCAAATTACCGAGACGTAGATCGAAATACTTCATGTTATTTTCTTTAGCAATCTGTTTAAGCACACTGGACTTACCTAGACCGTGATGTCCGGATAATAGTAGTGGCGTGCGGGTTGCGTACAAGTATGGGAATGCTTCTTTAAGTTCGCTAATTTTCATTTTAATGGGGTCTCCTTATATTTAGTTTATCACTTGTTTATTTATATGTCAACATCTTTTTTTATTGTTTTTAAACTGTCATCCAAATTTTCTTATGCTTCGAGGTGAGCGATCCGGCATGGCCTTCTCTGTTAAGTACCCAGAGTGTAGGGATTTTAGGCATTTTAAAGTCACTTTCGCCATCACCATCTGTAAAATACACGATACAATCCGCTCCAGTGGCTGCCGCTGCATCAAGCCCCGGCTGGAAAGTGGTGCCGCCACGGCCGTGTACTTCTACGTCATTTTTACCCTTATATTCCCATGTGTTATGCACTTGGGAATCGCATTCAATAACTGTAACCGTAACACCTTGTTTATACATCATCGCAAGCTCAACAAAAATCGCATCTAAATCACGATCAGACATTGATCCGGATGTATCGATCACCGCAGCGATATGTACTTTTGGGAATACTCTATAACCCGGTTGGGCATGGCCGTAACGGCGGTTAGCTTTCTTGCGAGTTGGTTCTACCATCATCTCGGTAGAATTAGCCACGAAGTTACGGAAAATTGGACCCCAAGGTAAAACTTTCTTGTCGTAAATTCCGATAGCTTTAGCAACATGGCTTGGCATTTTTCCTCTACCTACAGCATTTGCAGCGGCATTAATGTGGTGCTTTGCAATTGTCTCTGCAACTTCCTGCGGTACAGATTCTTCCCAAACATCGTGATCATCAAATTGATCAGGCATACCGCCGCCGTTTTGGTATTTATCGGGATTATTTTGCACATCCTGTTGGATGAGGTTATAATAGTATTCAAAGTTTTGCAATGGCTCTGCAGCTGGGTTAAACTGTTTACGGAATGTTTCGAGGGTTACGGCCATGCCGAGAGCTTCGATGCCAGTATTATATTGGTTAATGGAGCAATCCATTGCGATGTTAGCCATCTGCTTATTCATACCCTTAGAACGGGTGCTACCCATGTGCATAAAAAGTAGGTGGTCAGCTTCATGCTGCAAAATCGCGGCGATACCTTTGCGGCCGCACTTGGTAAAAATTTCCTTAAAGAAAGCCTCGTTATAGTAAAGATTAATGCCGTCTGTTACACTGATACCGGCTGTAGGGATTTTAGTCGTAGGGATTCTGCGCATACGCATAAGAAAGAATGCGTAGAAGGGTTGGGCGTGCAGGAGTTCGATAACTCCGTCTTCAAAGTATGACATCGTAACGCGTTCATTTGGCGGCGTCATCTCTGTTACAGTTGCGATCTCTGTGCTAGGCTGTTCAGTTGTTTTACTCATATATTCTCCGAAATGGTGGCGCACTCAGTGCATTGCAATTTGTTATCCACATTATAAGTCCAATCATGTAACTTACATGGGGGCTTTGTATCAGTATAGACGGATTTTTCTGCATTGTCAACATTAATTGCGACCTTGATCAACAAAAAACAGATAATTAATAAGAAAATAACTAAGTATTCCATAATTAATGGGAACGGCGAGTATCGCAATCTGCAGCCATATAGTGGGTAGGGTAAGATCGGCCGTTATATTTAACCGCGTTATGCCAAAACCAGAAAGAATGTCTGTCCATCACATCATCCCAAAAGCTGTCTTCCCAGTTTTCATTAGCCAAGATATACATTAAATCTTTATTCATAACGACTCCTTAATAAAAGAATACCACGGATCGAAAGAAATGTCAATCAAAAAAATCAGAGGTTTTATTATATATCAACCAAAAAGCTTGATATAGTATGGGGTGCCAAATATCCAAGGGCAGGACTTTTCTCGGGTATGGCAAGTTCTCTGATCTAAGCAAGAATTGGTGCTTCAGGTAGGTGTTACGGAATTTAATAATGGGGAGTATAAAGTATCTCCATTCTGGCGAAATAGCCAATATCCCAAGCTTTGCGGACAGTGCCAGCCCATATTCCGACCACATCCCTAAGCTTGTTATATATAGGGGGGCGGTTATCGTTATCTGCGAATAATATATCATCTACTGCATTTACCATGAATTGCTGCCTTAAATAAGTTTTCTGCAGATTATTCATTTTGCTCTTATTTTCTCGTGTAATATTATATAGGACGATTTATTTGCCTTAGCCATTAATCGATAAGCATCGTCCATCACCCCACGCCAAATTCCCGTAGGCATCGGGTTTCCGTTAAATGGATTTCTATAAACAGAGGCAGTGGCTAAAAATTGCTGTTTCAGAAAAGTAGTTTGCATTTTATTCATACTACCTCATTACTAACCAAAAAGCATCGTAAAGCGGACCTTGCCAGATGCCGGTAGGCATTGGGGTGGCAGCAAATGGACGCCGGTGCATAGAGGCTGCTAGCAGGAATTGCTGTTTAAGATAAGTGATGCGAAATTTAGCCACTGGTAAACTCCGATTGCGCAGTATTATCGTGCAGCTGGGATTGAACGCTAAAATAGGGTGTGCCGGCTGCGCATGTGGATTGCATAATTAAATGGGCTTCACGCAAAGGGCCGTGCCATAGCCCCACGATCTCCCAGTGATCAATACTATTACGGATATAAATCGAATAGCGATCAAGCGACCAGAAAATGAATTGCTGAGTACAATGTATGCGATATATTCTGTTAGCTGCTTTAGCCATAACGTCTTTCATGCAGCGGGTATATCATGTTCATATGTACAGTGTACCATGGTCACAAAGAATAGTCAAGCGATGGCATAAAAATAAAAAACCCACCAATCATCGACTGGTGGGTTTAAAATTATTTAATTATTGCGATAGATTAGGACAAGTTATCGCAGATAATGTTCTTTCTCGGCTGACGGCCTGCCAAGGTAAGGAAACGGAAGTGTGCTTCCGGCTTACTAAGGTCAGAAACCGCAAGCTTCATACGGCTGTATGGAGAAAGCTCATGGATATCCCAAGTATCTTTTTGGATCAAGTAACCAGTCACGAAGCCCGGAGATTTATTTCCAAGGTCAGTGAAAACTACGTTAGATCCAGTAGCAGCTACATTACCGATAAACTTAGCGTTAGCAGAAGTTCCACGATAAACGCTGAAATACTTAACACCAGCTTGTGCAGCGATCGTAAGAGATACGATTTGTCCGCTAGTAACTGATACAGAAGAGCTTTCAGTCATTGGAGACTCACCGCGCTCGTTGTAAGCAGTAACTTTGTACACATAGCTACCTGCGCTAAGGAGTGATCCAGAGCCAGATGCAGCCGGTTGTGAAGAAATCGTAGGTGCATTCGGAGAACCGATATGCGGACGATTTCCAGAAGTTTTTCCAGACAAGAAACGGCTATCTTCTAGAGATACTGTTCCACCAGAAACCCACTGACGGCGGAGATCCGCGCCAGAAGCGTCTTGAGCAGAACCAGCTAGAACGATACGTTGCAAGCTGTTAGCGCCAGTTCCAAGTGCAACCTTCTTATTGTAGCCAGAAAGTACAACTGGGTCTACGATAAGTTGATCTGCTTTACCCATGTTCATACGAGAACGCAAAGCTGCGTCTTCGATGATGATCTGGTCCAAAGCTGCGTTCTGAGAAAGAACTACAGATTGGTTAGATCCATAAGCTGCAAACATAAGGTCTTGAGTAGTTACAAGCATATCCGACATGCGGATTTGTGCGTCTACACCAAGGATGTTTGGCAATTCAGGGATAGCAGCTGGGTTACCATCGAATACACCTGCGTTAGAGAAATCAGCTTTACCTTTGAAAAGGTCAAACTCGATATCCGCAGAGATAGTCATAGCAGCGTTTTCAGCTTCACGATCTTCAGCTTTTTTGCCGTCAAACGTTTCGATCATATCCGCAGCTACAGTTACACGTCTTACTACAGAGTAGAAACACATAGGAACTGTTGCACGGATGTAGTCGCCCACATCAACATCGCCCACTGCGCCTTCGCGCTGAGCTGATCCACCGAAGTGTCCATAAGACAACTGACGGTTGAATTGCACTAGAAGGGATTTAGCCTTCTTCTTATCGAACATTTTCTGCAACTTGATGTGAGAATCATCAAAGGTAACATTTTCCATTACCGGCGATAGATCTTCCACCTGTAGCGCAGAGCCTTGTACTAGCTGACTTGGAGCTGTGTTATAATTACCAGCTTCGAGAGTCTTCACTAGGCTTTCTAGTTGTTGTACCAAGTTCATTATTTGCCTCCTTTAATGATTGTCTTGATTTTATCTTGAGAACCGCCATTAAGGATAAAGTCATTGATAGCCATTCTATCAGACTTGCTTAATGTAGGATCTTTAGCTTTTTCATTAAGCACTGCGATTGTTTCCGCCTTGCTCAATGGTTTTTGTTGTTGTGTCTCTTCAGACTTTTGAACATATTCGATTCCAGTTACGGCCTTACGTGTAGGTGCAAAAGCTTTTTCCATAGCTTCTACTACTTTCGCGAAAGACTTTTGGAGATCGTTATGATCTTTTTTAAGTCTAGAAAATTCATCTTTTTCAGATTTAGACATTTCTTCGTCTTCGTCATCTTCCTGATCTTCGTCATCCTTGTCGTCTTTATCATCTTCAGCCATTGCTAGATCTTGTGGCTGAGATGGTTGCTCTTGTTGCTGTCCTTGGCCCATAGCAGCTTCAATCGCCATTTGATGGCGTTGTAATTCCTGCGGGTCCATAGACGCATAAAGAGAATGCAATTCTTCGTCTGAAATCTCATCTTGAGATTGATCCTGTTGTTCATCCATAGGCTGTTCCTGAGACTGCTCTGGTTGGCTTGGGTCAGCTTGTTCTGGTGCAGGTGCATCAGCTGGTTGCTGGTCCATAGACATATCCTGAGACTGCTCTGGTTGCTGTGGAGCTAGGTCTTGCTGTGGGTCTTGCTCGTCTTCCTTAGTTAAAGGCATAGATTTCGCTAGAGACTCAGCTTGAGCCATCGCTTCTTCAACAGAGGCGAGAATTTGGTCAATTTCTTGTTCAGAAAATTTAGCCATAATCCCCTCCAATTATTGAGACATCGTTAATGGATTGATTTCATCAGATGGTAAAGTAGTTACCAATGAAGAAGCTGTTTTAGCGTCATCGTAGCTAGTTTCTGCACCAGCTCCAGATCCTGTCCAAACACTTACTTTCATTCCCAATTTTCCGATAGAAGAGATGCACTTAATACGTGCTTCTGATTCTTCTGCTCCAGCAGGTGCATCAGATTCTTGTACGATTGATGCTACGTGTGGAGAGTATACGCGCTGAGATAAGCCAAGTCCATCTACGCGTCCTGCGTTGTCATCAGTTTCGATTTTGATGAATTGATTTTCTGCATTTACGCTGATCTTAAGGATTGGCATACTGTTAGTATCCAAGCTTTCAGAAATTGTAGCGTTAGGCAGAAGAAGTTTTAGACGTTGCTTTAGTTCTCTTGCATGCGCAGATGCTTTGAATAAGCTCATTTATGTTCCTCCGATTAAAAGTTAAAGGCTTTACTTTTGTAAAGCCCAAAGAGTATATTAGGACTAAAGTGCTTGTTTTTAGACGACTTTTTTAGCTTTAAGTTAAATAGCTGTATTGATTGATCTTTATAGTTAAATGCTTGTTATTCATTGGCTTTTATTTTCCTTGCTTAATCTGGAGTTTTATGGTAGGATTGTATTATGCGCAGAATGCGGGACACTTGGGCGAAAAAACGATTTTACGAAAAAGCTCAAAATTGGGCATTCTGGTACGGCGGTCACGTTCTTGATCTTAGAAAACTTATGCGGGGTGAAACCATGAGTAAGATTTTTAAGATTGTTCAAAGTTGCGAGATCCAAAAAGCCTTTAGGGAGTATCTTCG
>Ga0315901_10006614_pt1 | contig 13843 bp, 5 predicted proteins | sample LakEriMetagenome_10_FD_203761 | JGI IMG/M metagenome (GOLD analysis project Ga0315901, IMG submission 203761) | Freshwater fungal communities from buoy surface, Lake Erie, Ohio, United States - Buoy 2 MA116 | ecosystem: Environmental > Aquatic > Freshwater > Lake | place: USA: Lake Erie, Ohio... | reverse complement strand
CCACGGTGATCCGAGCGGTCGCTTTCGGTGGTGGCGGAACGCAACCGAGCTTCATTGAGACCAACACCTACTTCATCAATGCAACACATACCGTCGCGGTATTGAGCATTGCTGGTGATCAATTGGACGAACTGTTGAACGGCGACGGAGGTATTCAACCTTTTGGCAGCTTCGAGTACTTCGGGGAGGACGGGCAATTACGTGATGAGGCCGTGGGCGAGTTCAATGAGCACGGCCAGGACAGCTGGGCCTACGATCAGCGTGGGTTCGATTATGTGGTACGCGATCAGACCGGATACAACGATGCCATCCACTATCCGGTGTTCCGCACCAAGGACCGCGACAAGTACCAGCGCCTGATCATCAAGGCGGCCGCCGGCGATAACCTCAACTTCGGTCCCGGCCAGCCTGCCCACATCCGTGATGCCTATGTACAGGCCCTGAGCCAGACGGGCGAACTGCGATTGGATGAACGCAGTTATGAACCCGCCGTGCTGTACGTGAACGGGCAGTACTGGGGTGTTTACGATATGCGCGAAAAGGTGGACGACCACGACTACACCCGCTATTACTACGACCAGGACGAGTTCAACATACAGATGCTGAAGACCTGGGGTGGTACTTGGAGCGAGTATGGTGGCGGCCAGGCCCAGACCGATTGGGACAACCTGCGCAACTACATCAACTCCAACAACATGGGCGACCCGGTGGCCTTCGCCAATGTGGATGCCCAATACAACTGGAAAAGCCTGGTGGATTATTTCTGCCTGAACAGCTACACCGTATGCGCTGACTGGCTGAACTGGAACACCGGATGGTGGCGCGGGCTTGACCCCAGCGGCGATCACAAGAAGTGGGGCTACATCCTATGGGACATGGACGCCACCTTTGGACACTACACCAACTTCACGGGTATTCCCAACCAGTCGGCCACCGCCGACCCCTGCGATGCAGAGCAACTCCCAGACCCTGGTGGACAGGGACACACACTGATCCTGGAGAAATTGATCGCAGAGAACCAGATGGTCCACGACTATTACGTGAACCGTTACATCGATCTGGGCAATTCCCTCTTCAAGTGCGATCACATGCTGCCTTTCCTCGACAGTCTGGTCGCCCTGATCGCCCCGGAAATGCCCGGCCAGATCGGACGCTGGGGCGGAAGCATGGCGGAATGGCAGGCCAATGTCCAGGTGATGCGCAACTTCATCGTGCAGCGTTGTGTGGCCATCGAGGAGGGCATGGTCGATTGCTATGAACTGGAAGGCCCCTTCGATGTGGTCTTCAATGTAAACCCACCCTTGAGCGGACAGATCGTGATCAATTCCATCCAGCCGGGCACCTACCCATGGAGCGGCACGTTCTATGGAGGCATCAACACCACCCTGGCGCCGATACCGGCCACAGGTTACGAGTTCAGCCATTGGGAAGTGTTCAGCACCAACACCGTGCTGCCCTCCCTCACCGATTCGCTCGTGACCATTGACTTCCTCACTGCGGACAGCGTGGTGGCGCATTTCGTGCCACCTGTGCGATATGAGGTGGTGCTGGACGTCATGCCCAAGAGCGAAGCCGCGACGATCACCTTTGATGGTGCCACCTACTCCACCTTCCCGGTGCTGGTCAGCGCGGCCGAGGGCGTGGATGTGGACATTACCGTGGGACCTGCCCCCTATTACGACTTCCTCTACTGGACCTTGAAGAACAACCCGTTCATTCCGGACAGCACGGCAACCTCCATTACGGCACAGTTCTTCACCACCGACACCGTGATCGCCTGGCTGAAGCCCCAGGAGTACGTGTTCTATGCCCCGAACTCCTTCACCCCGAACGGCGATGGCATCAATGATGTGTTCATTCCGGTGAGCAACGTGGTGGATCTGCTCAGCTATGAGTTCGACGTGTTCGATCGCTGGGGCGCGGTGATCTACTCCACACGTAACCCGAATGCTGCATGGGATGGAACCGCTGGTGGTACTCCCCTGCCAAACGGGGTGTATGTGTTCAGGGCCTATGCCGTGGACGCCGTAAAAAAGGACCGGCACGAGCTGTTCGGCCACGTGACCCTGTTCCGGTAGGGCAGTTTGTCATTGATCCGTCATGCTTGTTCGGGTATTTGTCGAAATGCCTGAACAAAATTTTGCGGGCATTGTTCTTGACATGTTGTTGAACATAAACCCTAGAACAACACGATCATGAACCGGAAACTCTTCTCTACCCTAATTGCAGCAGGCATGCTGACCAGCTACGAAGCTTGGTCACAGGCCCGCGTACAGGTCATCCACAACAGCGCTGATGCCGCTGCTGCCGTGGTGGACGTGTACATCAACGGTGGCGCTCAACCTGCCATCAACGACTTCGCCTTCCGTACCGCTACCCCCTTCATCGACCTGCCCGCAGGCGTTGACCTGACGATCGGTATCGCTCCCGGCAACAGCACGGGACCCCAGGATATCATCACGGCGTTGAACACCACCGTGAACCTTACCGATGGTGAGACCTACGTGGTGGTGGCCAATGGTATCGTGAGCCCCACGGGCTACAACCCCGCCCCTGCCTTCGCACTGAGCGTATTCGCTCCCGGTCGTGAGGCCGCCAGCGTGACCGGTAACACCGACATCCTGGTGCTTCATGGCAGCACCGATGCCCCTACCGTGCAGGTGGCAGAGACCGCTGTCCTCGGTGGCGCTGTGGTGGTGCAACCCTTCAGCTACGGCGAGTTCACCCCTGATTATCTGGAAGTTCCCGCAGTGGACCTCACCCTCGAGATCCAATTGCCCGACGGCACACCGGTAGTGGCCTATGATGCTCCCCTGGCCACCCTCGGCCTGGAGAATGCTGCCTTGGTGGCCGTGGCCAGTGGTTTCCTGAACCCTGCTGCCAACAGCAATGGTCCTGCCTTCGGTGTATGGGTGGCCCTGCCCAGCGGTGGTCCCTTGGTGCAATTGCCCTTGGCAACGGACCCCTCTGCCCGGGTGCAGGTCATCCACAACAGCGCCGATGCTGCTGCTGCCGTGGTGGACGTGTACATCAATGGTGGCGCCGAACCCGCCATCAACGACTTCGCCTTCCGTACCGCTACCCCCTTCATCGACCTGCCCGCAGGCGTTGACCTGACGATCGGTATCGCTCCCGGCAACAGCACGGGACCCCAGGATATCATTACCGCGCTGAACACCACCGTGAACCTCGCTGATGGTGAGACCTACGTGGTGGTGGCCAATGGCATTGTGAGCCCCACGGGTTACACCCCTGCCACGCCGTTCCAACTGTACGTGCAAGCCGCTGCTCGTGAGACCGCCACCAGCGGTGCTGGCAACACCGACATCCTGGTGTTCCATGGCTGCACGGATGCTCCTGTAGTGGACGTGGCAGAGACCGCTGTACTGGGCGGCGCCACGATCGTGGACGACCTGGCCTACGGTGCCTTTGATGGTTACTTGGAAGTGCCTACGCTGGACTTCACCCTTCAGGTGCAGACCGCCGATGGTACGCCCCTGCTGAACTACCTGGCCCCTCTGCAGACCCTCGGTCTGGAGGGTACCGCCCTCACTGTGGTGGCCAGTGGATTCCTCGATCCCTCTGTGAACAGCAACGGTGCTGGTTTCGGCCTTTGGGTGGCCCTGCCCACCGGAGGCAACTTGGTGCAATTGCCCATCGCCACCTCCATCGCCGACAACTCCGTGATCAGCAGTGTATCGGCCTGGCCGAACCCTGCCAATGACCTGCTCACCGTTGATGTGGAGACGAGCGAGATGCTGCAGGCTGAAGTGCGCCTGACCGACATGACCGGTCGCGTGGTGCGCAACCTGGCCGGCAGCAGCCTTGCCAACGGCGCGAACCGTCTTGTGCTTGATGTGACCGGTCTCGCTACGGGCAGCTACTCGCTGAGCGTTGTGGGCGACCGCGCCATCCGCACCCTGCCTGTGCAGATCGTACGCTGATCCCTTCAGGATATTGAAAAGCCCCCGCCGATCGGCGGGGGCTTTTCTTTTCCCGATCGCGAACCTTCCTTCCAGTTCCCTGTTCTTCAATGTCGTTCCCTTATTCCGGAACGACCTACTTTCAACCACTACCATGGGCCCTTTCCCAAACCGGTTCCAGATCCGCGACCTCGAGGAGTTCTCGGGGGTCAAGGCGCACACCATACGGATCTGGGAAAAGCGCTACGGGCTGCTTGAACCGTCACGTACGGATACCAACATCCGGTACTATGGTGCCGAAGACCTCAAAACGATCCTGAACGTATCGTTCCTGAACCAGCACGGGTTCAAGATCTCCAAGATCGCGGCCATGGACCGCGCCACCCGGGACCGCATGGTACAGGAAGTGGCCTTGACAAAGGATGAAGTCGGCGATGTGCTGAACACGTTGAAGATGGCCATGCTCGCCTTCAACGAGGATGAACTGATCCGGACCTCGGACCGGTTCGAACAAGCGCATGGTTTCAGGTCCTTGGTGGAGCGTATCTACGTGCCTTTGCTGGAACATATCGGCGTGTTGTGGCAGACCAACTCCATCTGCCCCGCCCAAGAGCACTTCGTCAGCAACTTCATCCGGCACAAGATCATTCTGGCCACATACGCGCTGCCGAAGAACACTACGGCCAATGGCCTCACGCACGTGCTTTACTTGCCTGAGAACGAGATCCACGAGCTGGGCCTGATCTACCTGAATTATATCCTTCGCTCGCTTGGCGACCGGACCGTTTACCTGGGCCAAAGCGTACCCCGGGAAGACCTGCGTCAGGTGTGCGATCTTCATCCCGGGCCTTTGAACCTGGTGAGCGTGCTGATGGCGAACCCTCCGGCCAGTGAGGTTCCGGACTATTTGAAGGAACTCCGGGAACTTGTGCCGGAGGAGCGAGTCACGTTCTGGATCACCGGAAGCCAACTGGCCAGGATCGAGAAGATGGATGTTCCGCGCGGTATGCGGCTGCACCCCTCCTTGACCGCACTGCTTCAATCCATAGACAGCGATCAGGCCTGAGGGAGCACTTTACCTGGGTTCATGATCCCTTTGGGGTCGAAGGCCTGCTTCACGGCCCGCATCAAGGCCAACTGCCGGGGATTGAAAGCGATATCCATATAGGGCCTTTGGACCAGGCCGATGCCGTGCTCGCCACTGATGGTGCCGCCCAGGGAAACGGTCAGTTCGAAGATCTCCCGTATAGCCTTGGGCAGTTCATGCTCCCAGAACGCATCGCTGAGATCGCCCTTGATGATATTAACGTGGAGGTTGCCATCGCCCGCATGCCCATAGCACACGCTGGAGAATCCGTGGCGTGCACCGATCGCCTTCACGCCTTGTAACAACCGGGGCAGCTCGAAGCGCGGCACCACGGTATCCTCCTCCTTGTAGACACTGTGGGCCTTCACGCTGACCGGTACGCTGCGCCGCATACGCCAAAGGGCGTCCTTTTCGGGCGTGGTCTCTGCAAAGAGCACCTCGCCGCATTCATGCGCCTCCATCACCCCAAGAATGGTCTCACAATCGCGCATCAGCAGATCGCCGTGGTCACCGTCCACTTCGATGAGCAGGTAGGCGCCGGGTTCAGCGCTCAACTGCGTTGGCAACCCCTCAGTGAACCGCATGGTCCATGTGATGGCGTCGCGCTCCATGAACTCCAGGGTACTGGGAATGATCCCGGCCCTGAAGGTGGCACTGACCGCCTCGCAGGCCTTGATCGCACTGGCGAAGGGCACCAGCATCAAGCGGGTCTCCTTGGGCAGCGGCACCAAGCGGAGAACGGCCTTGGTGATGATGCCCAGCGTGCCTTCACTGCCCACCACCAAACGGGTAAGATCGTATCCCGTGGCGTTCTTCAGGGTGTTGGCCCCGGTCCAAACCACTTCCCCATCGGGCAACACCACTTCCAAGTTCAGCACGAAGTCACGGGTCACGCCGTACTTCACGGCCCTGGGACCACCAGCGTTCTCGGCCAGATTGCCTCCAATGGTACAGCTGCCGCGGCTCGATGGATCGGGCGGGTAGTACAATCCCTTTGAAGCCACCGCCTCCTGTAATACCTGGGTGATCACCCCTGGCTGCACCACCACCTGCAGGTTCTGCTCATCAATGCGTTCGATGGCGTTCATGCGGTCCAGCGACAGGCCCACGCCACCATGTACACACAAGGCTCCTCCGCTCAGACCGGTCCGTCCTCCGATCGGAGTGACGGGTATCTGGTGCTGGGAGCACAGCTTCACCACGGCGGCCACCTCGGCCGTGCTCGTGGCGCGCACCACCACCTCTGGCGGATGCACCAGGTCTTCTGTCTCATCGTGGCCGTAGTGCTCCAGGTCCTCTTGGGACACCAGTACGTCTCCATTGCCGATCGCGTGGCGCAAACGCTCGATGAACGCACCATCAACTCGCTGAAATACCATGGTGCGAAAGTAGCTGCGTAGCGGTCGCCATCTTTGTATCATGTCCAACGAACCATCGAGCTTGACGATCAAAGAGCGCCTGTACCGCATCATCTTCGGATCGGATACCCCGGCAGGCCGTCGGTTCGATGTGGCCCTGCTCTATCTGATCCTGATCAGTATGGCCTTGGTCATGCTGGAAAGTGTGCAGGAGGTGGAGCGGGATTGGGGTACCTGGTTGCGCACGGCCGAGTGGTCCATCACCGTCCTCTTCACCGTGGAGTACATCCTTCGCCTTTGGGTCTCACCGAAGCCCTGGCACTATGCGACCAGTTTCTTCGGCATCGTGGACCTGCTCGCCATCATTCCCACCTATCTGGGATTACTCGTACCAGGGGCTGGATCGCTTACGCTGGTCCGCGCATTGCGGCTCGTACGTGTCTTCCGTATCCTCAATCTGTTGGAGTATGTCCGCGAGGCCCGGCTGCTGTTGCTCGCCTTGCTGGCCAGTAGGCACCGGATCATTGTGTTCATGCTCGCCGTGCTGGCCATGGTCACTGTGTTCGGCGCCATCATGTACGTGGTGGAGACGCCCGGGTCCGGGTTCACGAGCATACCCCGCAGCATCTACTGGGCCATCGTTACGCTGACCACGGTGGGTTACGGCGACATCGCCCCGACAACCACCCTGGGACAGACCATTGCCTCGGCCATCATGATCCTGGGCTACGCGATCATTGCCATACCAACGGGCATCGTGAGCGTGGAGCTCGCCCGGCAGAGCCGCGGAGGGGCGAAAAAGGCCTGTACCAACTGCGGGCGCACTGAGCACCCGGACGACGCACGCTACTGCGCCTCCTGCGGTAAACCGCTCTAGGTGAAAGTCGAACTCATTGCACCAAGGTGACGTGCCCGACGAAGTCGCGGGCATCGCCATCCCTTTCCACGATCACCTTCCACACGTAGACGTCGATCACGGTCTCCTGGCCTCCCACCCGGCCATCCCATTCCGCCTCGCGGTCGGTGGTCCGGTAGATCTCCTTGCCCCATCGATCGAAGATCAGCAACGTGTAGTTCCATGTACTGAAGCCGTTCAGCACCGGCCTGAACCCTTCATTGCGTCCATCGCCATTGGGACTGAACGCGTTGGGCACATACACCAACGGATCGGCCCGCACACCGATCAACTTGCAGGTGGTGTCCGGGCAACCAAGCTCGTTGATGGCCACCAGGCAAGTGGTGAACGGACCGCCATCGGCAGGATACAGGTGCAACGGATGCACGTCGGTACTGGTAGTGGCGTCGCCGAAGTCCCAGTTGTAGTTCACCGCGCCCTGGCTCTCGTTGTTGAACCGGACCGCATTTCGCACATTGGCCACGGTGTCGGTACTGAACGCTGCCGTTGGCGTCGGATGCACCAGTACTGCTCCGGGCACAACCAAGGTATCTGCACACCCGCCGGCCCCTGTGGCGATCAGGGTCACGCTGTATGAACCCTCGTTGGCGTAAGTGTGCTGGGGAGCATCGGCCTGGGATGAGCTGCCATCACCCAGGGTCCATTGATAGCTCTGTGCGTTCACCGAGGTATTGATGAACTGCAGCGGGTATCGGGCGCATGCTGGCTGAGGTTGTAACGTGAAGGATGCATCGGGTGTAGGATGCACAATGAACTGCTGCGTGGCCACATGCTCACAACCATACTGGTTCGTAGACGTGAGCGAGACCGTATAGGTGCCCGGTCCATCGAACGTGATCGAAGGTTCGTTCAGCACCGACGTGTTCCCGTTACCCAGGTCCCACGCGTAACCAATGGCCGACTGCGAATTATTGATGGTCTGCACGGTCACAGGTGAAGTACAGCTGGAATAGGCCGATAGCTCGAACGCACTGGTGGGCAAGGGGAATGCCACCACTGGCATGCTCAGAGTGTCGGTGCATCCATTGAGGTTCTCTGCAACGAGCGTTACCGAATAAGTGTCCGCAGTGGTGTATGTGTGCGTTGGCGTGGATGAGCCTGCGGTATTGCCGTCACCGAAGTCCCATTGATAGAAATCAGCGCCAGTGCTGCTGTTGGCGAAGTTGACCTCCAGATCAATGCACCCCGATCCGGGCTGTGGAGTGAATGAAGCCACGGGCGTTGTGCCGACAGTGACCTGTTGCACAAGCGTGGCCGTGCAACCATCGGGCGCTGAGGTGACGGTCAGCGACACGGCATAAGTGCCTCCGGTGGCATAGGCATGCTCCGGTGCGGATAGTAGGGAACCGGTGCCATCGCCAAAGTCCCAGCTCACGCTGGCACTGTTCGGCGTGGTGTTCGTGAAGGTGAACGGCTCACCAGCGCATACCGTGCTTGGAGTGGTGGTAAAGCTGACCGCTGGTGAAGGCAATACAGTGACCGTGGTGGCATACTGATCGAACCCGCAACCGAAAGCGGACAGTTCGATGACGTAGGTGCCAGCGTTCACGAAGGTGTGCGAGGGTGCATCGGCAATGCTGAAGTTCCCATCACCGAACGACCACAAGAGAGCGGTATCGCCGCTGCTATAGTTGGTCAGGTCCACTGTGAGCGGACCACAACCCACCACCGGGTCCGTATTGAAAAAGGCCGTTACCTCGTTAGGCACCACACCGATCACCTGTTGGGCCGTATCGCTTCCACACTGGTTGGCCACGACCAAGGTGATCGTGTAGTGGACCGTGGAATCCACATCCACCAAATAGGCATGCGTCACAATGGGACCGGGATCGCTGCTCGTACCGCCATCGCCGAAATCCCACGTGAACGTGTCGGGCAAACCATAGCTCGCATTCCCGAAAGGGACATCGCTATAGGCGCAATGCAGGTTCACGTTCGGCCCGAAGACCGCCGTGGGGGATGGGATGACAGTTACCGGGGCACTATCGCTGTCCGCCCCACAGGCGTTCGTGGCCGTGAGGGTCACGTTGTAAACGGCGGCCTGCTGTGGATCGGGTGGGAAGGTGAAACTGCCGGGCCACTGGTCGGTGCTACTTCCAAGGCCGCCGAAGTCCCACACATAGGTTAGGCCATCGCCTAACGAGGTATTGTCCGGATCTACGGTCAGGGGGCCGCATCCTTCATCGGTGCTGAGTGCCAATTGAGCTTCAGGCACATCCCAAACCTGTACCGTACTGTAAGTGGTATCGGAACAACCGGCTCCGGTAATGGCCACCAAGCGTACCGTGTAAATTCCAGTTGTTGTGTAGGTGTGCTGTGGCGACATCGCGAACGATACACCTCCGTCGCCGAAGTCCCACTCCGCACTTGTGGCACCAATGCTGGCATTCGCGAAGCCAAAGGACACACCGGCGCAAGCCACCGGCCCATTCGTGAAGTCGGCCACTGGCAGGGGTTGAACGGTCACGGTGGCCCCGTCGCTATTGCTGCAACCGCTGGCTGGATCGGTGTACAGATAGGTCACTGGGTTGCCGCCCGGTAAGGCCAGCAATGGATCGAACTCGCCGGTGATGGGGTCCACTCCCACCCCGCTCCATGTACCACCGGTTGGCGTAGCTGTCAGCACTTGCACACCACCATCGAGACAAACGGCGATATCGTTGCCGGCATCGACCACCGGCAGATCGTTCACCACCACGTTCACCTGGTCCTGAAGCAAGCAGGTGCCCGTTCCAATGGAATAAGTCAACGTGTAGCTACCAGCGACCGATGTGGAGAGCACACCTGCAGGGCTCACCTGCGGACCGCTCCAGGTGCCGCCGACAGGCGTTGCATTCAATTGCAGCGGACCACTTCCCACGCACACAGCGGTATCGGCTCCCGCATTGGCCGGATCGATCACGGGCTGCACGTCCACCGTGGCCTGGTCGCTCGCTGTGCATCCATTGGCATCGACCAACGTGTAGGTGATCACATCAGAGCCCACACCGGAAGGCAACAGCTCATTGGATGCGTTGATGGTCATCCAACCCGCGCTCCACGTGCCTCCCGCAGGTGAACCGCTCAACGGGAAGGGTATCGGCTGATCGCACAGGACCAGGTCCGGCCCTGCGTTCACTGTAGGAATGGCGTTCACCGTGGCATTCACGGTGGCGGTGGAAACGCACCCGTTCGCGTTCTGGTAGGTGTAGGTCAGCACTTGTGTTCCGGGAGAAACAGCGCCGGGATCAAAGCTCCAGGGCGGCCCTGAAACGCCATTGCCCGTCCAGCTACCTCCTGCGGGAGTACCTGTCAGCGCAACAGCGGCAGCATCGGCACAACGGCTGAAGGCAGGCATAACGTTGAGCAAGGTTGCGGGCACAACGCTCACTTGTACTTGATCGCTCGTAGCGCACGTGCCTGTGCCGTAGGCATAGGTCAGCGTGAAATTCCCGGTGGCACTGGGCGTGTACCAACCGCCGGCTGCGGCGCCGGTCCACGTTCCACCGGCCGGCGACGAACCTTGCAATTGCACGGGTGTGGTCCCCTGACACAAAGTGGTATCCGCACCTGCATTGGCGAACTGCGGAACATCCTGGACCGTTATCGGGACCTGGGCCGTGCTCGTGCAGCCATTTGCATTCACGTAGGTATAGGTCAGTACGAACACCCCGAGCGAATCCGGTATCGGGGTGAAGACACCGCCAGCGGTCACCAAGGGACCGCTCCATGTACCTCCTGTCGGCGATGCGCCCGCCAACGTGACAGGTATGGCCTGGTCGCAAAAGGTCTGAGCGGTGCCTGCTGTGGTGGGTGTAGGCTGATACACGGTCATGGTCACCGTGGTATTTCCCGGACAGCCACCCACATCACCGGTCACGGTGTAGGTCGTGGTAACGGTCGGAGTCGCCGTAAAGGTCGGACCCGTACCCACCTGGGTTGATCCGATATACCATTGGTAATTACCCGCGCCGCTCGCCGTGAAGGTGGCACTGCCGCCGTTACACACGGCCGCGGTATTCGGCGTTACAGAGACCGTTGGTGCCGCAACCACCAGCACGTTCACGATGGTGGCCGGGCTCTGGCAACCATTGCTCACCGCCACCACGGTATACTGACCGGCATTGGCAGCCGACGCGTTCGGAATGGTGAATGCCGCCTGGTTGGAGACCACGTTGCCTCCCGGACCGGTCCAGATGTAGCTCACTCCTGCCCCGCCGTTGGCCGTAAAGGAAATGGTCTGTCCGGCGCATACCGGACTGTTGCTCGATGCAGCAGGCGCAGCAGGTGCCGTGCCAATGGACAGGTTCGCGTTGGACGTGGCTTGTCCGCATGCATTCACCACAGTGAGGGATAGCGTGGGGTTTCCCGCATTCGCAAAACACACCTGACCCGGTGCCAGCGTGTTCGCGTTGGCAGGAGTTCCTCCCGGGAAGTTCCACGTGTAACTGGTGATCGGCGCGCCGCAATCCTGCACCGTGGCAGAGGGGTTCACACATTGCCCGGCACAGATGCCGCTCAAGGCCGCGGTGCTCACCTGTGGCGGCGCGTTCACCACCACCTGCTGCGTGATCGGCGGTACGTTGCAGGTGTTCACTGCGCGGAACTGAACGGTATACGTTCCGGGCTGATCGAACAGGAAGCTCGGCTGGAACGCCGTGGAAGAAATGCTCGTGGCCGTACCCGTGGCACAGGATGATGCAGTGCCGTTCACGTTCCACTGCCAGGTGGTCTGGCAACTGTTCGGGCTGTTCGTCGAGTTGGTGGTGGTCACGTTCAGCGGAACACAACCGGTATTGGCGGAAAGCGTGAACGCAGGCACCGGAGGTTCTTCCACACAAATGGTGCGCGACAGGGTATGAAGTCCGCAACTATTACCGGTAAGGTCGGTGATGGTGTAGGTGCCCGCCACGGTGAACTGCAGGTTCAAGGTGGTACTACCATCGGTCCACAAGCCGGGGTTGGCCGGGTTGCCATTGTCGTTGCCCAAGGTGCCTGACGCAATGTTCCATCCCGTGGATGGCGTGACGGACCAGATGTTGCGCGGAGCCGTGGCACAACCCGGTGCTGTAAGCCCGATGCTCTGGTCGGTGAAGCTCACCGTGGTGTTCACACAAGCCGTATCGTTCGGCGCCAGGGTGAACTGTGCCTGCGGAGTTTCGCTCACCCGGATGGGGCCGATCTGCCCCTGCGTCTGGTCGCACGGGTTCTGTGCAGTGAATGTGACGTTGAGCTGCCCTCCAGCAAGGCCGCAGGTGGACGTGGTGTACGTGTGATTGACAACGGCAGGCGGCGGATGGGCCAGGGTCACGCTATTGCCATCGCCGAAGTTGATGATGTAGGTGGTGCCCGGCGAATTGCCCGCAACGGAATTGATGTAGAAGGGCAGCGTGCCACCCGTACAGATGTTCGTGTTCGGGTCCGTACTGATACCTCCGCCGGGGTTGGTACCAAGAAAGACCTGGTATTGCTGGCTGCGAATGCATCCGTTCGGGTAGGCGATGGTGTAGGTCATCGTCCAGAGCCCTTGCGCATAGTTGTGGCTCAAGCTCCATCCTTGCGAGGGGTTCTCGACCGGCGAGCCATCGCCCCAGTTGATGCTGCGCACCGCGCCCGGTACGTTGGCGCTCTGGTCAGTGAAGCTGAAGTTCCAAGAACCACTGGGATCGCAGATGCTGAACGTGGTGAGGTTGTTGAACGTGGTGATCTGCTCCGGACCGGTGGTGGTGAGCAAGGCCGGTGGCGCAGGGTTCACGTTGATCGTGATGCTGTCCGTGGCCGTGCAATTGTTGTCGTCGGTGACCGTGAGCGTGTACACGGTGGTCACCGTGGGTGATGCGCTCGGGTTGGCAACGTTGGGGTTGCTCAACCCTGTGGCGGGCGACCAGCTGTAACTGTAGGGCTGCTGTCCATTATTGGCCGAACCGTTCAATTGCTGCGACGCACCCTCGCAAATGGTATACTGCGTTGGCCCCGCGTTCGCAGTGAAATTACAGGGCTGGGCATGTACGACCTGCACCCAGAACAAGGGCACAAGCACGGCAAGCCAGCGTAGCGGACCGTTCATTTTTCGAGCACACATTAGCACCTACGAAGGTACCCGGACCTGTAGACGCGTGCAGCGTCAAGACCACTGGTTATCAACGGCATCGTGTGATCAAGACGTTCGTTTGTGACGAACAGTTGCCCTTTGCGCCGATCAGCAGTTCCAGCGATCAACTTCCCGTCAAGGCCGTCCGGATGCGCTCGGAGACCTCTGCCGCGCGATCGAACACCATGAAATGGCCACCTCCTTTGACCACAATAGGCTGTTCGATGTACCCGATGGGCATCAGCCGGTCGTGGTCGCCATGGATATGGACCAGGCCCTTGGCGCGTGCCAAAGGACCATCCCAGCTCAGGCAGGCATTGATCTGCACTTTCAACTGGGCCAGCGTGTGCACCATCAGCAGGCCGTCGAAGAGCGTGCTGCTCTCGGCCGACTCCACCCCCATCTGCCAGCGCATGAACGGCAGCGAACGCTGGATGAACACCTTGGAAAGAATGCGCTCGGGATGTGTGCCACGCAACAACTTCAGCG
>Ga0315901_10006609_pt1 | contig 13851 bp, 10 predicted proteins | sample LakEriMetagenome_10_FD_203761 | JGI IMG/M metagenome (GOLD analysis project Ga0315901, IMG submission 203761) | Freshwater fungal communities from buoy surface, Lake Erie, Ohio, United States - Buoy 2 MA116 | ecosystem: Environmental > Aquatic > Freshwater > Lake | place: USA: Lake Erie, Ohio... | reverse complement strand
TTGGAAGTCTTGTTGCGCGCCCGCGCAATCGAGAACCAGTGTTACGTTGTAGCGTGCAATCAGACTGGATTTCACTCTGAGGGTCGGAAAAGAAACTGGGGACACTCAATGATCATTGATCCGTGGGGTCAGGTTTTAGCTCAGCTTGGCGAAGAAGTAGGTACGTTAGAGGCGACCTTGACAAAGGATCTTATTATTTCGGCGCGCAGTCGATTGCCAGCGCTGCAAGACAGGGTCTTCCGATAGGATTTAGCTTGTCAAAGTTATTCAAAAAGAATTTCTTTTAGCTGCAAGTTAATGCTGAGAAGTTTCCGCTTAGTTCAACATCCATTTTTCCTCCCACCATTTTTGATAGATCGCATCCAAGAATGATGGGAAGAAGTGTCTTGAAATTCTCTTCGATTTTTCCTTTGAGAGTTAATCCTAGCTTTAACTTAACATCATTGATGAGAAAGTTATCCGAAACATTCATCCGTCCAGAAAGATTAATCCCAATATCGTTTGCTAGCAGTCGTGTATCGGTCGGTATTTCTATAGATTTTTTGATGAGTTTTAATTTAATCCGAGCCTCGGAGAATTCCTGGCGCGGAATGGCTAATGTTTCATCCCTCATTTCAAAATAGGCTTGGTTGATCTTGAAGTCTAAGTCGGCTGTCGCTCGGTCCAAAGATTCGCCAATCTCGGGAAGATCAAAATGTGCGCTGCCCGAAATCTGACCACTCACTTCCGTCCGGAGGAAGGGCTGAATGGTCTGCAACATAGGACTATTTCCTGAGCGCACAAAGGCAAGAGCATTGTCGATGAATGGTCTGACTTCGAAATTGACGAAAGTTGCACGCATAGACCCGGAGGGAAGAAGAGCGGAGGGTGAGCGTGTCAGTTTAACGAGTCCTGCAATGCTGCTACCGATAGAGACATCGAGGCTACCGCCTGATTGAGTGAGCCGAAGATCACCTTCAAGCTGCCCAATAAGAAGCGGCAAGACGTGAAATGAAAAGGAGGCTCTGCCGATTTTAACAGTGGCCAATGGTTCGTTGACATTTGTTAATTGAATATCTTCTAGGCTTATTCCCACAGGAAATTTTAAATTGAAATCACCTACGCTGACTCGGATGGGCAGTTGTTGTTGAATGAGTATTTCATTAGTTTTACTTACTACAACCTCTTTCACAACATTGAATGGAAAGGAGAGGTAGAGAAACAAAAGAAACGATACGATTCCCACACCTGCATAGGTCATGATGAGACGCTTGCGTTTGTCTTTCTTACTGCGATGATTGACTGTATCGCTCCACATATCATCGCCAAATTGAGGCCTCATGGAAGACGATGAGGCTGAGGAGCCAGAAATTCCTTCAGAACGTTCAGCGGCAATCACAGGAATATCTTCAACTATCAAACTGCTTGGTGGCTGTTCTTTTTGCATGACATCGCGACTCCACTCGAATAGTTATTTTTTCTGCTCGATGCCATCTACGGCAAAGCTTGCATCGAAGAAGAGTTTGTTCTGGTAAAGCCCCTTGATTCTCAAATCACTCACTCGCAGCAGTTTGTCGTCAGATTCAATGGCGACGACAAGATCAATGATCTTCTTGAGGCTAATGTTGGAAACTCGGAACTCTGACCTTGTCCCTTTAAATTTTTCAGCAAGCGGTGTGCCGCGTATGAAATCCTTATCGCTGGCTGATTTGTCTGTTTTTGTGTTTCCACTGATTTGCAGTTCTAGAGATTTTGCCTTTTCCTCAAGCACAGAGAGAATTTGAAGACTTTCGGTAACAGAAGAAATTCTTTTGTCGAGTTCTTCAAATTTCTTTTTGGTCACCGCGTAATCCACCTGCTTCGCTCTCAACTTATTCATTGCCATGAAAGAGTGATCTAATTTTGACTGCAGGTTTGCCAGGGCGGAAAGGTAGATCGCAATGAAAGCAAAGATAGTCAGTCCCGCCAGTACAAAGCCCCCTACTATGACGGCCGTCCGGCCCTCCTGTGGCAGCTTAAAGTAACTATCCATGAAATATTCAATACGTTCGTTTTGTCTTCCGAAAATAAATTCTCGGACAGGCAGTAGCCAGCGCGGAATACCTGCCTGAGGATTTTCAGTCGCTTCATTTACACCGGCATTCATTTTAATTTACCTCTTTCATCGTAGCAGTCATGCTGAATTTTACTTTATCAGATCCAGGGACTCTTTCCGGATTATTTATTTTAACGCTCTGAAACGTACTAATTCCGCTTATGACCTTTCCTATTTTTTCTGCCGTAGCTAGATCGATAGTTTCACCTTCAATATCTGTTGTTCCATTGGAATGGACATGAAAGTTGGTGAAGTCGACAGTGATATTTTTGTCGATTGCAGATGAAACTTCCTTGAGAACTTTCAAGGGGACGGCACTTTTTAAATTTAGAAAACTGTCTATTGCAGCGCGCTTTGAACGCGAGTCTTCATCCATAATCTTGAAGGCTTTTTCGGAATAGAGCTTTAGATCCCAATTCGAGCGACTCGAGATGTTTTTTAGTTCTTTCGGTTCAGTACCCAAGGTTTGCTTAATCTCTGTCTGAAATTGCTTTTTTAATGTGTTGATTTGGTCGGAGTAAAGCCACCAGCGGAGCGCATAACTGCCAGTCAAGCAGATGGCCAATCCAAGCGCTAGTGCAGTGATGTTTGCAATCTGCTTGAAGACTGCATCATAACTACCCACAAGTGCAAGTTCGCCTTTGCGCAGATTGATCTGTGAGTGAGTTTTGCTGGGGACTCCTCTGAGGGCGATAGCAAGTGCTTGCGACAATAAATTTGTTTTGTCATCATCACTTTCGTCAAGTTTCAAGCGGGTTTGGTCAAAGGCCATGGGCTTGACGGGAATTTCGATCGTCTCCTGCAAAAAAGAAGCGATGTTGCGAATACTGGCTGTGCCGCCCGTCACCATTATTTGTGATGGTATGAGTCTTTCTTGGGCTTTAAATGAATGAAGGGTGCGGATAATTTCCTTGACCAAATCACCCGCTGCGACAGCCATTTGCTGTGCCACTATGAACTCACGCTCCATTCCGTTCGATGGTTTTGCGTCAGGTTTGTATTCGAGGTAACTGACGGCATGCTTAAGACGTTGCGCTTCACCGAAAGACACTCCGAGAGATTTAGAGAGCATTTCGGTGATATATCGGCCACCCATGCGAATGGTTCTGGCAGCAACAAATTTATTGTTGTTGATGAGTATTAAAGCTGTTTTTAAATGCCCAATATCCAGAATGAGTCGGCACTTATCGCCGGGATCCCAGACTTGCTCTCTTCCGTTTGTCGCTTGGTTTGATTTAGATTCGCCCGGATCCAGAAAAGGAAACAAGTTTATAAACGTCAGGTAGTCAACATCAATCACTTTGGGTTCTATTTCAAGCTCCTTGAGAGCTGATAAAAATGCTTCGATGTTCTCTTTTCTGCACATTGCAGAGAGCACGCTCGTCGTGCCGCCATTTACATCAATGATCTGCTGATCGATGATGGTTTCTTCAAGACTAAAGGGAGCATTGGCTTCGAGCTCATTCTGCACAACCAGGGGAATGTCTCGCTTTTTGACATTTTGGAAATTGAAGGTGCGAGTTGAAACAACGAGTCCATTCATTGCGGTGTATGTTCTGTCGACTTCGATAGAGTTTTCTGTGAAGAGCTGTCTGATTGCGGAATATTCGACCACATCCTGGTCAAGTCCATCAATCTCAGGAACGGCAATTTCATAAAATTTTTCTACGCGATAGGCATTGAACGTGTGGGTAATCTCAACTGCCTTTACACTGTAGCTACCAAAATCCAAGCCTAGAATCTTTTGCATTGATTCGCCAAGCTCCCTTTGCAGATTAAGACGGCTAAACATAGACCAGCTTATGCCGCATTCTCCGAACACCAAAGTCTAACCGATTTCTGTCTTTACGCTCGATGCCAATTCAATGGCAATCTGTTCGAAAGGTGACAAAGTAACAACTCTCAGTACGTTGAGGGCTGTTCATTCCTTTGACTGATTGATAATCTACTGTCGGTATGCCGCTATTGAAAAGGAGACTCTTGTTTAATGCAGCGTCCTAACGAGCGACAGGAATCCGAGGAACTCATTGTCCGCCGAATTGCGCGCCGACTCGATCGCTATTTTTCGGAAATGGAGCGCAATCGAGCAGGTCATAATCTTGTCGGTGAGGACAAAACTGCAGTTGTTAGGGTTGTTCCGCAGTCAGAGGGACTGGCACATCGTGAGGTCGTTGCTCAGCCTGTTGATAGTTCGTCCGGTTTGGTCGCGGTGCCGCTTGTTGCATCAGGTTCTCAGGAGTCTACCGGTGGTTCTGAACAGACCAGTGCGACTCATTTAAGTTCAACACAAAGTCTTGCTCGTCCTGCGCGTCTCACTCCACCACCTCCACCACCTCCACCTCCACCGCCTCCACCGCCACGGCCTTCTCGCTTGACGTCTTCGACACCACCGACGCCGCCGACACCACCGACACCACCGACGCCGCCGACACCACCGACGCCGCCGACACCACCGACGCCGCCGACACCACCGACGCCGCCGAAACCACCGACACCACCGACGCCGCCGACACCACCGACACCACCGACGCCACCGACACCACCGACGGCACCGACACCACCGACACCACCGAAGCCTCCTCCTCCACCGCCTCCGCCGCCACCACCGGCAGCGGCGAAAGAAGTGGAGCAGCAAAAGAGCAAGTCAGACAAGAAAGCCAAGGCCAACCATGGGCAAGCAACGAGTCTGGGTCAGTTTGATGCACCTGCAGGCACCAAGGCACCCTCCGAAACGGGAGCTCAGTTGCACAGCAGTCGTAAGCCGACTCTGATTTTGGGCATGACCAAGGAATTTATACTGACCCTTTTTGTTCTATTCGTCTTGGTCTTTTGCGGTATCTATTTCTTCTATGATTCAGGTTTCACCCATTGAATCATTGACGATCTTCCAAACTGCTTTGGATTCCTCTAATTTGATTAACCTTATGACTATTCTAATTAAATCTGATTTTTTGTTATAAATTCCAATATATTCGCTATTTTTCCAACTTCAGTTCTCCCTCTGGCCGCCGATGACATGAGTTGAATGGTGTTTTCAATCATGGAGACCTCTCATGGCAAATGGACGCGTCAGTTTTGGGTTGAGCTCTCGTTCGGGTCAAAGGATGTCAGCGAGATCAGAACGATTCAACCGCTGCAGTCGACTCGTTAAGTACCGCAAATTCACGGCGCGAGTAGCCTACAAGTCGACGCTTTTTGGAGAGGTCAACAAGTTAATCTTTGTTCAGGATTTTGAGGCCGCTGGAAAATATTTGGCTCAACTGTCATCCATGTATTGGAATGATCCTGAAATACACTTTCGACGCATTGAAGTAGCCTGCCGCACTGGATTTATTAAAGAAATGGCTGATGAATATCAACGACTGCATCGTTTAAATACAGAGCATCGAGTGATCGAGGCGGCGGCACTGCTCAGCCAGATTCGGCTTGCAGAAGTGAACTCTGAAGACCTAGCTGTCTATTCAGTCGCCGAGGGCGACGAGCACCCCAATCATCAGTTCAGAGCAGAACGAAAAGATGTGGTTGCTCTCGATGGCGGCAGTGAACGTGCTTTGCAAACAAATGGGACGGCGTCATTGCCTTCCTCGGAGCAAGTGACACGACAGCTTTTGACTCACTGGGAAGCGAGTCGTCCTTCAAGCTCAGTACCATCAGGTAAGACTCTGAGGATTGATAGAGCCCCAAGCCTTCCAGATGATATTGCACCGCCCGACGTGCCAGCACTTGCGGAGGCCTCCGCGGACGTTGATCTGCAAATGATTCGATCCACCATGGATGCTGTGGCAGTTAAAGAGGGTGAGGTTGATTCCCCGACGGTTGATGGTCTTGCACGAAAAAACAATCCATTGCTTCAGGCCGCCTTGAGATTACGCGATGATAAACCCAATGCCTCTTGGTCGTGGTTCGTGCTCGGCTGTGCGCTTGAATTTTCCGGACATCTGCAAGAGGCGGTCGATGCGTGGACGCGGTCATTTCATTTGAATTCATCATCGTTGGCTGTTCTTGCAACAATGGCTGAGCTGCAGCAAATTGGCGCGCTTCCGGAAGGGCACACTGACTATGCTGAACAGTTTGAGAAACTCGATCGATTTTTAGTTCATGGCACATATGAGACACATGTGCACTTGTACAAGTATTTTATGGAAAAGAGGGAAAGCAGTCACGCCATTTCTGCACTCAGAACTTTGGCTGATTGGATGCAGCGTCAGCGAGGAGAAGTTCCTCCGGAAATTGAGATTCTCTGCCTGCTGGGTGCTATGAATGCCTACAAGATTGATGCCAACAGCACTGCTGCGGAAGCATGCCGACGAGAAGCAGAAAATATTGCCATCGCATGTAAAAAGTCTCCCAAAAATTCATCCCAGGTCGCATTCATAGGACAAATTGCCGAGGAGTATGGGCTCACAAATCTTGCGCGTCTCTGCTTTTATTCAGTTCTGATTGCCAAAGATACCTCTCTTGAACTTGCGAGTCGGACTGCAGCTCACTGCGTGGCTCATTATGCTTCGTTGTCACTCAAAGAATGCCTCAAGACTGCTTATCTTAATCACTCCGGAAATGCTGAAATAAGATTTTGCCAACTTCTGTGTGAATTGACGCTCTCATCGGTACCTGTGCGACCTTATATGGAAAGAAAAAATAAGATTCGCGATGCACTATCCCGAAACCAGGCTGCCATCGCATTGCCGTTGATGCAGGAAGCTCTCCAAGAGACAACGGATGATGCCGAAATTCATTTTTATATGAGTGAAATGCTGTCTCGCATGGGAGTGACAGATCGAGCCAAGCACCATTTTTCGATGATGTATGAACTTGATTCACTCAATGTTGAATCGGTCCTTCGCTATTTGCATTTTCTTATAAAAAATAAAGAGTTTTTTTCTGCACAAGAGATCGCGCGCAAAACGACCGAGATTAATGGTCTGACAATTCAGCAACGCAGTGAACTTCATTGGGTCCGGGCCAGTGCTCTTTTGGCTGTCGGTGAAGTGGACGAAGCCAAAAATGAGATCGATCGTTCCCTCAGAAGTCATCCTTGGAATAGTCAGTACCTCGTGGTTGCATTGAATCTGTCTGTTCCTGCGAGTTTCAAGGCTAATGATCCACTCTTTTCTGAAAATGCTCTGGCAATTATTGAAACCTCGCTGCTCAACCAGCCGCGAAACCCTCTCAGTGAGGAGAAAGTTGGCCTTCTTTTGGAGCATGGTCGCAAGGCACTGCAGTTGGGTTTGAGCGAGTATGCTTTTATTTTGGGTAAGATTTTGTTCTCAATGTCTGACAAAAATGAAAGTGTGATTGAATTCTTCAGTAAGGTTGGTGCGAGCTTTGATCCACGACTGGCGGCTCAGCAGACTCTCATGCTTTTACAAAGTGATTCCAAGCTTTGGTCGTTTTCGCATCTTGCAGTTTGCATCGCCCGTCTCTATAGCCAGGCATTGGAATGGCCGCTCGTTGATGAATGGCTGGACATCGCCGTCAAATCAGGCATCGAGGATAAACAGGTCCGTTCCAAGATTTTTGAGATTGAAGCGCTCAAGCTTGCACTTCACGGGACAAATTTTAGAAAAGCACAGAGTTTGCTCGAAGCAGCTTTAGATATTTATGACGGCAACCAAAAGGTTCCTTCTGAGACTGGGGTCCTGCACGGCTATTTGCTTTTGGCACAAGGAAATATCAAGGCAGGCATTGAAAAAATGCAAAGCAGCATGGGAGACAGCGGGTCGATTCAGAGTCTTTATTTCCTCATCAAGGGGTTGGAAAGGGCTGGACGGTTGTCGAGCTCTGAATGTGAGAATATCCTGAAATTGTATCACTTGGCACCGACGAATTTGCTCGAACAGAAACTTATTGAAGAAATCTACTGCACGGTGGGTTCATATAAAACGGGAGTGCCGGTGAACCTCGCCTGTTAGCAGGAGTTTTAGGTACACAGAAGAAGGATCGGATTATGCCACTGCGCAAAGGAAAGAAAGATGTCAGTCAACCGATCCCGTCGCTCGCTCAGGTCAGGAAAATCCGCAGTCGTGTGAGCCTTGCGCCAGATTGGTGGATTGGAAAAACGCACGTTCTCATCGACATGGATGGAACGCTGATTGGTCAGCCGGGTGCTTTGTTTCACAATTTGTTTGCACTATTCGCACTTTTGCGGCTGAAGAAGTTGGGCTCTTTTTCAGACCTTTATCGCGCTGTTAACAAGACGGTCCAAACTGTTCTGTCTCCGCACTCCTATGCAAACAATGAGGACGCCTTTTTTGAGACGCTTGCTCGTGAACTGAATGTAACGAGACAAAAGATAGAGAAGTTCGCCGGCCGTTTTTTTGATTCTGATTATCCTTTTATTTGTCTAATTCTTCATTCTGAACCACATGCTCGCCGTCTACTCGATCTTTTGCATGCCACAGGCCGGCACGTGACGCTGGCAACAAATGCTATTTTCGGCCGACGCGAAATCGAGCTGCGCTTAAAGGCCTCTGATCTCTATCTCCATGATTTTGATCTAGTTACGTCGTGGGATGTTATGAAATCGACAAAACCACACAGCGCTTTTTTTGAAGAAACCCTCAAAAAAATAGGCGGGACGCCAGAATCAACGGTCATGATTGGTAATGATCCGTTTTATGATCTTCCTGCTTATCAACTGGGAATTGAAACCCTGCTCGTCGGTCAGCGATTGTCCATCGGTGATATTGCGGATTCATTGGAGGCATCTCTCAACGAGCAAACGGTGAATTCGTAAAGCTTGTTTTTCAAGGTCAACTTGTCACACGGCTGCGCAGATAAGGTTCTGCCACCAGAATGGCCAAAGCTGCTAGCGCATGCTGAATCTGTCCAGAGCGAGCCATCATCAGCGCCTCTTCGATGGGAACCGTGCGGATTTTAATGATCTCGAAAGGGTCATGGTGGTCACGGGGCTGCGCCAATGGCTGGCAGTCAAAGGCTATAAAATAAGTAATGCGGTTACCTTGAATCGCGGGATTTGGAGCATAGCCGGGAAGCGAAAGAAGTCTGTGACTTGTTAGCCCTGTTTCCTCCTCGAGTTCGCGAAGAGCTGCCAAAGTGAGATCCTTTTCTTCCGCATCAACTGCGCCTCCCGGGGTTTCCAGAGTTACCGTGTCGGTTCCAACGCGATGTTGTTCGACCATGATGATATGGCCGTCGGCCGTGAGAGGAACCACGTTGACCCACTGTGAGCAGCGAAGGGTATACATGTCTTGATGATGTCGTCCGTCTGGCGTTGTCGCCTGCCGTGCCTCGACTTTAAAGATCGGACAACTAAAGGCCTCGTGTGGTGCGCTGAGTTTGAAACGACCCAGTGTGTCGTCCGATTGTTCAGCGTCGGACGCAGAATCGGATTTTGTCTTTAAAAAGGGTCTGGATAATGGATCTGAATGTGTCATAAACATCTACCTCAAAAAAAGATTGAGTCCAGCTATTTTGCCAGTCCGGTCCAGTCAATGCTATGACCGCCACTCGGTTTAAAACGCTCTTTTGACGGAGGCCCCCATGGCTCTGATTTCCTTGCGCCAGTTACTCGATCATGCAGCTGAAAATTCATATGGAATCGCTGCGTTTAACGTCAATAATCTTGAACAAATTCAGTCAATCATGGAGGCTGCCAAGGAAACGAACAGTCCTGTGATTATTCAAGCAAGCCGTGGTGCACGCGCCTACACAAACGATGTGTTTTTGCGTCATTTGATGTTTGCTGCTGTTGAACTTTATCCCGAGATTCCTGTGTGTGTGCATCAGGATCATGGCAACTCGCTGACCACCTGCCTGTCGGCAATCCGTAACGGCTTTACGAGTGTGATGATGGACGGCTCTTTGATGGAAGATGGTAAGAGCCCAGCCTCCTATGAATACAATGTTCAGGTGACCCGCGAGGTTGTGCGCTGTGCTCATGCCATGGGTGTGAGTGTTGAGGGTGAATTGGGGTGCTTGGGTTCGCTCGAAACAGGGATGGGCGAAAAAGAAGATGGTCATGGTTTTGAAGGAAAACTATCCCATGATCAATTGCTCACCGATCCCGATGAAGCCGCTCGTTTTGTCGATGAAACGAAAGTCGATGCACTGGCTATCGCAATCGGAACAAGTCATGGAGCTTACAAATTCACCCGTAAACCGGATGGCGGTATCCTGAATATCGAACGGATCAAAGCCATTCACAAAAAGTGTCCGAATACACATCTTGTGATGCACGGATCCAGTTCGGTGCCACAGGATCTGCAGGAGGAATTCCGAAAATACGGCGGCGAAATGAAGACAACCTGGGGCGTTCCAGTTGCAGAAATTCAAGAAGGGATTCGCAATGGGGTGCGCAAAATCAATGTCGATACGGACAACCGGTTGGCCATGACAGTCGCAATCCGCAAGGTCTTCAAAGAGAACCCGAGCGAGTTTGACCTGCGCAAATATATGGCTCCAGCGCGCGCCGCAATGCAAAAAATTGTTGCTGAACGCATGGTGCAGTTCGGACAAGCCGGTCAGGCCAGCAAAATTAAACCGCTGGGTCTCGACGTTATGGCCAAGAAGTATTTGTAAGCTCAGCTTTTACTGCGGCCAGTGTCCCTAGCAGGTGCGAGACCACATGCTCAGGTCCGGCAACGATATGTTTGTCTGACAGCACGTTGAAGGGCTGGCCTTCATAGTTGACAACGCGGCCGCCTGCTTCCCGGACCAGCAAATCTCCCGCTGCCATATCCCATGGCGATAGCCTTGATTCAAAAAATCCGTCGAAGATCCCTCGTGCCGTGAGCGCTAAATCAAGGGCGGCAGCACCATTAATGCGCAGCCCGAGGATCTGATTTTGCAAAACTTCAATGCAACGGATGACACCATGCAGGCTCTCGCCTTTGTTGGAACTAAAGCCGGTCGTCAGACTCCATCGGCTCGGGGATTTTTCGCCGGAGATTTTCAGGGGCTGTCCGTTTACAAAGGCGCCTTGCCCGAGCGCCGCGGTGTACAAATCATCGGTCCCCGGCTGATGAATGGCTGCTCTTTCGCAGACAAACAGGCCGTTTTTCATCCGTCCGCACGCGACAGAGATACAGTGAAAAATATTTCCTTTTGAGAAATTTGTTGTTCCATCAATGGGATCAAGAATCCAGACAACTGTTCCATCGGGAGGCATTTCGGAGGGTGTCCCCTTCGACCATCCCGATTCCTCGCCCAAGATCCAATGGGCCGGAGAGATGCGTCCTATCTCAGCTTTCAGGAAGTCTTCTGAGGCGAGGTCGGCCTCGGTCACCAAACCCAGATTTGCTGATTTCTCATCAATTTTAATCTCTCGTCGAAAATACGCAGAAGTGAGCCGCCCTGCCGCCCTTGCGAGCTCACCGATGCGTCCTAAGGGGGGCAAATCAGTTATTTCTTCAGACACAGATCGATCTCCCATGGTTTAACTTTCCTCCTTGAACTTTTAGATGGTTCACATGGCATCTTTAGGCATCATTGACTATGAGAGCGTTGCGACAGATGGCGAGCTTCATAGAATGAGGCTGCCCATGTTAGGGTCAAATGGGACTCTAGGTCCAGCCTGTCTGGCCGGGGTCTGCCCATAGGCTGGGAATTGTCTGATAAAAGACCAATCGCAGGCTTATCAAAACTCAAGAAAGGTCACTCATGGAAACGACCACCCTCCTTCTGACAACTGCCGTTGCAGGATTCTGCGGCGCCGCGGGTGCTCTGTTGGCGCGCCGGTTTGTGTTGAAAACTCAAAGTGCTGTTGCAGGACTTGGAGAGTCTGCTGAGCAAGTCATCCGCAACGCCAAACAACGGCGTGATGCTATACTCGACGAAGCACTGCGGGCAGCAAGAGAAGATCTCGATGCCGAGGCCCAAAGGCTCGAAGAAGATCGTGCCGTCGTCCGTGGTTTTCAAGATGACTTTGAGCGGGAGCTGAATCAGCGCCAGAGTAAAATTGATCGCAAATGGAATGATCTTCAAACGCACGAAAACTTGCTTTCGGCGCGGCTGCAAAAGAGCCATGAAACCCCTCCTGAACTTGCACAATTTGACTCACAGACCTTAGAAGTGAATCGTGCGCTCGTCGATTCGTTAGTGGTCAAGACTGGTTCACGCCGTGAAGACGTTAGTGCCGTGATTCATGATGAAGTTCTCAATGCGGAGAAGTTGGGAATTTCAAAATGGTTGGTTGAACATCAGGAACGCTTGAAGAGTGAAGCTCAAAAAGGTGCTCGCGATGTCCTCCTCAATATCTATAACCGATACAGTCCGCGATTCGTCTGGCCTAAAACAAGTTTCAATGTCGAAGCTCCCTCGCAGGAGGTTGTGGCTCGCCACTTTGGAGAAGGCTCACCGCTGGCCATCCTGCTGCTCGAGGGAACCGACACTTCTCTGGACTCAGTGGTTGATGCGCAATCAAACGAACCACCGACACTTAAAATCTCAGGTGGCGCAGGTGTCGACAAGGAAGTGATCCGGCTGACACTCGAAGAGATGTTCGCGCGCCATCAATTCAATCCTGACAGGGTTCGACAAATACTCAAAAAGCATCGACAAGATGTGGATAAGACGATTCTCCGAATGGGGCAGGACGCCATTAAAGTTCTTGGGCTCGACAGCATGCATCCGGAAATTCTTAAACTCATCGGTGCCCTCAATTACCGGACAAGCCATCGCCAAAATCAATACTTTCATTCATTAGAAGTGGCACGGTTGGCAGGCATGCTTGCTGAGGAGGTTGGAGTCGATCCCAAACTCGCGAAGCGCTCGGGTATTTTGCACGACATCGGCAAGGTTCTTGATTATAAAATTGAAGGAAGTCACGCGGTCATCAGCGGTGATTATGCAACCCGTTTTGGTGAGGCCGAAAACGTTGTCGACACCGTATTATCTCATCATGATGATAAGATCGTTGAAACACCTCACGCCTACATTTTAAAAGCTGCAGACGCCATGTCGGGTGCGCGTCCAGGCGCACGCGTCGATATGGAGGAGGGCTTTCAAAAGCGCATCGAGGGAATTGCCGAGGTCATCAACAGCTTTCAAACACAAGGAGTCACGGGCTCGGCAATTATGCATGCCGGCCGTGAAGTTCATGTCTTTGTCGATAATCGTAAAATAAAGGACAAGGATATTGATCCACTTGCGCAGAATATTTGCCGCAAGCTTGAATCGGATGTTCAGTTCCCCGGGCAGATTAAAGTGACGGTTGTGCGACGGATTGAGATTTCTGAGGTTGCCTGACAGATTGAATCGAGGGCAGGGGAGACGCCATAGGCGAGCGTCTAAGAGTTCACGGCTATGCTTAAGCAGAAGTAAGATTTCTTCCTCATAAGCAGTTTCAAAATTGCTGTGAACGCGTTTTAATTTTTTAGTTTAAAAACAGATCATCCGCAGATGGCAGGACTGTTCACTTTTTTGCTGCCGAATTCAAAAAGTGGTCGACCCTCAAGGATCAAGTTTTCAGAATGCGTTTCAACCCAGAGTGATCCATTGAGAAGAGCGTGGGCGACGATATCCGCCGATATGGGGGCATACTTTGCAAGGCCTGCACCCAAATGATCTCTCAAAAATCCTGCGAGAGATCCAAAAAGTTTGGCAGCTAAGGCTTCTGTCAGCCGAAATTCACTCCGTTCGCCCAACAAGAGTGATGGACGAACAATAACGTATCGCAGTCCGCTGCTGCGCAATTCAGTCTCCAATTGCGCTTTTGTGTTGAGGTATAATCCACGCGGTACATCTGCTCCAATGGATGAGATGAGTGCAAAAATTGGATTTGACGAACGCACGGCGTGAATGAGCGCTCTTGGATA
>Ga0315901_10006607_pt1 | contig 13854 bp, 12 predicted proteins | sample LakEriMetagenome_10_FD_203761 | JGI IMG/M metagenome (GOLD analysis project Ga0315901, IMG submission 203761) | Freshwater fungal communities from buoy surface, Lake Erie, Ohio, United States - Buoy 2 MA116 | ecosystem: Environmental > Aquatic > Freshwater > Lake | place: USA: Lake Erie, Ohio... | reverse complement strand
ACGGGCAAATTATCTTTGTCATTTTCATCTAGATCGCACCTTACAAAACGGCAGACTGACTGCACGTGAAGATGTGGGTTATTTGCGTGATATTTCACGCTTTATGAAAACCACCACCACAGGGGATAAAGCAGAATTAGCAAAGATTCCAGAAAATGCTTTGATTTGGAATTTAGTGACTTCCACACGTGATAACTGCTTAGGTGCAGAGTGCGCCAGTTATCAAGATTGTTTTGTAATGAAAGCGCGTAAAGAAGCACAACAAGCAGATGTGGTAGTGGTCAATCACCATTTATTTTTTGCTGATGTAGCGTTAAAAGATACAGGCGTAGCGGAATTACTTCCCACAGCGAATACCGTCATCTTTGATGAAGCCCATCAATTACCCGATACAGCGACCTTATTTTTTGGTGAATCTATCTCCACTTCACAAGTGCTAGAGTTGTGTCGTGATGTCCTAGCCGAAGGCTTAACGCATGCGCGTGATGGTGCTGATTGGGGCAAGGTTGTCACAGGCGTGGAAAAAGCAGCACGTGATTTGCGACTGACCTTTCCCGTCGAAGTTACGCGTTTGGCTGTGAATCAATTAGCACCGAGCAGTGAATTTTTTCCAGCGTTGGCACATTTGCGCGCCATGCTGCAGCAAATGATCACAACACTAGCATCGCAAGCAGAACGTGCTGAAACGATAGAGCAATGTAGAGTGCGTGCAGTGGAAATGGAAAGCCACTATGCAAGTTGGAGTGCAGCGGCAAATCAAACTACAAAATCGAATGACGATGCTGAGTCTGCCAATGTTTTGTGGATAGAAGCATTTTCTTCTTCACTGCAGTTGCATCAAACTCCCTTGAGTATTGCACCTATCTTTAGCAAACAGCGTGAAGGCACCCCGCGTGCATGGATATTTACGTCCGCTACTTTAGCAGTGAAAAATGATTTTAGTCATTACAGTAGTCAGCTAGGTTTATCGGAAGAAGTGTCGATGTCATGGCCTAGTCCCTTCGACTATGCGAATCAAGCTTTGTTATATGTACCCACTGATTTGCCAGTTCCAAATTCACCTGGCTATATTGATGCTGTGATTGATGCAGCCTTACCAGTGATAGAGGCCGCAGGAGGTAGAGCATTTTTATTGTGTACCACTTTGCGTGCAGTGAAACGTGCTGCTGAACGCTTAAGCGAAGAATTTAAAAAACGTGGGTGGGATTGGCCTTTGCTAGTGCAGGGTGAATTAGGTCGCACTGAATTACTTGATAGATTTCGTAGTGCAGGCAATGCAGTGTTAATAGGTAGTCAAAGTTTTTGGGAGGGCGTTGATGTACGCGGAGATGCTCTATCTGTGGTGATTATCGATAAACTTCCTTTTGCACCACCAGATGATCCTGTCTTAGCAGCGCGTATCGCAGAGATGGAAAAGCGTGGCATGAATGGTTTTATGCATCATCAATTACCGGAAGCGATTATTACCCTGAAACAGGGTGCAGGGCGATTAATACGCGATGAAACTGATCGTGGTGTGTTGATGATTTGCGATCCGCGTTTAATTTCTAAACCATACGGCAAACGTATTTGGCAAAGCCTGCCGCCTTTTGCGCGTAGTCGAGAATTAGGGTCGGTCATTAGTTTTTTGCAACGTGATCTAGGTAGCCAAACTGCGCCTAGCGACGAGTAGCAACTGTAAAAGGCATAGAAATTGTCTTAAATTGCATTGCTATTTCTGCATGCTAGGTAAGGTGAGAGATTTCATCAATCCGACATGAATCACTTGCTGTCCTCAGGTAAAATCTGCTTGAGTATATTTATTAAGTCTATGCCGCAGTGAGTCTAAGCGCTCCATGCAAAATTTTTCACACACTAGGTGTCACGCGACCTCACTCTATGAAAATTTTAATTAGTAATGATGATGGCTACCTAGCACCTGGAATTATTGCGCTAGCTGAGCAATTAGCTACGATTGCAGATATTGTCGTTGTCGCACCTGATAGCAATCGATCGGGATCGTCGAATTCACTCACCTTAGATCGACCTTTGCGTGTTGTGCAATCGGCAAATGGGTTTTACTCCATTAATGGAACGCCTAGTGATTGCGTGCACATTGCATTGACGGGGATTTTGACGGAGCGTCCTGATCTGGTGGTCTCAGGGATTAATCAAGGTCAGAATATGGGTGATGACACTTTATATTCAGGGACCGTCGCTGCAGCTACCGAAGGCTATTTATTTGGTATTCCAGCGATTGCATTTTCTCAAGTTGATCATCGTTGGGCACATCTAGATGCAGCGGCACGCGTTGCAAAAGACATCGTGCTGAGAAAGTTCGAAGCATTACACAAGCCTTTTTTGTTGAACGTGAATATCCCTAATCTGCCGTATGAAAAATTGCAGCGTGTAGTTGCAACGCGCTTGGGTAAGCGTCATGAATCAGAGCCAGTGATTAAAACCCAAGATCCTCATGGGAATGATATTTTCTGGATAGGGCCTGTGGGTAAGGCTAAAGAAGCAAGTGCAGGTACTGATTTTCATGCAACTGCAGAAGGCTGTGTTTCGGTCACACCGCTACAAATTGATTTGACACACGCTAGTCAGCTAGAAAGATTGCAACAGGTTTTATCATGAGTGATCAACCATCTGGCGCCAAGCCTAAGCGTTTCCCTTTGACGCTAGATGCGGTCACAGATAAAGCAACGCGCTCGCGTGCTACCGTTGCACCACGCTTCAATAGTACCCAGACTGCAGTAAAAAATGTGGCAGCACGTGCACCAGTATTAGTGAAATCTTCACCACCCTCTGTATTGAATACGCCGACTGAAAAATCGGTAGCGAATGTTGCTAACACGGTTAAACGTGATGACAACATGACGCTAGTTTCTGATGCAATTCGCAAAGCGATGGTTAAGCGTGTACAGCAACAGGGTGTACAAGACCCACTGGTATTAGCTGCGATGGAAGCGGTACCACGTCATTATTTTTTAGAGCCTGGCCTTGCTAGTCAGGCTTATATCGATGCATCACTACCGATTGGTTATCACCAGACAATTTCACAACCTTATATCGTCGCGCGCATGATAGAGATTTTGCGTGAGCAGACCACAGGTAAATTAAATCGTGTATTAGAAATTGGCACAGGCTGTGGCTATCAGGCTGCAGTGTTGGCGCATGTGGCGAAGGATGTTTATTCCATAGAGCGTATCAAACCCCTACATGAACTAGCACGGAATAATTTGCGTCAATTACGTATACCAAATTTACGCTTACATTATGGCGATGGTATGCTAGGTTTTCCTCAGGTGGCGCCATTTGATGGCATCATTCTCGCAGCAGCAGGTCTAGAAGTGCCACAAGCTTTGTTAGATCAAATGGCAGTGGGTGGCAGATTGATCGCACCTATAGGAGAAAAAAATCAAGTGTTGAAATTAGTGCTGCGCACAGGTGTGTTTGAATGGAAAACCGAAACCCTGGAGACTTGTCACTTTGTGCCGCTGAAAGCCGGCACTCTGGGTTGAGCAGCATATTTTTATTGCGAGAAGCGAGTCTTAGTTTATGAAAAGAGCGACTATTTATTTTGGCTTGTTAGTAGGTGCGACATGCATCTTGAGTGCTTGTGGTGGCTTGCCTAGTAATGCACCGATAGATGATCGTACTAATCCGATTAAATCAAAAAATCAAACGACAAAACCAGAAGCAGAAAAAGCTGAAGCAGAACCAGTGATCGTAGACAAGCCTGGTTTTTATACCGTAAAAAAAGGTGATACCTTAATTCGCATTTCTCAGCAATTTAATCAACGTCTGTCTGATTTAGTCGACTGGAATAAATTAAGCGATCCAAATGCAATTAAAGCTGGACAGGTTTTGCGTATAGAACCCGAAGAGGGTGTTAGTGTTGCTCCTGCTGATTTGAATGCAGGCATAGAAGTTAAGCCTTTGAATGCAAATAGCGCTCCTGTGCCCGCACAACCACCAGTCAATAAAACAGGCCCACTAGGGAATAAGACTGTTTACTCTGAACAGATAAATGCTAATTCTCAAAAAAGTGAATCAGCTAGTTCGGCTACTAGCACCTCATCGAGCACCCCAACTAATGCAGCGCCAAAAACGGCTTCAACTCCGACACCTAGTAACGTACCAACGACATCAGCATCAAATAGTCCAACGACTGCTAGTCCTTCGAAATTCATTTGGCCAACCAATGGTTCAGTCATAAAAAATTTCGAAGCAAATAAAAAAGGAATTGATATCAGCGGACAAGCAGGTCAGTCAGTCGTAGCAGTAGGCGATGGCACTGTGTTATACGCAAACAATATGCGTGGTTATGGCAATCTAGTTATCATTGATCATGCAGATGGTGTTGTTTCAGCATATGCGCATAATAAATCTCTGATGGTTAAGGAAGGCCAATCGGTGACCAAGGGTCAGCAAATTGCAGAGATGGGAAATACGGATAGTGATAACGTCAAACTCCATTTTGAAATGCGTCAGTTAGGTAAGCCAGTTGATCCTGCTTCGCTTCTACCTGCACGCTGATTCTTTATCGCACTTACCCTTAGTGCTCGCTTTTTAGTCTCATGAATACTCCGCCTACTCAGTCACTGCAAGATACTATTACCATTGAGTCCCTCGATATGGAGGGACGTGGTGTAGGACATTTAGATAATGAAGACGGCACACCTGGCAAAGTGATTTTTGTTGAAGCTGCATTACCGGGTGAGATTGTTAAATTTAAATCTTTCCGCAAAAAATCTAAGTGGGAAGCAGCGCACATGACAGCATTGTTGCGTGAGTCTTCACTCAGAGTCAAAGCCAAGTGTGCTTACTTTGGTGTGTGCGGTGGTTGCGCTATGCAGCATCTTGAGCCTTCTGCTCAAGTCGCTGCTAAGCAGCGTGTCTTAGAAGATAACTTGCGTTTCATCGGTAAGGTACAAGCTTCTACTTTGTTGCGTCCTATACATGGGCCGAATTGGGGTTATCGTTATCGAGCGCGACTCTCAGTGCGTTATGTCGTAAAAAAAAGCACGGTCTTGATAGGGTTTCACGAAAAGAAATCTGGCTTCATTGCTGATATGAAGTCTTGCGAAATTTTGCCGCCTAGTGTGTCGGCAATGTTGATGCCCATGCGTTCTATGATTGCAGCATTGAGTATTCGTGATCAGTTGCCGCAAATCGAATTAGCTTTGGGTGATGGACCGAATGGCAAAGTCATCGTCATGGTTCTTAGAGTGATGGCTGCACCAACTGAAGAAGACAAAGCCTTGTTAATGGCGTTTGCAGATGAATGGGGCGTGCAATGGTGGTTGCAATCTAAAGGACCCGATACGGCGGTGCCGTTTTATCCAAATACACATCCTTTGCATTACACCTTGCCGGAATTTGGCATTAGCATGCCTTTTAAACCCACTGACTTTACGCAAGTGAATCATCAAATCAATCGAGTGTTGGTTGCTCGTGCTTTACGTTTGCTAGATGTGCAACCGACTGACAGAGTCGCAGATTTATTTTGCGGCTTAGGTAATTTCACATTGCCTTTAGCAACCATGGCACAAGAAGTGATTGGTATAGAGGGTAGTGATGCGCTGACTGAAAGAGCAATGGCGAATTCACGTCATAATCAGTTAGAAGCTAAGACAAAATTCTTTAGTCGTAATTTATTTACTTTCACATTGGAAGATTTACGTGCACTGAAAAAATTTGATCGCATGCTGATTGATCCACCACGTGAAGGTGCGATGGAAGTATGCAATGCCATAGCAAGTCTGATGCAGCTAGAGCCCAATCAGTGTCCTAGTCGTATTGTGTATGTCTCTTGTAATCCGGCTACGCTGGCACGTGATGCCGGCATACTGGTAGAAGCGGGCTATGTGTTATCACAAGCGGGTGTCATCAACATGTTTCCCCACACTGCACATGTAGAGTCGATTGCGGTATTCGATAGAGCCAGTTGAAGAATAAAAAATGCCGGCTGAGTAGCCGGCATTTTTGTGAACTGACAACTTAGACAAATTAGTCTCTGTCGCCACCAACGATACCTAGAATCGATAACAGATTCACAAACACGTTATATAAATCCAAGTAGATAGAAAGAGTAGCGGTAATGTAGTTGGTTTCGCCACCGTTGATGATGCGTTGAACATCAAACAAAATATAAGCAGAGAAAATCAACACAGCAATCGCTGATACAACTAATTGCAAGATGGTGAGTTGTAAAAAGATATTAGCAATGCTCGCCAATAGCAAAACAATCACGCCTGCAAACAACCAGCTAGACATACCTGAAAAATCACGTTTGCTGGTGGTCGCAATCGTAGCCATGACTGCGAAGATGATGGCAGTGCCACCAAACGCGGTCATGACGAGCGAGGCGCCATTCGAGAAATTCAAAATTCGTCCGATCAGTCCTGACAGCATCAAGCCCATGAAGAAGGTAAAGCCGAGTAACACAGCTACACCAGCGGCTGAATTCTTGGTTTTTTCAATCGCATAGAAAAAACCAAATGCGATAGCCATGAAAACCAACATGCCGATAAACGGGCTGCCAGCAAAGAAAGCGAAATTCATCTGCACACCCATCCAAGCACCAAGCACAGTTGGAATCATGGAGAGAGCTAATAGCCAGTAAGTGTTGCGCAGTACGCGATGTCTTACTGCTAGCGTATCTGCAGAAGTGTCATAAATTGAAGGAAAGGATTGGTTCATATAAGAGCCTCCGTAAAGTTGCCAGAAACAATACTACCAGAGTGGTAGTGTGATGCCAAAAATATAATCAATTTGAAACCAGCAAGCAAAGTCTACCGCAAATTTGAACAGTCGTTGCAAGGTGAACCAAGCTTATCTCAGAGGGAAATCACAGGGGTTTCATGCTAAAATTCGGGGTTAATCAGAAATCTTCTGTGTTTTCCTATCCCCTTAATTTTATTGGAGTTTTTACAAATGGCAATCGAGCGCACCCTGTCGATTATTAAACCAGACGCTGTGGCGAAGAACGTCATTGGCCAGATCTATTCCCGTTTTGAAGGCGCAGGCCTGAAAATCATCGCAGCACGCATGATGCATCTTTCACGTGCTGAAGCGGAAGGATTCTATGCCGTGCATCGTGAGCGTCCTTTCTTCAAAGATCTCGTTGATTTCATGATTTCCGGACCTGTCATGGTGCAAGCGCTCGAAGGTGAGAACGCCATCTTGAAAAATCGCGAACTCATGGGCGCGACCGATCCTAAGAAAGCAGACAAAGGTACGATCCGTGCCGATTTTGCTGATTCGATTGATGCAAACGCAGTGCATGGTTCAGATGCGGCAGATACTGCCAAAACTGAGATCAGCTACTTTTTCCCTGCGCTAAACGTCTATACCCGCTGATTGGCCAACACGCATTTGTTATAAGCTGCATGCTTATAGGGTGTGATAGACATAACAAATGCGTTGGAATCAAATGCCATGACGACACTCACCAATTTGCTGGATCTTGATTCAGAAGGGCTGGTCGCTTGGTGCGGTCAGCTTGGAGAGAAGCCGTTTCGAGCAAGGCAATTACAGCGTTGGGTGCATCAGTTTGGTGTGAGTGATTTTGACGCCATGACTGATTTGGCAAAATCGCTGCGCGATAAATTAAAAATTCACGCCTGTGTAACAGCGCCTTCCATCATTAGTGATCACACTTCAACTGATGGTACACGTAAATGGTTAATCGACGTTGGTAATGGCAATGCAGTCGAAACCGTATTCATCCCTGAAGAAAATCGCGGCACCTTGTGTGTTTCCACACAAGCTGGTTGCGCAGTCAATTGTCGTTTTTGTTCGACTGGCAAACAAGGTTTTTCACGCAATCTCACTGTGGCTGAAATTATTGGTCAGTTGTGGATAGCTGAATTCACTCTGCGTCGGACTAAGGGTGAAGCTGCTGGACCTAAAGGTGAGCGTCAAATAACCAATGTTGTGATGATGGGCATGGGCGAGCCTTTGCTGAATTACGAACCGACCATCGCTGCATTAAAACTGATGTTAGATGATCATGCTTATGGCTTGTCGCGTCGCAGAGTGACGGTATCGACTAGCGGTGTGGTGCCGATGATGGATAAGTTGGGACTAGATTGTCCAGTTGCCTTAGCCGTATCTTTGCATGCATCGAATGATAAATTGCGTGACATGTTGGTGCCGCTGAATAAAAAACACGATTTGTCAGAATTAATCGCTGCTTGCAAACGTTATCTTGCATACGCTCCCAGAGATTTCATCACGCTTGAGTACTGCATGTTAGATGGTGTGAATGACAGCGATGAACATGCACGAGAGCTGCTCGCGCTAGTGCGCGATTTGCCGTGTAAATTTAATCTTATTCCGTTTAATCCTTTTCCTGAGTCTGGGTTGAAACGTTCAGCTGCAGGCAGAATTAAAGCATTTGCTCAAATATTGATGGACGCAGGTATTGTGACGACTGTGAGAAAAACGCGCGGTGATGATATTGATGCGGCATGCGGTCAGCTAGCTGGCGATATACAAGACAGAACGCATGTGCAAGAACGTATGCAACGTATGCAAGACTATCAAAAAAAATACGGCAAAGATTTTGGTCGTATTGTGGAGATACCTGGGTGAGAATTTTCATTTCATTAGCTTTGCTTTTGCTGACTGCATGTGCTCAGACATCGAAGCAAGATTTAAACGCAAATAATGTTGAGCGTGATAATCGTCATCGTGCTGAACTGCGTGTTGAGCTTGCCTCTGCTTACTATGCTGAAGGTCAATACAGCACTGCGCTAAATGAAGTGGATACAGCACTGGCTATTGATCCTAGCTTGGCAGGTGCACATGGCTTGCGTGGTTTGGTTTTGATGCAAATCGGTCAGGATAAACAAGCTGAACGTAGTTTGCGTGAAGCGTTACGACTTGCGCCAGAAAATCCAGATTGGCAAAACAATATGGGTTGGTTTGTTTGTCAGCGTCAGTCAGCTAAAGCAGCCATGCCTTATTTTTTACAAGCGCTTGCTAATAAAGCATATAGCTCTCCGCAAAAAGCTTTGCTCAATGCGGGATTGTGTAGCTTAAAAGATCAAGATGTAATCAATGCAGAATTCTATTTTTTGCGCGCTTTACAATTCGAGCCTAATCTTGTTTTAGCGCGGGTAAAGTTAGCTAAAATTTATTTTGAGCGCGGTGATTTAGCTAAAGCGCGTCGGCATATTTTAGTTGCAATACAAAGCGAGAAAATTGTTATCGAAGATTTGATGATGGCTATTCATATTGAACGTAAGTTAGGTGATCGTGCAGCTGAAAAGAGTTTAGTTTCTAAACTCAAACGACTGTATCCCGATGCACCTAAAGCAACAGGGTATTTAGGTGGTGAACTTGATGAGTGATAAGAATAACGAAAAAACTGTTGCGGATGTCGAGTTAGAAGAGGATCACGCTCAAAAAGATCCCTATTCTGAGATAGAACTGCCAGGGGAAAAATTAGCTACGCGTCGTCGTGAACTGAATCTAACATTAGAGCAGGTGTCACAAACGCTCAAACTCAGTACCCGACAAATTGCAGCGATTGAAGTAAATGATTTTGCTGCACTGGCAGGCATTACTACCGTAAAGGGATTTATCCGTTCCTATGCAAAATTGCTAGGTTTAGACCCTGATCCCTTAGTTCAGATGGTTACGCATGAAGTACGCGCTGATTTTGATCCTGTCTTACGTCGCCCTTTACCAGCGGCGAGTGTCTCAGCGATTAGCCACACTTCACTAGAGCGTAGTCGTCTTGGTGCTAATTTAATGCGTTTTGCGATGATGGTGTTGAGTATATTGCTGCTCGCACTTTTCGCGCATGACATGGGTTGGTTAGCAGCTTCCCCATTGAATTTACCTAGTACTTTGTTAAGAGTAATCGCGCCATGATTAAAGATGATCAAAATCAGATTGCTTCAGGTCCTGAAAATCGTAACGCACGACGCAGTGTTAGTGTGCGTTATGGTTCACGTGAAGTGATTATCGGAGGGAATGCACCTATCGTTGTGCAATCCATGACAAATACAGATACGGCAGATGTGATTGCGACTGCAATACAAATCAAAGAATTAGCGCGTGCTGGATCTGAAATGGTTCGTATCACAGTGAATACGCCCGAAGCAGCCGCCGCAGTGATCGCTATTCGTGAGCAACTCGATAAAATGGATATCGATGTTCCTCTAGTGGGTGATTTTCATTACAACGGACATACTTTACTCAATGATTATCCTGAGTGTGCACAAGCCTTATCGAAGTATCGTATTAACCCTGGTAATGTAGGTCAGGGTGCTAAGCGTGACGCACAATTTGCACAAATGATAGAAATTGCTCGTAAATACGATAAGCCAGTTCGTATAGGCGTGAATTGGGGCAGTCTTGATCAAGCATTGTTAGCGCGCATCATGGATGAAAACGCGCAACGTACACAACCTTGGAGTGCGCAAGCGGTGATGTATGAAGCACTCGTGACCTCTGCGATAGAAAATGCACAGCGTGCTGAAGAGTTAGGTTTAGGGCGTGACCGCATTATTCTTTCTTGCAAAGTCTCAGGCGTACAAGATTTAATTGCGGTGTATAGAGAGCTAGCAAAACGTTGCGACTATCCATTACATTTAGGATTAACCGAAGCAGGTATGGGTAGCAAAGGAATTGTGGCATCGACTGCTGCTTTAGGTGTGTTGTTACAAGAAGGCATAGGTGACACGATTCGTATTTCGTTAACGCCCGAGCCGGGTGGCGATCGCACACGTGAAGTCATCGTTGGTCAAGAAATTTTACAAACGATGGGCTTGAGAAAATTCACGCCTATGGTGATTGCATGTCCTGGTTGTGGACGAACTACCTCAACTGTATTTCAAGAGCTAGCTGACCGTATACAAAGTTATTTGCGTGAGCAAATGCCAGTTTGGAAAAATATCTATCCTGGTGTGGAAGGTATGAATGTAGCTGTCATGGGTTGTATTGTGAATGGGCCTGGTGAATCTAAGCATGCCAACATTGGTATTAGTTTGCCAGGTACGGGTGAATCACCAGCGGCACCTGTTTTTGTAGATGGTCAAAAAACAGTCACTCTACGTGGAGAACATATTGCAGAAGAATTTCAAGCGATTGTGCTCGACTATGTAAAAAGCCATTACGGAAAAAATAACGTATCAGCGTGACGTCATGCTGCCTAATAGATAGCGTTAGAAAAAAACGATAGTAAAAATTATTATGTCTGAACAGAAAAAAACAGAAAAAATTCTTGCAGTGAAAGGGATGAATGACATTCTTCCTGCTGATGCACCACTGTGGGAATTATTTGAAAACACCGTACATACTGTTTTAAAGAGTTATGGCTATCAACAAATTCGTACACCAATTGTTGAACCAACAGCGGTATTCGCTCGTGGTCTGGGTGCCGTCACGGATATCGTTGAAAAAGAAATGTATTCTTTCGTTGATAGCATGAATGGTGACGAGCTCACTTTAAGACCTGAGAACACAGCAGGTGTAGTACGTGCTGCCATAGAACATAATTTAACTTACGATAGTCCTAAGCGATTGTGGTACGCAGGTCCTATGTTTCGCCATGAGCGTCCACAGCGTGGACGTTATCGTCAGTTTCATCAAGTGGGTGCGGAAGCAATTGGTTTTACTGGTCCAGATATTGATGCAGAGATGATCATGCTCTGTCAGCGCTTGTGGGATGACTTAGGCCTGACTGACGTCAAACTAGAATTAAACTCCATCGGTGATGCAGAAGAACGTAATCGTCATAGAGTAGATTTGATTACTTATTTCAATGCGCATCAATCAGAGTTGGATGCTGATGCTCAACGTCGTTTGCATACGAATCCATTGCGTATTCTCGATACCAAAAATCCTACAATGCAGGAATTAGTTAACAATGCACCTAAGTTATTAGATTATTTGGGCACGGAGTCGTTAGCGCATTTTGAAGGTGTGCAGGCCATTCTCAGACATAACAGCGTACCCTTTACGATTAACCCACGTCTTGTGCGCGGCATGGATTATTACAACCGCACTGTGTTTGAATGGGTAACAGATCAACTGGGTTCGCAAGGTACAGTTTGTGGTGGTGGTCGTTATGATCCCTTAGTTGAGATTTTTGGTGGCAAACCTACTCCTGCGGTTGGTTTTGCTATGGGCGTGGAGCGTTTGTTGGAGCTCATGAAAGCTTCGGGCGAACAATTTGTAGCCAATCAGTGCGATGTTTATTTGGTCCATCAAGGTGATGCAGCCCAGATGCAGTCCATTGTGCTAGGGGAGCGTTTGCGGGATGCTGGACTCGATGTTGTGCTACATTGCGCATCTTCTGCTGGTGCGGGTAGTTTTAAATCGCAAATGAAACGCGCAGACGCTAGTGGTGCAGCTTATGCCGTCATCTTAGGTGATGATGAAATGGCGAACGATGTGGCTACAGTCAAGTATTTGCGTGATGCCGATCCCAAACAAAATCAGCATCAAATAGCATTAACAAAAGTTGTGGATCATTTAATTGATCACATTATCGGAAACTCTGAGCATGATCAGGATCATGCCGGTCATATTCACTACCATCCTTAATTAATCATGGCATACGATCTCGAAGAACAAGAACAACTAGACACCCTTAAAGCTTGGTGGAAGCAATACGGCAATGTGGTGACATGGATACTCATCATTGCACTAGCTGGCTGGCTGGGTTGGTTAGGCTGGAATAAATATCAACAAAGCGAATCCATGAAGGGCGCTTTGCTATATGAAGAAATTGTGAAAGCGATTGAAGCGAAAGACCCTGCAAAAATAGCGCGTGCTGTCGCAGATATGAAAGATAAATTTAGCGCGACACCTTATGCGCAGATGGGTGCGCTGGCAGCCGCTAAGTCAACCTTTGAAGCAAATGATTTAAAAGCCACCAAATTACATTTGCAATGGGTGGTTGATCATGGTCGTAATGAAGAATACATTGCTCTCGCTCGTATACGTCTAGCTGGTGTTCTGCTCGATGAAAAAGCCTATGATGACGGCCTTAAAATTTTAGCAGCTGACTTTCCAGAACAGTTTGCAGCTTTGGTCGCAGATCGCAAAGGCGATTTACTATTTGCGCAAAATAAAACTACCGAAGCACGTGCTGCTTACAAAGTAGCTTTAGATAAAACAGATATTAAAAATCCAGCGCGTCAGTTAATTCAATTAAAACTTGACGCATTAGGTGGTGCTGATGCAACCGCGACCTGAGCATGAAGGCTTAAATATGTACAACATTTCAAAATTCATTCTCGTCGCGTCTACAGTTTTACTGACTGCGTGTAATCCGTTTTCTTCAAAGGCGCCGCGGAATGTTCCGGCTGAATTAGTAGATTTTAAAACCACTATGGCAGTTCGTATTTTATGGACCGCTGAAGTTGGTAAATCCAATGTGTATGTTCTCTCTCCAGTATTAGTTGGAGATAAATTATTTGTAGCGAGTACGGAAGGTACCGTTGCTTGTATTGAAGCGAGTAATGGAAAAACACTGTGGCGTATTAACGCAGGCGCAGCACTAACAGCTGGTGTAGGTTCAGACGGTAAAACAGTAGTCGTTGGTGCACAAGATGGCGTGGTGTTAGCCTTTGATGCAAACAATGGTAAGAGTCGTTGGAAAGCACAAGCATCGAGCCAAGTTCTTTCTTCACCTGCAGTCGGTCGTGGTGTCGTTGTTGTGCGAAGCTTAGATAATCGTATTTTGGCCTTGGACTCTGAAACAGGTGCCAGACGTTGGTTTGTACAACGTCCTGCACCTGCATTGGCATTGCAAGCAGCACCTGGCATCGTGATTGCGGATGACACTGCTTATGTTGCCTTGCCTGCAGGACGTTTATTAGCGTTATCTGTTGGTACCGGTGTGCC